>Ga0315546_1000531_pt1 | contig 26905 bp, 17 predicted proteins | sample SalMarSW160170MG_FD_203833 | JGI IMG/M metagenome (GOLD analysis project Ga0315546, IMG submission 203833) | Salt marsh sediment microbial communities from the Plum Island Ecosystem LTER, Massachusetts, United States - Salt Marsh Sediment SW1601-170 ...
ATATTTTATTTGGTCTATGGCAACCCTGTCCACGAGATCACAACTTATATATATATCATCACCTCCAGAAACTGTTACATCACAAGAATTATTTAATAAATTTTCTACATCCTCAATTGTAAAATTTATAGTTCCACTTACACAAATATAGCTGCTGTCTAATAAATTAAATTTCACGTTATATATCTCCTATACATTATTGCTTGATACCAAGCTTTGTGCCATTTACGGTCTTTATTCGCGCGTGAATTGCAAGACACGCATAACGTAATTAAATTACTTGGATCGCAATTCTTCTTATTGTAATCAATATGATGAATCGTTAAATCATTTGGGTTTTTTGAACAACAATATGGGTTTAAACATTTGTAATCATCTCTTTCCTTAATGTAATCTTTAAACTCTTTTGAAGACCACTCGAAACAATATGGTTCACAAGAGATACCACCTTTCCAATTTGGATTTAATGACCCGTGCTTACCATACATAGAATTACTATTACCAATTTGACTTTTAGATATTTTATTTCTATGTTCTTTCGAAAAAATTCTTCCTTTGAGACTTTCAGATATTTTTTGTATAGTTTTTTTAGTGTGTTTTTGACCTTTCCTCGCTTTTGCTAAATTTTTTCTATGTTTGTCTGAAAATTTTTTACCATAATTATGATGATTTTCTCCAGAATTATTTTTACGAAAACACAACATACACCTTTTACCTTGTTGCCAATCACTCCAACATATAGAACATTTGTGTCCATTTGAACAAATATAATTAAGTTTTTGTTTATTATTAATATACTTATTTGACAATAAAACATATTTCTCTTTTTCAAATTCTCTTTTTATATCTTTTATAGTATATTTATTTCGATATTTACAACAAAAACAACACCTATGTCCTTGTTGCCAACTATTCCATGATATACTGCTTTTGTGTCCTTTTGGACAAATATAATCCAACTTCGTTTTCGAATTAATATAATAATTTGATATTAGTTTATAATTTTCTTTCTCAAATTCTTTTTTAACAAATTCCATAGTTAATTTATTCACTCTTTATTCCTTTCATTAAATCGAAATATCAAAATATATCAACAACCTCGCTGTTCTATTCTCAAAACCAGATAAATTATCAGGTAAAATAGTCCTTACATATACAGATGCGGTATCTCCCGGCGGAACATCCGCATACTTCAAAGGTAAACTATTATCCCCTACTTTATAATAGGTTAAATTATTTTTATCTTTAGAAATTTCTATAAAATTACTAGGTTTAATTAATAAATCAGCTGGGTCTGTATTACTTAACATCGATTGTCTAAAATCAGTTTTACAATAATTATAAATTTTGAAATCAGAAATAACAGCGTCAACACTTGAAGTTGTCACAAGAGTATCCGCTTTTAAATTTAATGATCCCTTACCACCTAAAATAAAACTAAAATGTTTATTATCATAAACTCGCCAAGTATCTGTTGTTTTAAATGATAAATAATTATTCACATAAAATCTGATTGTACTCCCATCATTGCTTATTTGTGTACCATCATTTGAAAACACAAATCCAAAATGCAATAAACTATCAAGTATATCCATACCAAAATCTTCTAAAGAATAAACAGTTAATGGTTTATCCACACTCCCACAATAAATTTCGAGTCCTTTATAGGTTACCATCATACCCAGCACATCATTTGAATTACTGTTGAAATGAAATAAAGTTCTATTTTTAAATACATTATAATAATCACACCCATAATTATTGTAATCAGTTCTTATCCAAAATTCAATTGTCCCTTTAGACAAATTAAATTCTCCAATAGGTGCTGTTATAAAATCATCGTTATTTATATAACAACCTTTTCCATGAGCACCATAATCATAAAATCTATTTCTTTCAATTTTAAAACCATCTAAATTTATGGTTAAAGGATTACCAATACCTTTAAATACCATACCGATAGTGCTAAAATTAATTGTACTGGCTATTCTCACATCACTAATTTTTTCCTGTGTGTCAATATATTCTATCTCGTCCGCCTGTTTAAATCTAAAAAATATTCTTGACCAACCACTATTTAGACTTCCAGAAATAGTATTTATATACCATTTATATATTATTGGATTAGCTCCAGAAGAAGCATCATAACCACCAAAATAAAAATAACCATATGATTTATCTAAATTATCTATATCATCAAATCTAATTCTAAAACTAAAACCATCTCTCCAAGAAGCTTCGGTGTCGGTACCAAAATCATCACCTTCTATAAACATAATATTTTCTACAGATGTTGAAGCTGGGTATTCTATTTTTAAAGAACTTATAGAATTTTCTAATGGGTAATTGTAATCTCTACTAATTGTACTTATATTAGATTGCCACCACCAAGGATAATTACACGGATTTTGGTCATAAGAATTTTGTATTCTGACGTGTTTTAAATAATGTGGCCCATTTCTATAATTTTCAGCAGTATCCATTTTAACTACTGCCCATTGATCATAATAAGGATTACCATTCCATTCTCTAAAATCTACTTTGCTTGGATTGCTCAATATAGAATCTGAATAACAAAAATTATAATTTTCATTACACCAATCAGTACTAACAGTATTAATATCCATCCCTATTATAGAATGAGTTGATAAATAAAATTGGTCTCCTAAATTAATAGCAACAACAGGGTATTCTTCACTATCAATTTTTGGATAACCATAATACTCATAAACTTCAACTTCTCTTAATACAGCACCAGAAAAAAATTCAGAACTACCTTGTACATAATCAGTTCTTAAAAGTATTTTTTTATAATTATAGTCAGTAATAATTATCTTTACATATCTAGCCTGGACTGAATTAGTTAAATCGTGTACTCTTATAAACTCATCATTACCACTTATAGAAAATCTTGTAATAAAATTTTCACCATCTGTTGACGTCTGTATTGTATAATCAGTTACTAAATAATCAGTATCTATATCATCATAACCATGATATATTTTTACTCTATAAATATTATAAACATTCCCAAGATCTATACAAATCCAAGGACTGCTTTCACCATCAGATCCCCAAACATCATAAAACGATGCTATAATACTTTCATCTAAATTACTTAGGTTTATTTCACCATTAACAATTTTATCTGGTACCATCACACCAAAATAACTTGAACCACTAATAGTTGCTTCTAAAGCTAAGTTGGTAGAACTCCCATATGCTGTAATGGATTTACCCAAATAATTCCATTCATGATTATAATGACCTCCAGCTGGAGAAAGTTGTGTGGATATATCAGGATATATTCCTAATTTTCTTATAATCCTCGAAGTACCATCACCATTTAAAAGATCAAAACGTAACCACCTAACATCATCAGCAACGATTATGGCATCTGGAACAGACCACATAACTTTTGCATTTTTCCAATATAAATATAAATTATATTGTGTGTGTTTTGAATATACATAAACTCTAATATAATTTATTTGACTAACATCGAGTTCACCACCAGTTGTTATAAAATCTCTTAATAAAAAATAAAATGTTTGATATTCCGTAGTTAAACGTCCAAGATCAGCATTATAAAGTACATAATGCCATTCTTCAGAATCATAGGTTCCGGCACTGGTTATTTCAATTTGGCCAGGTATTTCTAAACTTAAATAACTAGAATCTGCAGGAGATATTTTAATATCAATTGCCAACATACCATTAGCCTTAGTTAATCCAGTACAATCTACAGCAGTAAAAGATTTAATAACACTAACATATCCTGGTAGTGATGAATTACCCGCATAAATTTCACTACTATAAAGAGTTTTAGTGTTAGCATAAGAATCTCTTGTCGACCAAGTAATTTGAGCAACATCATCTAAGTTATCATTAGAATAATATATATCCATACTATTTTCTGCCCAAATAGAAAAAGGTTGTGTATCTGAATTACCATAACTCCTAATTAATTCTAAATCATATCTATTTTCTAAATCTATTGCTAATTGTGAATAATAATTAGAACTAAATACACCATTAGAATCATATAAACTATAAGAATTTTCTTTATATAAATCTATATCACAATATTTTCCATACAATATGTTATCTACACTGGAATAAATAGACATTGTGTAAAAACGTTCATTTACATGCCATAAATTAGATGGATAATCGTTTCTACATAAATCTTTGGTTATTCGTAAATCAGATATAACACCATTTAATCCTTCTCCAATTATCAAATCTTCACAGTGGTAATTCATACCCATGGGAAGCGTTTGTAAATTATTATAAGGATTAGAACATAAATCACCATTGACATAAGCCCTTACATAATAACCATCATCTACCACATCACGTCTCAAACAAATATGATAACTACCATTTGCAACTACTGGAAATAAATTTCTACTCCATTGATGTTGCGTTCCACCAGCGTAAGTACCTGGATTATAAGATTGAATCCAAAACTCTAATTGGTAAAGCGAAGGATTTATCCCTTCATATTCATCATACATTTCAATTTCATAAAGATATGTTTCTGAAGCACCCCAATTAGCAGTAGCATTTAATCTATATTGTGTGCATGCATCATACGGATTAGTGAATTCCCAATATTCAGCTCGATCGCCGGGCCAAGCATTAAAATCACTAACACTATGTAAATCAATCCAAGTACCGCTTGCAGTAATATATCCCTGAAAAGTCCAACTTCTTAACTTACGACTAGTTGTAGTTGAAAAATATGTTCTAATACCATATTTATTTACCTTTTTAGCTTCCGGTAAATTACATTGCACATAAAAAGGAAGAGCATTAAACCTACAATAACTTAAATGTAAATCACCATCAAATAAATCTGTTATATCACCGCTATATAGATGACTATATGAATAAGAAGTCCCCTCCAGCCTAGCCACATTATAAACACTTCTGACGAAAATAGCATAATTAACATCCGGGGAACCTACCCCACCCTGTTCCATAATATAATTACCCATCCAATTTTCTGGAGGGAAAGAAATGTCACCATATTTAACTGTAGTTACTGGATCTGCCCAATTTCTAATTAAAGTACAATAATCAGTACCAGAAACTACAGGAACATCATTAAATTTTACATGAAAATCTACTGTAAAAGATTTGGCTAAAGTTCCATATGAAGCACTACTCGTCCCAGGAAAAGTAAAATCACTACTAGCCGGAACAGTAATATAACTACTATGATCACCTTGAAATTCTATACCAGTTTTATATGAATTTGGAATTTCAGAAAATACTTTTATTTCACTACAAGTTGGTATGTTAGACAAACTTTGACTAGCATACACATACATTGGTTCTTCACACCATAATTTAAAATACCTAGCTGTTTGATTAACTGGAAACACAAATTCTGAATAAAATTCCCATGAATTATCTTGAACCTGAAGTGGTGGGTTACTATTAGTCATTTGATAACACAAAGTCCAGCTTGAATTATCGTTAGAACTATAAACATACCAATTATTATCACTATATCGCCAAGATAACCCTGTGTATTCATTTGTAATATTTAAATAAAATCTAATTCTAGTAATTTCTTTTGGTGAACCCAAATCAACACCTAATGAATGGTTTGTTGTAAGAGTTATACCATTTCCATAATCCCACAATACATCATCAACCAATTCAGGTTTGTTTCCCAATGTACCACTTGTAGGAACTGTATCAGAAGAATTAAATAAACCATTTGCTATAGCCACTTTGTTATAATCAAAATCCCATTTACCATGACCAATAATAATTCCTGGTCCTATAGTGAAATTTCGTTCATCATAACTATAATCTACAATATTTGAATCTTTTACTGTCAAATTTAATTCAGTATACTTATCAATACCACAGTATTGTTGATCATAGTCATTTATAGAATCATGAAACCAAAGTATTTTGTCAATTTCTTTCTGCGAACTCAAATCCATTCCTATATGAGTACCACCTTGAAGCTTATAATAACTACTTGTTATAGAATTATTTCTTAAATGTGGTGCGGTATCAGAAATAGGACCATCTTCAAATGGTAGCTCTTTATCATGATAAAAAGTACAAGTTAACTCTTCACCATTATAAAAAGGCACCATTTCTCTAACATTCATAGCTATATGATCTTCACACAACCATCCTATTTTCCAATATCTGTCTCTATAATATACAGGAATATTTATAAGACTGAAATTACCAACTGTTATATTAGAAAAATTAATACTTACGCCCGAGGCAAGAGTACCAAACTCATTCCAAGTATAACCATTATCATTTGAATAATAAGCTTTTTTACCATCGATTAAATTTTTTAAACCCCAACAATCACAATTTATAGCGCAATTTCTGTTATAATTTACAACTGGATAGTCTTCAGCATCATAATATTTTGTATCAGGACCTACTTCTGGATTAGTAATTGATTCTTCAGAAGTCATTGTAGAATAATAAATCAATCTATCTTCAACCTCTTCGTCACTTGCTATATCTATGTATAAATCAAATTCACTTTCATAAATATTTTTTATATCAATTTTTTTTGCTTCATTTACAGAATCAACTTTAGCATGTACTGGAAGTAAATTGTATTCACAGCCTTTTTCTCCAACATAAAAAGCTTCGTTTTTAACATTAAATATAATGTTGTTTAAAGTAGTCTCAGTAATTGGTTCTATTTCAATTCTAAAATATCTTGGTGTATCGCCTACAAAAACATTAACTATAGTATCTGAAACTTGTGTTAAAGAAGGAGACCACCACAAATCATCATAATAAGAATATATCACAGACATACCACCAACTAAATTCGATCCAACATCTTCAGTCTCACAATATAATTCCATTTCTGTAATCTTAGTTGAATAATGATAATCACAATAAAATCTAAAACATTTACATTCTATAGGTTCAAATTCATGTGTTAAAATATTCCAGTCCAATTGGCTAGCTTGTTGATTAGCATCATAATTGGTTATAATTCCCATATAATTTCCATCAGGACTGACTTCGCCAGTAAATTCTATAACTTGTTCTCCAAGCGACGGGTTAGTAAATAAATAATCTTTTGTAGCGTCATACCCAGGACCATCTTTTTCAATTCTTGTAGTGTCCATAGTAACAGCATTATATTCAGATATAAGATGAAAACGTGGATCATCAGCATCACCTAAACTACTATTTAAATCTGTAGAATATGATAAGGCAAAATTTCTAAAATTACGCTGTTCTTTAAAATAAACAACTGATTTGTATATTTTCTTAGTTAAATTATGAGGAAACAACAAAGTGAAAGCGATTGGATCTTCATCAAAATCTCTTATAACTGGCCTTGATTGGGTGCCACCTATGTGTTGATATATACCTAACCATTCACTATCACCATTAACAAAAAAATACTGTGGGTTTACTGGAATAAAACTGGCTGCAACATATCCTGGAGGGCCATAAGTAGTGGAATGAGAATATATATTTTCTTCACCACCAATATAACCATCAGCTGCTATACCATTGTTAACTATTTTTATACCATCATCTAATTTATCTATTCCATAAGCTATGTTGTTATGTAAAAATTGGAAGGGGTGATTATAATCTAATCCAAGAATATCACATGTTATTTCAGTATAGTGTTGTTCGCCAAATAAATCAACACTCCAATTTACATCTAAACATCTGGCAATATTAAATTCTACTTTATTTTCCCCCACACTACCATAAATATCAATGTCTTCTATGTTGATTCTATTGCCTAAATCTACATCTATAACTAATTTATCTTGAATTTCATCACTGCGCGCATAAACCAACAAACCACCCAGCCCATCACCATATAATGCTCCAGGATCAAATTCACCAGTTGGTTCACCATTTATTTGATAATATAAAGCATCTACTTCAGAACCAGAAATAGATTTACCTACATAAAGATTAGCATTATAAACTCCTATATAATCACCTTTATTCACCCATATATCACAATCAATTTCCACACTTTCTTGATGAATAGAATATAATATACCGCCTGAATAATCCCTATTAGAAATATCTAAAGAATGGGCCACTTCAAGATTACCATTTCTTTTGGGTCTTAATATTTTTATTTTACAATTAGTAGCTTCTAATCTACCTTGAAAATTCTCACCTGGAGGAGTAGAATAAGAATTATCCCAACCCTGATCAAGTGTACAAGCTAAATTTATTTTTTTAATCCTACCACTAGCATTAAAAGGATGATTAAAATCTATAATAGTTTTATTAGCATTATTTATTAAATTATATTCTCTTTCAACAGTATTAACTGTACCTGTTATGGGACTTACTACTGCATCTGTTGTGACTTCTATATCATTAGCTTTACCAATGCCTCCTTCCAACCAATCTTTTCTTCCACCTTCAATGTTATGTATAAATGGATTAAATGAAAAAGAAGTGTCTGGATCATTATCAAAAAGCGTTAATAATTGAAAAGATTTTATTTTAAAAGATGAAGATGGGGCGAAACCACTTGCAGGATTAGTTCCTAATTTTCTAGAAGATATATCGACACCACTATCACTAAAAAATCCTAATGTTCTTGCTGCTGCACAATCTAATATTCTTACATTACTATCTGTAGTATATGTTCCAGAATATATTATAAATTCGCCAGCAGCTGTATAATCTACTTCTACCTCTGCATAACCACCTATACCAATTTTAGAAATTGCATTAGTTAAAACTTTTGCCATTTCAAGACCTGAGGCGTTTTAAATTGAATCTAATTTTATTGTTTCATTACCATAATCATTAATATTAATTATAAATTCATCATTAACACCTTCTTCTATTGCATAAACTTCAGTATTAATAGCAAAAGATTTACAATAACCTTTACTACCTGTACCAAGACAAGGATGCGAATAATTAAGATAATAATCACAAGCAGTATTTTTACAATCAAAAGTGTCTACAGAAACAATTTTTATATTTTTTATAAAAAATTCATCACCACTTCTACCATCCGAATAAATAGGATAAAGACGTAGATTATTTATATCACCTTGCCAATATTGTTTTCCGCCTAAATTTAAATTATAAACATGCCATTCATTATCAGAATAAATTGTAAAATCATGACTTTTAGCAACAGTCCATGATGAATCACTAGTTGTAGCCCACATTAATCTACCGACTGTCGGTAATACCTGTGTACCAAATCTTTCAACAGGATTAATTTTCATAGTTATTTTAACTATATAATGAGTTTTTGCCGGAACTGGAGAAAAAATAGTCGATCTGCCAATTAAACCAAAACTTCCATATAAAGTTCCAAATAAAAAATTACCCCAACATGTATACGTGTGGATACCATTCCAATAATCCCAACCACTCACATCACCGTTTATACTAAAATCTGTAGTATAACCAACATTAGTATCATATTTACATAAAGAAGACGGTTTCACTGTTGAAGCTTCGTTTATAAAATTATAACTCATTTATATGGATATCCTTTTTAATTCACATTTCTCAAATATTTCAATAGGACAACTTCCTTTAGAATCCCAACCCTTACATTTACCACAATAAACAAAAAATTTTCTAGTAAATTCGATAGAATTTATATTTTTATATTGATCCATTACAATTGAATTTATAATTATTTCGTACATATTGTTCTTAATGTTTTTTTCAATATCTTTAAATGTATATTTTATAACAGCACCACATGATTGACATTTAAATACTAAATAGTTATTATTTGAATCATTTATTATATTTTTTATATTTATAACTTCAAAATCAGACTGTTTATAACTATTAAAAGTTTCTAATGGACTATAATAAAAATCCATTGTTTCACAAAAATCACATTTTAAATTTAAAAATTCCAACATATCCTCCTTTATTATGGAATAACATCAACCATAGGATCATTAAAAGTTTGACTAGCAGTACCAGTCAAATTACCTATATCCATACCTTCTAATAAGCCGGCTTTTTCTGCTGTTTTTAATTTAAATCCAAGCCTGTTTGCCATTAACGCAACTAATATATTAGAAACTGCTTCCTCTTTTTTTAAATCGACATGAGTATATATTACATCTTGTAAATTATATTTTTTTAAAACCCAACTAGGTGATCCAATAACATATTCATAACATGCAGCGGCTTCAATACTTGAACTCCATTTCCAAAAATGTCCTCCTGGAAACCATAATGTGCCTTTTTCATATTGACTAGAAATGTTATTTTCTTCCCAAGTAGGTATTTTAACAGTAATATCTAAAAACCCAATAAAATCTAAAAAAATTTCAGGAAAAGATTTGAAATAAACAGGCTTTGTAAGATTAAAATGAATAGTATCTCCATCTATATTTCTATTATACGCATCGTCGTAAAATTCTTTTTGTTTTAATTCCACTTCATTTAAATTACCTATATTTACATCTAGTTTTTCTTTTTCAAAATATTGCTTACTAGCGTATCCCGCTCTAATTTTATCTCTAGTTTCAAATTCTACCGGAGGAACTAAAGCTAATTGAGGATGAATAGCATAGTATGTACCAGAATTATCCAGATCCAAGTCATGATGTAAAACAAATTGATCTGGAGCGCCGGCTCCATAAGGAACTTTAGGTCCATTTATATTCCAATCTCCTAAATTATCACTTTTAGACGGTACATATTTTCTTTCATAAACATCAATAATCTCTGAAGAATCTACATATTTAGAAACTTTGAATTCAATTGTATTTAAATATATATATTGATCTGAAAAAGGAGACAAATTAATCTGTAAACTAACAGCATTATAAAAATGTTTTCTTAACATTCTTTTAGGTGTAACTTGTAATTTAAACACAAATTCATATGATGCAAGACCCATCTCATCACCATAAGAATCTTCATCATAAGAAATAGATTCTTTATTAACAAGGGTATTTATTATGGTATTATCATATACCTCTTCAATTTTAATACCAGGTATACAAACCTCATATTCTTGAATGCTAGACACTTTGTTAAGTCCCCATAAACCAGTGATCTTAACTTCAGAAACACATAATAAATGCTCTGGTTCAGTAAAAGTTTCTTCTTCTTTTATATCAAAAGTATCATAAACAAAATTAGGTGACACACCATTATAATTAAATTGACCCATACCATTAACATTGGAACCAACCCAACTTACTAAATTAAAACTCAAATCAAAATCATATTCGGTACAAGGCAAAAAAACTAAATCCTCTTTTTGAGTATCAACTATAATACCTCTATTATAATAATAATCAACTTCTTCTTGCTCATCATCAAGAATTGTATATTTTCTACCAGCACTTTCAGCGTCCTCATATTTAGAAACAGCGTCTTCATCAAATAGACAATTCGCATCATGATTCCATTTGCTGCCAGCGATATTTGGTGATGTTTCTTCATAAATATTTTTTTTCGGTTCACCATCTTCTCCAATATTTTGAGAGCTACCATCAACTGTTCCATCATTTTCATCTTCCCATCCAACAGTTCCCTCATAAGAATCATAAATAATATTAAAATAACGAGGTGGACCAGAACCTAAACTCACTGAAGGATGTGTTGTTATAAATCCTTCCGAAGTTAGTGGTGCTTTAAAATTAATAATTTTAGATCCCTCAGTACATATATATCTATGTTCTACTTTAAGATAATCATATTTATAATCAGGTCTGCTATAAGAAATAAAATATAAAACTTTATCAACAAACTTTATTTCTTTCCAATATTCCTGCCAAGCCCAAACGACATCATTACCTTTAAAATAATATTGAATAGAAAAAGGATCAGGTGTTGGATAAGAAACAGCATGCATTCTTCTTGTACCAAACATATCCTCAAAACGATATCTTTCTTCACTTATAGTTTCATTTATCAAAGTAGATGTAAAGAAATTAAGTTGATTTGTATGAAAAAATCCATTATTAGCAAGAAAAGAAACTTCATCAAAACTACCTATAGGCATCAAAAAATCATCTAAAGTAGGTACTAATGGTACCCACTTAGACGTAGTTGCTGGCCTTTCTCCTTTATATGTTATATGAGTAATATAATCTTGTGAAAGGTATTTAAGCACCATTTCCCTTCCTTTATTACCAAATGGAGGAAGTGTCCATTTATTACTTTTATATTCATAAATATCAACCCAATGAACTATATTTGCATAGCCTGAAAAAACCACATTTCCCGAATTCATTTTGCTATAACTATAAGAAAAATCTAAATGACAAAATGCTAAACTAGCATGTGGATGTGCATAAGCTTCATATATAGAAGGACCACAATACCTCAATAAATTTGTACTAGCGCCACCGTAGTCATCACCAGCACATTGAAACCATGCAGTACAATAAGCAGCATTACCCCAAGCTGTATAAAAATCACATGGATCACATGAATCATAAGGAAACCACATAGGACCTTTACCAATACCTTCTCTTCCATTTTCATGATCACCACATACTGGTGTATAACGATGAGTTACTTCATCACCACTTTTCACTACACTACCATTCTCTCTAAATCTAGTACCTCCTGTATCAGGAATTAATTTAAATTTTGTGGCTGGTGCTTGATATCTATAAAAAATTTCTTCATTTCTACAATCAACTTTGGCAATTTGAATTAACATTTTTGTAGCCATGGTATTAACTATTCTTCCATCCTCGTCTTTAAAAATACCAAATACAGCGGGTGTATCACTAGATATATTTTTTATTACAAACTTATTGTTATCTTCTACTGTTATTAAAAGTTCTTCTGTTCTAACATGAACCTTATCTGAAGTAATGTCTGGCCATAATATCTCTGCTCCTTCTCCGTTAAATGAATTACTTATTTTTTTATACCAATAATTAACAGATAAATCCCATTCGTCTTTCCAAAATACTTGTGATATTTCTGATGGAATAACTTCACCTTCTTTAATCTTTAAAACAAAAGCGGAAGGAGGAACACTATTCAAACCGCTAATAAACACTTCTCTCAAATCAACGGTTTCCATAGATACAGTTATTACATCCTGCGTTTCACCTCCTTTATAAATCATAGAAGCATCTGTAATACCCCATTGAAAAATTGTATTTATATTTAAATCTTCTAACTCAGCCCAAATATATCCAAAATTTCCTATTCGTTTCCATTGATCACAAATAGTAACATTTTCAATTTTTTTATAACAATACGAAGTTATAAGATGAGTTTCAAATAAATGATTTATATATTCATAACTATAAGAATTTACAATTTCATCTAGATAACATTTTGTTGGGGAACAAACAGCTTTTCCTTCAATAATTGCTGGCGGCAAAAGACGATTAGGTAAACTCCAACCATCGCCTTCATGCTCTAACGATGTTTGTACTAAAACACCACCATACCAAATACTTTGAACATTTCTTATTCTAAAATCCCAATGTCCAAATGTAGGCGAATATTTTATACACACAACTATTTTATTAACTTCACCATAATTCAATTCTAATGGTCCTAAATTAAAATAACCATTTGAATCGCTATTACCAGAGGCTATATCATCTACATTAGTTTTCTTATTATTAGTTATAAATTCTTCAATTTTTAAATTAAATTTTTCCCTAGGACTAAGGCCGGTTAAATTACCATCTTCATCAGCTATTCTTTCTTGTGATAAAGTTGATACATCTTTATGTTGTTCAAATTCTATTAAAGTAGAGTCAAGTTTATTTAAATTAAATGCATACATTTCTTTTTCTCTTATAGAAAATCCTATAACAGAAACAATATCTCCTGTTATATTTGATCCTTTTTTAATGCACACAAAAGAAGGTGAAAATTCTGTTTTATCTTCTAAAAACGGTGTATCAGATGAATATGGATAAATTATTTGCAAAAGACATCCATCTTCTATATCTGTACCAAGTTCTTCATCTATATTTCTAATTAAAGACGGATAATATATCTGATTTTCATCAGGAGCAGTAGTACCTATATTAATTCCAGCAGAGGAATATTGAAGATCAGTAGACGCTACATATACTTCAGGATAAAATCTTTTATTTTCATCACCAGCAGCGCTTCCTATATTTAAACTTAAGATTCTACCTTCTGCTACACTATCAGCAGCTGTTTCACCAAGTCTTTGCCATTTTGTAAAAGTATATATGCTTGGCGTAGGAGTATCTTGTAAATTAGGTCTTTTTCTAAAATATTCATTATATTCTTCTTGATTTTCCCAATAATCTGCCCAAAATCTTAATTCAAAAACTAAACTAGCAGTAATTCTAGCACCTGTATACATGTGTAAATCATTACAATATTTCCATTCACCAGTATAACAAGGACATTCTGGTTTAGCTCCATTACAAATAACTGTATTAGCTTCTGACCAAACATCTTGTAACAACCATTCTTTATTTACACCTACAGCAACTGGGTTTTTTAAAGTATGATAAGGTGTTGCTCTCGCATCTTCACAAGTACAAAGTAATTCAAGATCCTCATCAGATGAAATATAACCAAAATCTTTATCCATATTAAATAGAGAACCGTAGTCATTATTCCAATGAGCACATTTTTGAAATTGAGCCCTTAAATTATAAACATCAAAAGCAAATGGAAGTCTTTTTACCATTGGGTCAAAAACTTCACCAAGAGCTTTTTCGATATCTACATTTTCAATAACTATAAGACCATCTTTATAAGTATGTCTTATCTGCCTTGGTTCTAAAGAACCAAATCCCATTTGCCAAGGTCTATAATAATTACAAGCAACAGGGCTGACACCAGGTGTGCCATCACAACCTGTACCCATACCCTGGCCATCACAATTACCATCACAATAACCCCATATATCCTCTTTTGGGATAGGAGCGTATAAATAACCAGTAGAAGTTTTACCTGCAACTTTACCTAAACCAGATAAAAAAATGTTAGGAGCAATACATGTGTAATTCTCGTCGTCAACAGTACCATCATATTTATCACAAATATTACGACGTCCTAAATAATCACAATGCCCATTATTATATCCACTAGGGGAATCCTTTAGGGTACGTGGATAAGAACATTTTGTTCCATCCCAATGGCTACAAATAGTGCCAATACCTTTAATCCAATATTGACATGATAACAATGGCTTTTCTCTAAGACCAGCAGTTATTTGATCTTCTTTAGATCTTGGATCAGCCTGTTGTTCACTATATTTCCATAGAGTTATTATGGTATCTATTTGTTCTTGGGTTAATGCCATTAAAGATCTTTAACCTCCATTTTCATCTGCCCTGTGAATTCATTAACAGTATACCAAACTTTTTTATTTTCTTCGTAATATCCAATAGAACGTGATTCTATCATAAAACTATCTTGAACTCCTGGTACAACAGAAGCTCTCTTCTTTTGAACATATGCTACCTTATCATGGATATCCCAACGTTTTCCATCAAAATGTAAAGTAACTCTTACTATATCAGTTTTAGGAAGTTTTTTCCATTCCATTTGACTTTCATTTATGATAGTTCCATCTACATATTCTACTTCCCAACCACGCCTTATACTCATTTTTTCTCTCCTTTTTTCTTAATCTTTAATCCATAATTATCTTTAGCCCAACCAGTCCCGTTTAAAATAAAATTAGTGGCTGATATAAGCTTAATCATAGATCGTCCACACACGGGACAATTAGGCAGCTTCTCGTTTAATTTTTTAAACATTTCCATCTCATAATCACAATGCTCACATTTAAATTCATACAACGGCATTTCCTTTTCCTCCTGACAAAAAATCTGGATGTAGGGCAACATTATAAAACACCTCTACTCCAGATTTATATTTTCCTACTTCCTTATTTTTTATCCCCATAACTAATCTCCCTTATAGATTTTTATGAAGGGGTTAGGTGGACGATAAGGGCATCTCACCAACGCCCGTCGGCGCTGTCCCCCATAAATTATTATTTATCATCTTATTAACTATAGTCAAAATATAGACGATAATTTATTGTTGAATTAGCCCCAACTTCTGAAGCGCCCAACTTAATACCAAGAAATACTGGGTCTGCTACCATTCCCATATAATGACTAGCACCAATAGCCTCACTATTATCCGCATCTGCTACCACAGCCAAATCTTTTTTTGTTGCATATAAATAACTTGGTGGAACATCACTACTTATATCCGTAGCTGTAACATTAGCGCGCCATTCTTTTCCATCAATAGATCCAGTTCCAGCATTATTACCTGGACCTATTGTACCAAAATGAAATTCTGTATCAGCACTTCCCGCATCATGATGAGAAAATGTACCATGGCTTTGTAAACCAAATTTAACTGTAGACATTTCTATTCCACCAGACATAATCTCAAACATCACAGATTTAACAGCACTGTTAGTACTAACGGTTACATTACCGTAGTTCAAAGTTGTAATACCATAACTAGTTGGTTGTGGTGCTTTGCAAATTACAAAAAACTCATCGCCAGCGAGAAAATTACCACTACCAGTAAATTTAACATAAACCCCTCTTGAACCTAGTAGAGTAAATACAGCATCAGAAGTAACAACAGCTGCTGTAGCATCATCACCTCTAGTACTTGACCAAATATATTTTGCCGTACCTGCAGCAGCTTGTGCATTACCTTCTACCACCTCAGCAGGATATGTACAAGCAATTGTCCAAGCAGGATCACATGTATTAAACACAGCATCTGAAAATTTGACCATAACTCCTTTAGTACCAAGCTGATACCAGTATTCAGGATATAAAAGCTCTATAGGTCCACCATCATCAAAACTTCCAGTAGATGTCCAAGACATAGTTGGAACATTACCAGTACCAGCTCCCATAGTTGTACCATTTGTACAATCAATACTAATAATATAGCTACGATTTATAGTATGTTGAAATACCCCTCCAGCAGTTATGGTGCCTAAATAACTATTACCTTCACCCTTACTTGGAGTTCCTATTTGGGGTTCTTTATTAGCAATAATATGGTATATCTCATCTAAAAAACCATTATAAGTACCACTTGTAGTTAAACCACCGACATAAGTATTAGTTGAAGCAGCACCACCCGTTTCAGTTTTACTACCAAAACCTAATTCTAAATGTGCTGTATTAGCACCACTGGCAACAGTAACTAAACTACTTGAACCAAGAGTACCAGAATAAATTTTTAATTTATTATTCTCCCAAACACATTGGGCATTTTCATAACCGCCTGATTTACCAGTAGCATGAATTTTTTCAGCAATATCTCTAGCCATTAATCTAGGATCTAAATCAGTTCCACTTACTAACGTAATATAAGTAGCTGTATCCCCATCAAAATCAAGATGTAATTGATTATTCGATGACCCTATACTAAATGAATCACCCACACTCGAATTAGCTTGTACATAACCACGAGTTCCTACCCCTGATATTGTGGCACCACCAGTGCTTATTACTCCTTCGGCAGATACCGCGTATTCTACCCACCTCGTTGTTGCTGACATATTAATTCCTCCTTCTTTTATTGTTGGATTGAAAAATCAATCCCTTATTTACTATAAGGTTAAATTATTCAAAAAATTTTTTAAATTATCTTTACATTTCTTTTCATCATCATTCCATTCTTTGTCTGTTAAAATGAATAAATCTATACCTAATCGTGCACAAAGTTGTAATTTTATTTTATCAATAAATCTCCTTTTCCTATGCCAATAAACTCCATTACATTCAATTGCTTTATTTAATTGAGGAAACCATATATCTAATTCTAAATATCTATTTGTATTTGGATTAATTATTTGTGTTCTATCATTTGGTATATAATTGACATTTAAATCATCAGATATAAATTTCTTAACTCTTTTTTCCCATATAGAAATATTCCTGTCATTACAAAAAACACATTTTTTTCCTTGTTGCCAATTATTCCAAGTTATAGAACATCTATGACCATTAGGACAAATATAATTTAATTTTTGTTGTGAATTTATATATTCTTTGCTTAATAATTTATAACCTTCCTTCTCAAATTCTTTTCTCACAAATTCTATAGACAATTTTATATTTTTAGCACAGTATGGGCATCTTTTACCGCTACTCCAATGACCCCATGTTATATTATGCTCATGACCATTAGGACAAACATAATTTAATTTTTGCCATGCATTCTTATAATCAATTGTTTTTAATTTATAACCATATTTCTTAAAATCATTTTTAATGTGTGATATATCCAATCTAATTTTATTAAAATGACACTTTCTACAACGTCTGCCTTTTTGCCAATTAGACCAATTAGTAATAAACTTATGATTATTAGAACAAACAACAATTAAATTTTTACGGCTATTTCTTATATTTGAATCAGTATCAAAATTATTAGTTAACAAAAAATAACTTTCTTTCTCAATTTCATTTTTAACAAAATTTATATCTAATACTTTTCTTCCCATATTACTATTCATTCTCATTCCTTATTTTAAATTCAAAACTAAACTCTGGCATGGTATTTCCGGCAAAATCCTTACATGTTAATACAACTTTAAAAATTTTTCCATAGAAAAATGCTGTAGATTGAGGATTAATTGATGCCCCCAAATTGGCTTCATCAGATACAATATCAGGTAATTCCCCAATAATACTTGCATTTAAATCTTTTTGAGAATAATCTCTTGTTTCAAACCAATAAGATTCTGCAGAATATTTTGGACATGTAGCTAAATTTTCTGCTGACATTCTTACAAGAACTTGTGTATTAATACCGTAATCAAAACCTACTCTATCTTTATTATCATAATCAACTAAATAACCATAAGTTAAATAATAATTTCTTTCTAAAATATCACCATTAGAGTTTTCTGCGTGTACTGTAAATGTAGTGCTTCCTTCTAATAAACTAAAATCATCAACTGAATTATAATACATTCTATAACCATCAGTTATACCCGAAAATGTTACTGGAACAGTATCACCATCTACTTTTAGACAACAAGTTCCAGAACAAGGAATTCCTGATGTTGACGTCAAAACAGTATAAACATCATCTGTTATATCAACTGAAACCCCATCATTAACAAAAGAATAATCTTCTTCTGCCGGTGAAAAATTTGAAATTTTCAAAGAAAGTAAATCTACATCAAAACTTAAATAATCTGTGTTTTGGCCTGAACAATAAACATCATAATTTAATTTATCTATTGAACCAGATATAACTGTTAACTCTGAATATAGTCTGGAAAAATCCTCTAAACAACAGTAAATTTCAACATCAAAATTTTGTGTATCCGATGTGGCACAAATGATATCTGATAAATAAAAATCAACTGATCCACTTATAACTGTTAATTCTGAATTGATATATTCATCATTTTTTTCTAATGCACAATATACATCAAAAAAATATGGTGAATATATTACATCCCCCTCGAAAGTTATATCAACATAACTAGTTTGAGTTCCAGAATACATCGTAGCCGCAGACCCTAAACTGATATAAACTGTTCTATCTATACTTGTATTTATTCCAGGCAAATACGTATATTGTGTTGGAAAACTTTCAGTACCAGAATATGCCGGCCAATTCCAATAAATAGTTTGAATATTTAAATCCAATTCATTAAATATTTGACCCACAATATAATCAATTAATATATTTTGTGTTCCAGGTGTTGTACCAGGAACTCCAGAAATTCCAGTATCACCCGCAAGAAAACAATTAACATATTTATTCAAACTACCAGATGTTGTCGCTCCGATAGCATAATCAACCAAACTTGTAAAAATTCCACTTACAGAAGGACTTATAGTATATTCTACATCTCTTTCTACGATTCCACTTATTGTAGCAGCACCTGTAGAGTATTCTACATTAGCCAACTGTATTGTTGGGGTGGAAGCCGCTGTGGTATAAATAATTGGCATGTTGTAAGCGCCAATGACATCTACGTCAGCTAACGTTAATTCAGTAGTAACATCTTCTTCATTATCAGAAGTTGCTGCGAAAGTAATGTCAGTATATATGTCGTTCGTAGAAGTAGGCACGGTGTTTACCTCTCTTCTTCATATATATAGTCATATCTTCTATACATAATTGTTTGGTACCAAGCTTCATGCCATTCACGATCTTTGTTAGCGCGGGAATTACATGATGTACATAAAGTTATTAAATTTTGTGGTTCACAATTCTTTTTATTGTAATCAATGTGATGAACTGAAAGTCTGTGGATATTTCCCAAACAATCTGGATTTAAACACCTATTTTCATCACGTTCTTTAATATATTCTTTCAAATCACTTGACCAATTTTGACAATATGGTTCACATGAAATTCCACCTTTCCAATTTGAATTATTTTTACCCATACACTTACCAATCTTATTTTTAGATATTTTATTTTTAACTTCTTCAGAACGATGTTGCCCATATAAATAATGCTTTTCACCAGAGTTTTTTCCCTTACTTGATTCAGACATTTTTAATTTTGACTTATCAGTATGTTTCTTTCCATATAAAGGATGGTTTTTTCCACTATTAGCATTACTTATCTTCATCCGATGGTTCTTTGTCAATTTCTTTCCTTTTCTTACATCAGACATCTTTTTTCTGCGTTCAGTTGAATAAACATTACCATAATTATGATTATTTTCACCAAATACAGCACATGATATACAACAATATTCTGATTGTCTATATTTTTTTGTTAAATAAGGTTCACGACATTTTTTACAACTATCTTTTTCAACATAAATATCTGTGCCTTTTCTAAAATTTCCCTTATTAGTTAAATATATTCCTTCTAAATTGTCCCAACATATTTCCATAATAACTCCTTATATCCAATAAAATCAATTGGTTATGTGTATAAATAGTGTAAACAAATTACAAAATCGTGAACTCCATAACTGATTCCACTGTGTAATCCATATAACATAGGCTTGAAAAATAAAAAATCACCTTGTGTACTACCTCCAGTTCTATGCTGCATAGGAAAATCACCATAATAACGACCAGCCACATTACCTTGTAATATATTATTATAAACAGGGGCATGTATTTCTGTTACACTATCGGGATTTTTAAAATCAGAGCCAGTATAATACAAAGACACAGCTGATACTCTACAATGCCCACCTAAAAGAATTTCATTCAAAGTTGTACTATGTGTTGCATCATCCCAAGCTGTAAGTCTACAATTATAACATTCATATTCTGTTACTTCAAAATTAACAGAATTAGCTTGACAAAAACAACTATATCCACTTCCACTTACACATGTTCCACTCACTAATGTTCCACTGCAATTCGTATATTGCGACCATGTAATCTGTTGACAATCGGCTATTCTATACATATAAGTAACATCCTCATACCATAAACCCAATTCTACTGCACCTCCAGGAAGAATATGTGATCTACTTCCTGCTGTCTGAGGACTATCTATATTAGGACTTGTAAATACAATTTTTGATAATGTATGCCACTCTCCAGCTTCCTCTGTTTCTCCACCTCCAGGAAGAGGTTCTTCCCATATCTCATAAAATTTAGTTTCTATAGTTACTGCCATGATCTAATTCTCCTTTTAACTTGTAAACTTCCAAGATTTATTAAATTCTCTAGGTTTCTTTTCTTTACCTATAACCACATCGCCTATTTTAAGTTTGGAAATTTGATCCTGCCTAAGAATTATTCTATAAACAAGAATTTCTTTGTCTCCTAAACATTTTACATTTATTGAATGAAACACTCGGCTTCCATCCATACCAAAGCTTGTCTCTATTAAGGGTAAATATGCTTTAAACTTTGGTATTTGAATTATATGACCAGTACTTAAAACATATCTTAACATAGATAATCCATTCGGTATATTATCCCAACCAGTTGTAAATAAATTATTTCCCCTTATACTTTTTCCATCAGGATACTCAGCCACAAAATAACATTTGTGTGGATTTATACTAGTTACCACATTATGACTGCCATAAATTTTTCCATCTTCCTTAGTCATGTGTTTAAAATTATTCATTATTTCCTCTCCTTTTAAGTATACAAATATCGCGCTGCCAACACCGGCGTATTATGAAACGTTGATGAATCATCGTATAGCCTTATATAAATACTATAATATAAAGTTTTATCAGTTATAGGTGAACCTGTATCTAACGCAATTCTTTTACCAGTAGTACTTCCTCTTAAATAAGCAGCATTAGCAGAACCACCAGTCCAGGCTGGATCTGGAGCTCCATTTGTAGTTGTTATTGCATTTACATAACTTTCGTTGCCGTTAGCTGCACTTCCCTGTAAAACTGGTAAATTTGTTGTGCTTAGCGTATTATCATCCCAAGCTTCCAAATATAAAATACTTGAAGCCGTACCACTTACATTAACACACATACAATATCTATTTGCATTTTGTCCTGGAAGTGGACAATGATACATAAGAATTGTACTTTCTACATAAGTTTCTGGTATTATATATGAACCTGAACTTGGTCTTATAGTAGGAGATCTAGTCCCACTTGCACATGTTGGTGTCGTCAAAATTGAATCGTCTATTCCTCCACCTGTGAAAATTAATTTATCATTATTAATATTTATAACATCAAAATTACCATCTGCAGCCCCATTACCTGTATAAGGTGTATCTGTACCAGATGAGTTATAAAGAAATGTTATTGTTGGAATTGCCATATTTCATTACCTCCTACTTATTACAAAGTTACATTATTAACTAATTCTATAAATAACCGGCACAATTACAGATTGGTCGGTTACATCTCTTTCTCTAATTTGCAATCTCAAAGTTTTTTTGTCTATACCTGAACCGATTCCCAGCGCGAGGAATGAAACGTCTGTAAATCTCGAAAGTCCTCTCTTACAAGCTCCAGGTAAAAATTCTGTAAAATATATCTCATCACTCTCTGCCGTATAAAATGCATACCTATCATTTAACCAATTGTCATATTCAGTTGAATCATTAACTATAACTCCAACTGTAATTCTTTTATCAAAAAAGAAATTGGTTGGTGGTGTATAAGTAACTTTATAATGATGATCACTTACTTTAACTATGTTTGTTGGTATAACAATTCTTGAATTAATATATAATTCCAAAGTATCTATATTTACACCCGTGCCGGCATCCTTAATTTCAAAATAAACATCAGTATCTACATCAACATTATCTTGTTCTCTACTCGGGCTTAAATTTTCAAGATAAGGTGATTTATAATCAGGTATTATTTCAAACCAATAACTTGTTGTAATACGATTGGGACTAGGTGCTATATCATATACTTCTATAAAAACATAAACTATTGAATTATGATGAAAATCTTGTGATGGATTATATGTTAATTCCAGCCCCAACACTCCTCCACCGGCATCAAAATCATTTATGGATAACTGTGAAGTTACATCAACATATCCAGTATCACCATTCCACCAAATTTCTCTAACAAACATTCTAACTGTTGATTGTGATAAACTATAAGCATAAGGTCTTAATCTTATCCAAATATCGGTATCTATTGGATTTTTTAAACTCCAAAATTTTGGTATAGCGTCTTCAACAAATATAAACTGATTTAAATCAGCATAAGTCCATAAATAATCGTAAGGTGTTGCTCCTATCCAATGTGTATGCCCACTTGTTTTTAATTGACTAAGTTGTAAATCAAAAGATTCTATTATTTGTTGTACTATAGAATATGGTTCTTCATAAACAAAAGCATCAACTGGCGGTGATCTTGTATCTCCCCACTCAGTTAAACATTTGAAATTTTTTAATTGTTTTGATTGAACTACACTTTCAAATTCCTCAACTTGATGTATTGTATTTGGCATGGGATTCCACTCAGTTGGATCTCCAATAACAGGAACAGAAAAAGAATATTGCGGACCCTCACCATCACCAACCACCAACACTGGTAAATATATAGGTACTTCTGCTGAATATACAGTTTGACTCCAATTTCCGCCAGGATTAGTGAAAAAGGATTTGGTATACATGCCCATTTCATTAGATATACCTGATGCTATTGTTTTCGTTCTAACATTACCTTCAATTCCACTTGTAACAGTATATATTAAATAATGACTGTTTTGATTTGGCGCGGCCGGCTCTTCATTAGCAAAACATTTTACTTCTTGAAAAATTTTTATAGAATTCCAAACGTATGCACTTCCTGTAGATTCTGGAGATGACCCATCTGTTTTACATGTTATTTCCACATACCTTCCTTCAATATCGTCCGGCGCGGCGGAAAAAGTAAAAAGAATATTCGCCTCACCATTAGAATCTGTATCAACTTGTGCCCCCAATGGAGTAAACTCACCAAGCCCTTCTGGACTCATAAAAAAATAAACCGTTTTGCCCAACAAACCAACACCAAATTGATCTACTACTTTTACATATAAAGTAGTTGCACCTAAATCACCCACTATAACAGATTTATCAGTATAGATTTCTATATTATTGGAATAAGGAGATAATGTATTTGGTATATAATTACACCAAGTACCCCAATCCTCTGTGGTTCTATTACCATCATCATCCTTTACAGTTCTTTTTGTTGCGAGTAAATATACTGGAATACCAGCTGTATCCTCAAACAAAACGTCATATATAGGAATGTGAGTAGAATTATCGTCTTCTAAATTATTTAAATATATTGATTTCCAATTATAATATGAAGCATATGGATTTATAAACAACATATTATAATTACTAATAGCAGCTATTGTTTGGGTTGGTACACACCATCTAGCAGCATCTATATTTCTATAAACTTTATCAGTATTAACATCGTTCACAGAACCGCTGTCCGCATCAATCTTAAAAATAGTTCCTCTAGAAGTATCACCACCCATACCTAAATTACTTATTAAATAAACATCAGTATAAAAAGAAATTTGATCCCCTATAACATATTGATAAACTAAATCTGAAGTTAAATAAACTGTACTGCCTATCACATGACTAACTATAACCGATTCACTAACTCCTTCATTATCCCCATCGTTACTTGGTCCTAAAAATAATCTTGTTCCTGAAGTAATTTTATTTGTACTATTAATTTCCAAATGATCTGTTTCGCCGGGATTGTGAAGTGTGAAAGTCCTTTCATAGTGCTCAATCGCTGCGGCTCTAATATCATAATAATAAAGACCTGTAGTATATTTAACAATTTGATGTTTTAAATTTAATTGGTTAGAACTTGTTCTCATTTCATATCTTTTTATTATACATTTGGTAGAATCAACTTTTTCTACAGTAAAAAAAGTTAATCCGTCCATTAATGTAGTTATACCATAAGGTCCAACATATTCTAGATGTATTAATTCATTTACTATATTAGAAGACAAACTATAATCAGCAATTAAACTACCAGCAGAAGTTTTTATTCTTAATATAGTAGTAGCATCATCTTGATTTATACTACAAAAATAAGACGCGGCCGGTCCTAAACAAAAATTTGGATATTTAATATGAATATTTTCGTACATTTACCTTATCCTTTATTGCTGAGCAGTTGCTGTGATCCGAACCTCATTGGCTGTAGAACCAGCCTTATAACTTGTTGTAGCTACACCTAAAGCATTTGTACTCACTGGTGAAGTAACAATATAACCATTATCATCACCATCTGTGAAATAAACCAATTTACTTGCTATAGGATTTAAAAACTGATCTTTAACAATAGCTGTAATGCTGCTCGTACTTACAAGATCTGCTGGTAATATTGCTGGATCTGCGCTTAAACTAATACTTGTTATAAATGGATTTAATGTTGAAAGTTGATAACTATAATTACTACCAGCAAAAGTATATGTTGTTCCATAATATGTAGCTTTCAATTGCAATCTATAAACATTATCTCCTTCTATAGTTACATCATAAATTGCTATAACAGTCGAATTATCATCTTCCACATTATCCATAACCATAGACCCAAAACTATTATTTATATCATCCGGATTTAAAAATATCATATTAGTTCCTTTCACATAACATATAGCATTTGATCCTGCGCCATAAACATCAGACATATCATAAAAAGTACATGCTTCTACATCCGAATAAGCTCCACCAGAATGTTTTGTTATAAGAGACCCTGTATAAGCACTAAATTTATACAACGCACCTGTTAAATTTAAACCATCATAATCATTAAAAATCCAAAAATTATTGAAAAAACAAATTAAATCACCGCTATCATATGCATATGTAGTTGTTCCGTTAATCTGAACCCAATCAGCGCCCGCAGAATTAACACTACATTCTTCAATTTGACCTGAAGAATTAGGACCTAAAGTAATCGTCATACCACTTGACAATTTAGAACCATCCGTTATACTTAATATATTTTGACCAGCAGCCTCATCACCACTAAATGCTATATGATAATGTTCCACAGTAAAAGCATCCGATTCATATTTATGGCTACCTGTTTCTACAAGATTGAAAGTATCTCTTAATTTTAAAACATAATTATTAATATACCACCTTCTAATTCGAATGTCATAACCAGCCAAATTTTCCAAAGTCCAAAAATTTCTACCGTCGTATTCTAAGCTGGAAACTTCTGTACTAATAGTAGTATCTAATGGATAAGAAAATGCTTGAGTACCGTCATCTGTTTTAACAATTAAATTATCTAAATCGTCATCTATCATATAAAAATAACCATCTACCATTGCCAAATTTTTTTTTCTTAATGTTATATTTTCATAAGCCATTTAGCTATTCCTCCAAATACACTAATTACATATAAACTCATTAATTCTATTTTTTAATTCTACCCCTGAATACGGTAAAACATCGAATTTTTTATATCCTTTACCAACATTTATATTAATGACTCTTGGTCCTTTAGAAGCATTTAAAGTGTTTT
>Ga0315546_1000533_pt1 | contig 26832 bp, 23 predicted proteins | sample SalMarSW160170MG_FD_203833 | JGI IMG/M metagenome (GOLD analysis project Ga0315546, IMG submission 203833) | Salt marsh sediment microbial communities from the Plum Island Ecosystem LTER, Massachusetts, United States - Salt Marsh Sediment SW1601-170 ...
AATGCTAACTCGGCTGTCTTTGTCGGCAATAGAATTATTTACCTCGACGATGACCCCAATGAGCCGCAGCCGGAAGCTGTCTTGAACTGCTCTGATGATGACCCGAATGAACCTCAGCCGGAAGCTGTATTTAGCTGCTCCGACGAGGACCCGAACGCACCCCAGCCCGAAATTATCTAATTCAGGCAAATGTTATATTACTGGTTCGAGATGCTGAGGCGGTTTCCTTATCGCTTATGATATAGCTCTGGAAACATTCACCACATCTACCATTTCAGCTACGTCGTGGACGCGGACTATCGATACTCCTGCCGCCACACATAGAGCAACCGTTGCAGCGGTGCCGAATATCCGATTTGCTGGATTTTCTTTGCCGGTGAGTTTGCCGACAAAGCTCTTACGGCTCGTCCCGATACAAACACGATAGCCGGTAGCTACAAATTTATGGATATTTCTGAGAAGCTCAAGGTTATGCTCTAACGTCTTGCCAAACCCGATCCCCGGGTCAATAAAAATTCGCTCTTTGGGTATGCCGAATTTCTCCGCTCTTTTTGCTTGCTTCAACAGAAACTCTAAAACTTCACTTACTACGTCTTCGTATTTTGGTTCTGCCTGCATTGTTGCGGGTGTGCCCTGCATGTGCATCAACACAACAGGTACTTGCTGCTCTGCTGCAAGTTTTCCCATCCGTTCGTCGCTTAAAGCAGTTATATCGTTTAGCATTGCGGCTCCGGCATTCAATGCAGCTTTAGTAACTTCGTAATTGTAGGTATCGATGCTAATCGGAATGTTTATTTTGTTGGCAAGTGCCTCTATCACTGGTATTACTCGTTTTATCTGCTCTTCGATAGAAATTGGCTCAGCGCCCGGCCGGGTAGATTCGCCGCCTACATCTATAATTGCAGCCCCATCAGCAGCCATTTGTAACCCATGCTTGATGGCTTTATCAGTATCGAAGAATTTTCCGCCATCGCTGAAGGAATCCGGCGTCACATTTAGTACGCCCATCACTATGCAGCCATTTGAAAAATTCAGCTTTCCCCTCGGCCACTCAACCAAATCTTCTCCTCTAACTTTCCCCATTTTCAATCTTAAAACCAATCCCAGCCAATTTATCTAAAAGTTTTTTACCCGTTAGTTTATTCTCTGTGGCTAATAAAACTTTCGTATTTTGCAATTCCCTTCGGACGGGGTAATTATTTCGTAGCCAATCGAAAAACTTGCCTCTTGCCTTTATTGGCTCATTTAGAATTGCTCTTAGATTAGCATCGTCTTTTTTGATGTCGTAAATCTTTCTAACTGCATCCGACAGTATCTTCTGCTCGCTGCCGCTGGAAGGGTTTATCTTTATTTGCGATACTGCCGGTTCGGGCAGAAAATCCTCGATATCATACTTGCTCTCAAGACCAAAATATTCGCAGGCCGCCTTATAAATCATAATCATTCCTGCAATCTTACCATCCAGCGAGTAACCGGCAATATGTGGCGTTCCGATATCAACCATTTGGAGAAGTTCCGTGTCAATATTCGGCTCATTCTCCCATACGTCCAGAACGGCAGCTTTTATTTTGTCTGTTTTTATGGCTTGTTTAAGGGCACTGTTGTCAGCGACACTGCCTCGTGAATCGTTTATAAATACACAGCCGGGCTTAAGCGATTTGAAAAATTTCTCATCAGCCAGTTGAAATGTCTTATCAATTCCCTCGAATGTCAAGGGCGTATGAAGTGTTATAAAATCGCAGTTGTAAAGATTTTCTATAGGCAGATATTTTTTGTCTTTGGTTTGTCTTTCTAACGGAGGGTCGTTCAGATAAATTTTCATTCCCAGAGCTGCACATTTTTTGGCCACCCTGCTGCCGACATTACCGACACCGATAATGCCTATCGATTTGTCTTCGAGAGTAATATTGTGCTTCTGTCCGATTTCTAATAGTGCTGCAATAACGTATTCTGCTGCCGAGTTTGCATTTGACCCCGGCGCCGAGGAAAAGCCGATGTTACGGCTTTTTAGGTAATCGATTTTGACGTGCTCAAAGCCGATTGTAACCGTAGCGACAAACCTGACCGAGCTGTCGGCGAGCAGATTTTCATTTACCGGTGTTATGGTGCGAACGAGCAAAATATCCGCATCGCTAATAACTTCTGGTGTTATTTCTCGGCCGGGTATAGTTATTATCTCGCCTATCGAGCTGCAACACTCAGCAACAAATGCTATATTCTCATCGGCAACTATCTTCATAATGAGGCCCCATAATTTTTATATTTGTAAAGAATTTGAGCTATTTTAACTAAAATTCAGGCATTTGCACCAATTTTTTCTCACTAAGAACTAATATAAACGTTCTGGTGGTAGTAAAAAAATTTGCATTTTTTCAAAATTTTACTTAAACTATTATGAGCATATGCCCATAATATATACAGAGCTTTTTCTTAAAGTATTGAATCTTTTGAAGAGGACTAAGACGCCGGGAGGAGATGGGACAGAGCTGGACGGTCAGGGGCGCGGTTCCGGCCAAGGCATGGGGCCGGGTTAGGGCTAAGGTAGAGGTAGAATTGGTGGTCTGTTCTTTGCTGGAACAAGTGGTAGTTGCGTTTGCCCAAGTTGCGGAACTACAGAGCCGCATATTGCGGGCCAGCCCTGTAAAAAAAATTATCCTAAATGTGGCTCGTGATGCGGCTATGCCGCCCGAAGGTTACTTCGATTTAGGGAAAATGTTAAAGAAACTGATTGAAAAAAGTGTCCCTGTCAAGGTGTGTGGCACCTGCAAGACTCGTTGTGGAATACATAAAGGTGAGCCTTATTTTGAAGGTGCGAAGGAAGCTAAAATGACAGAACCGGCTGAATGGATAAAAGAAGCTGATAAAGTTATTACATTCTAAAAATGGGTAAAGATATGATAATCCGAGTATCAGATTTAACAAAGCGTTACGGTGAAATTCTCGCTGTTGACCATATCAGTTTTGAAGTTGAGAAAGGTGAAGTCTTCGGATTTTTAGGTCCGAACGGCGCAGGAAAAACTACAACCATAAGGATGCTTACGGGGCCTTCCAAGCCCACAGATGGAAAAGCGTCTATTTTGGGTTTTGATATTAATTCACAGATTGTGCAGATAAAGAAGCATATTGGGGTTGTTCCAGAAATTTCCAATCTCTATGATGATTTGAGTGGTTTTGACAACTTATTATTTATGGCACAGCTCTATGGCGTTCCTCGCACTCAGCGGAGAAAAAGAGCGGAGGAATTGCTGAAAACCTTTCGGCTCTACGAGCGCAAAGACAGCCGCTTTCGCACCTTTTCCCGGGGTATGAAGCGGGCTCTAACAATTGCGGCGGCTTTAATTCATAACCCTGAAGTTATTTTTCTTGATGAGCCTACAGTTGGTTTGGATGTAGTAGCAGCCCGTTCTTTGCGTAATTTGATATCTAACCTTCGCCGGCAGGGAGTAACCATTTTTCTTACTACCCACTACTTGGAAGAGGCAGACCTTTTATGTGACCGTGTAGCTATTCTGGTAAAAGGGAGAATTTTGGCGATTGATACGCCTCAAGCTTTAAAGGACAAAACCAATAAAAAATCATTGGAAGAGGCATTTATGGAGATTACCGGTTTAGAGCCGGAGGTTTTAGCAATTGAAAAAGGAAAGTAAGATGTGGCGTGATAACTTACGAGGTATTTTCTATATCGCCTTAAAAGATATAAAGACATACTATTTTAAGCCGCCGGCAGTCAGTTGGGGCATTGTCTTTCCGATTACCTGGATTTTAGCTTTTTATTTAAGAAATCCCGGAAGTTTTGAAGAGTTAGTGCCCGGATTAATTGCGATGACGATTCTTTTTAGTACTACTGCTGCAGAGGCAGTGGTTATAAATTTTGAGCTTAGACTTGGCTCTTTGGAAAGATTGCTTTTGGCGCCAATTGGTTTATCAGCGGTGCTTTTTGGAAAGGTCCTGGGTGGTGTTGTTTTCGGTTTTGCGATGACAACAGTAGTAACAATAGGTTCAACAATTGTTCTCGGGCTCCAGCCTAACTTTGTTTATCTTATTTTAATCATCATTCCTTCACTCTTGGTTTTTTCATCCCTTGGTGCTCTTTTATGTGTTTTGGTGAAGGAAGTATTTGAGGCGCAGACCCTACTTAATTTACCCCGCTTTTTGATGATATTTTTAAGCGGCGTTGTCTATCCGGTCTCAAAGATGCCTGCGGCATTACAGTATCTTTCTTATGCATTGCCTCTTACTTATACCGTGGAAGGCCTCCGATTTTCATTTTCCGGTGTCGCAGGCAGGATAGTCCTTTCATATACGCTGATACTTATCGGCTTTTTACTTCTTTTTATTTTGCCGGCAGTAAAGTTACTCGGTAAAAAATTTGAGTAGAAAATAAGGAGCGGACCGATGAAACATAACCTCATAAAGCAGTTTATCACTGAAGTTGACTGGAGACAGCTTGACTATCTGGTTGTTGACTGTCCGCCCGGAACGGGTGACGAACCGTTGTCGATAGTCCAGCTTATCAGCAATACTGATGGTGCTGTCATTATCACCACGCCGCAGCAGCTGGCCCTACAATACTTGAGCGGACAATTGCAATGTAGTGAAAATATTTGCGACCATTAATTTTTATAGGCAGCTACAATATGCCCAGACCAAGACAACGCAGACTTGTGGCATATTTGCCACAAGTTACCTTTTACAAACCAAGGGGAGTCCCTCTTTCTGTCTTGCAGCAGGTCAATTTGACTTTTGATGAGCTTGAGGCAATCCGGCTGGCGGATTTTGAAAAACTGTATCAGGAACAGTCAGCACAAAAAATGGACGTCTCGCGCCAGACCTTTGGCAGAATTATCGAATCCGCTCACAAAAAAATTGCCGATGCTCTGGTCAACGGTAAAGCTTTGTCAATTGAGGGCGGGCCTTTCGAATACATATAACCTGCTATTGATTTTGGCCCTCCATATCGCTTTTGTAGAGGTCGCGGAGGCCCTAGCAGATATGGCTATGGCCATCGGGGGTAGTCTTATAATTCAAATCCTGCAATTTTCGTATTACAATCCGGGCAGCAGGACTTTTTTATATGGTTTGCAAGTATTTTATAACCCATACGCTCAATCAATGTTCGGCCGCACTTGTAACAAAACGTGTTCTCTGATTTTGCACCGGGCACATTGCCTAAGTAAACGTAATGCAGCCCTGCCGCCCTGCCAATATCGTAAGCACGTTCTAAACTTTCGAGCGGTGTAGGCACAGAGTCCAGATACTTATACTGCGGGTAAAATCGGCTGATGTGCCAGGGAACATCAGGATTTGCTTTTGTAACGATAAATTCTGCAATCTTTTTCAGTTCATCATCAGAGTCGTTTTCACCCGGCACCAGTAGCGTCGTAATTTCGAGCCAGATATTTGTTTGGTTTGCGATATAGCTGATTGTATCGAGCACCGGCTGTAATCTTGCCTTACACAACCTTTTATAATAATCCTCGCTAAAGGCCTTCAAATCGACATTTATGCCGTCAAGCCAGTCTTTGGCAAAATCAATCGCCTCGATTGTCTGGTAGCCGTTACTGACAAATATATTCTTCAGCCCTTTTTCTTTCGCCAGCCGGCCGCAATCGTTACACAGTTCCATAAAGACAGTCGGCTCGGTATAAGTATATGCGATACTTTTACATCCGTTGCGGACTGCTGCCTCGACTATTTGCTCCGGCGTTATTGGCTCGCCATCGATTTGGCCGTTCTCGATAGCCGCCTGGCTTATCTGCCAGTTCTGACAAAAATCGCATTGAAAATTGCATCCCATAGTTGCGATGGAGAAACTTCTCGTCCCCGGCTGAAAGTGAAAGAGCGGCTTTTTCTCGATAGGGTCAGGATTAGCCGAGCATACCTTATCGTAGGTTAGCGAATATAATACTCCATCGATATTTTTGCGAACATTACACCTGCCGACCTTTCTCTCATCAATCACGCACCTGTGGCTGCACAGTTTGCATCTAACCTTTTTATCCTTATCCGGCTCCCAAAGCACCGCTTTTTTGAGACTCTTTTCTTCTGTCTCCATAATTACCTCGTCCTACTCCTGTCATTCCTGCGAAAGCAGGAATCTACTTTACAGTCATTCTGAGCGTCTTGTCCTCCGTAGCCTCGGCGAAGGAGGAAGCGAAGAATCTCGACTAATTAACTTTATTCTTGCAGTTTAATATATAGAATAAATAAAATCAATCGTATAATTTATCTTATACTCAGGAGATAAATGCGAATGAGAACATTACATTCCATTGTGCTTGTTTTGCTTGACCGCTACTTAAGCGCCACATTATTTAGGTCAATATGCGCAAAATGTCCGCCATAGTCCTTATAAAGCTCTTTACTTCATTTTTAGTAAAATCCAGATTGCGAATACTACTGGAATACCCAAAATAAACATCTCTATGATGGTATAATAAACCTTTTTGGTTTCTCCACGGTTAAGTTTGATAGCTCTGTTTACAATCCCCAGCCCAGGAGCTATCACGAATGAAAATACCGGCAAACCTACCATTAAATAGGAATACCCAGGTATCATGCTGATAACAGAAAAAACAACACCAAGAATAAAAACCATTTCTGTCACAAAACCGAGTCGACTTGTATGTTTATAATAAAATTTTATGGAACGACCTAAAACAGCAGATAAAATTAAAAGAAAGACAAAGATGCCAGCTATAACTTCAGAAACTTCTGGCTTAAATAATCCCGACAAAATCCAGAATATAAGTGCAGCAATAGCAGCTATTCTTGCAAAAATGAAAACTTTCTTTAACTTTATAGAAAGCTTACAACCAGAAGACTCTTTATGAAAGTCCTCATTCTCTTTCGTTTCGTCCATCTTCTCATTATTGGAACTGAATTTGTCAATAAATAGCATCTTAAAACAGATTCATATTTACAAAATTTCGCACCTACGCACAATGCATCACGAATAAGCTTCCGCCAGAATCTTAATCGGGTGCTTAGCCATTCTATCGCTGATATGTTCTATTTGCAACTTGCAAGTGGAACATTCGGTTAGAACGTTTTTAATTGGTGTCCGCTCAAGAGCCTTTTTTAGCCTCTCTGCTATCTGTGAGGAAAGCTCGTAATTTTTTTTCTGCATCCCGAATGTACCGGCTATCCCGCAACAGCCGGCCTTTAGGTCTGTAACTTTTATCCCGCAAAGTCCCTGCAAGAGCTTTATACTTGCTGTCCCGTCGCCCACTGCACATAAATGACAGGGCAAATGATAAACGTATTCCTCCTGTATTGGCTTCGTTGGTTTTTTCAGTTTACCCTGTCTATGCAAATCTGAAAGATAGTTTATCAGCTCATAAGTATTTTCAGACACAAGCTTTATATCATCTCCTTTAACAAAATGCCGAAGCTCATCTTTCAGGCATAGTGCTGCGCTCGGCTCGGAACAGACTATCTTGTAACCATCTTGAATTGCTTTGGCCAGATATTTTACGCTATAGGCCAAATCCTTGCGGGCCGTTTTGACATTGCCATACACAATCGCAGGTAGTGGCGCCGGACTTTGATTTGGCAGTATCACCTCGATATCATTCGCACGCAGGACATCAAGCACGGCAAATCCCAGCTCATGGTCGTTATAATTTGCATACGAGTCAACAAAATATGCGACCTTGTCGATTGGCTTTTCTATCGGTTCGCAGGCAGCTATGTATTGTCGCCCTACTTTCAAAAAAGAGCTCCGCCTGAACGGGGGCATAGCACGCCGCCTGTCTATGCCGGTTGTTTTTTCTAAAAGCCACTTGAAAGCCGGATTCCGCATAAGGAAATTCGATATCGGAGCAAAGAAGCTGCCTAACATACTAAGATAGCGATTATGGCTTAGCAGAAAATCTGTTCGACGCAGCCCCTTATGCTTGGCGTATTCCGCCCGAAAAGTATTTATTAGCTTGGAGATGTCAACACCTGATGGGCATTGCAATTGGCAGGCCTTGCAGTTAATGCATAAATCGATGAATCTTCTAAAATCAGGCGACTCAAAGTCCGAATCGTCCAACTGTCCTGTCGCCCGGAAGTTAAGAATGTTTGCCTTTGCTCGTGGGCTGCCTATTTCTTCACTAACAGCCCGAAATACCGGACACATTCGCAGTTCCGGCTCGCGGCTCAGGCACAATCCACAACCATAACACTGCTCAAGCTCTAAAGCCAGCTCGTCTTTATCAAAAATCAGAGTTGTGTTGATTCTCTCCGGCTGAATATTTTGTTCCGTCCTCAGGTTCTTGACCATAACGTCGGCGTCGTCGTTAATGATTTTGCCGGGATTCATCAAATTACAAGGGTCGAATATCTCTTTTATTTTGCAAAGAATTTCGTAGTATTCGTCGCCATACTGCCGTTTTATAAAAGCCGCCCTTACCAATCCGACTGCGTGCTCGCCGCTGATTGAGCCGCCAAGCGACCAGGCAAGCGAGAAAACTTCGTTTGCAATAGCACGCATCTTTTGCACATCAGCTGGCTCATTCAGGTCAAGATAAGGCCGCAAATGCAGCTCCCCATCTCCTGCATGACCGAAAAAGGACATTACAATGTCATATTTCCTGCCGATTTCCACCAGAGCCGCGATGTATTCGCCGAGCCGCTTGTAATCAACACTGGTGTCTTCCATAAATTCAACAGGGTGTTTTCTACCCTTTTTTCTATAGAGTAGTGGCCCGGCGTCCTTGCGCGACTTCCATATTTGTTTCTGTTGCTTTTCGTCAAGGAAAGTTCTCTGCCTGCTTGCGAGATTTGCTACCGCTGAACTTGTTTTTTCTACTTTTTCTTGAACCTGCTGGTCTGTTTCACCGGTATGCTCGACCAACAAAACAGCAGCGGCGCCAGCCGGCAGGATATCTTTGTATTCGGGCAGGGCCTCTATGGCCATATCGATTAGCGTCTTATCCATTAGTTCACACGCCGACGTCCCGCCCTCGACAATAATCGGGACCGCCTTTGCCATATCCTGCAGGGAATCAAACTCCAACTGCAGCAGGCTTTTTGCTGCCGCAAGCGGCACCGTCCTGAGCGTAATCTTCGTAAAAATAGCCAATGTGCCTTCCGACCCAGTTAACAGTCGTGCTAAGTCTATCTTTCCGTTATGACAAATACCGGTGATGTTGTATCCGCTTCGATTTCGACGGGCCGCTGGCATCGATTTACTGATTAGTTTTTGTTTGTCCTCAAGAATAGTTTTACACTTGCGGGCAATTTCGCCGACTTTATTATCTTTTACTTCGTAGTTGTTTTTGAATTCGACAAGACTGCAGTCAGCTAAAACTGCTTCGATGTTCTCTACATAATTTGCTATATAACCGTATTCGAGCGAATGTGCGCCTGTGGAATTATTAGCAACGTATCCCCCTACTGTCGCTCGGTTGCTGCTCGATGGGTCAGGCCCGATTTTCCTGTTGTATCGGTTTAGATATTTGTTCAAATCGTCAAGGACCACACCCGGTTCACAGATTATCCTCTTTCCTTCATCTTCAACGCTGATAATCTTGTTCATATACCGCGACATATCAAAAACTATCCCGCTGCAAAGCGATTCTCCCGCAACCCCGCTCCCTGCTCCGCGTGCAGCGACAGGTATGCCCTTACTGCCGGCGTATTTGACGGCAGCGGCTATATCTGCACTGTCACGTGGTGCGACAACGCATAAAGGAACTATTCTATAAATACTCGCATCGGTGCTATAAGCTGCCCTGTGCAGGATGTCAGCAAATACGTCGCCTCGGATGATTTTTTCCAAATCGTTCTTGGTCTGTTCCGCATTTTCGTGGCTCTTTTTGTTTATTGCCGTCACGATTGTTCTCTTCTGTATTATTGCTCAAAATCACGGGGCAAGAACTGGGCCTTTGAAATGGTGCCGCTCATCCTCAACACTGCAAGGTCGTCCTCACCGACCTCGCCTTTGATGAATTGTTGAACGATAGGATGGGGATGGTTATGGATATGGTCTGCATCGCCGTCAGCAATAATTTTGCCGTTATGCAGCATTACGATGCGTTCCGCTATTTTGTAAGCGCTTGTCATATCGTGTGTTACGACAACTGTTGTTATGCCAAGTTCCCTTTGCAGTTTCAAAATAAGCTCATTAATTACGTCTGCACGAATTGGGTCCAGCCCCGTCGTTGGCTCATCGTATAGAATGACTTCCGGATTTAATGCGATGGCCCGTGCAAGTGCCACCCTTTTTTTCTGACCGCCGGAAAGGTTTGCCGGATAGTGATTCTGAAAGCCGTCAAGGCCGACCATCGCCAACTTTGCTTTAACAAGCTCTTCAACCTCTTTCGAGTTGGTTATCTTATAATGTTGCCTTATTGGGAACATAATGTTTTCAGCAACGGTAAGACTATCGAACAAAGCGCCTCCTTGGAAAAGAAAGCCATAATGCGTGCGTATCTTATTCAATTTGGCCTCGTTCAGGTTATCGATGCGTTTGTTTTTGAAATATATTTCGCCGGAGTTTGGCCGGAGCAGCAATATTAAGTGCTTGATTAAGACAGTCTTTCCGCATCCGCTTGGTCCTATCACAACGGTTGTCTTGCCCTTTTCTATAGTCAGAGAAACATTATTCAGCACGATATTGGGGCCGAACTTCTTTGTGATATTTTTCAGAACAATCAATCCATTGCTGTTATTGACTTGGTCTGCACTTTTCTCGTCGTCCCTTTTCACTTTTCTCCTACGCTTCCAAATTTTTATTACGGAATCATTCAACCAGGCTTTTGATTGGCCAAAACGTATTGTATATTGCTTTGAAAATCATTGCCAGTGCCAGGTTTATCGCCAGTATAGAGATAAAGCTGGCCACGAAAGCCTCCGTGCATGCCCGGCCGACCCCATGGGCTCCTTCCTTGCAGGTAAAGCCCTTATAACAGCTGATAGAGGCAATGGCTGCCCCGAAGAAAAAGCCCTTAATAACACCAATAATTACATCCCATAGTTCAACCGCAGATGCACTGAAGGTCCAATACGCCTGACTATTTATACCTTTTTGGGTAACGCTCACGAAATATCCTCCTAATATACCCAACAAATCAGCATAGATAATCAATGCTGGCGTTAAAAGCAGGCACGCCAGTACCCGCGGTGCAACCAGATAACGTATAGGGTCGGTTCCTATACTTCTGACGGCGTCAATTTGCTCGGTAACATTCATCGTTCCTAATTCAGCTGTCAAGGCCCCTCCGATTCGACCCGCTAACATAACCGCCGCAAGAACAGGCCCGAGTTCCGAAACAACTGAAACATTAATTAATACTCCCAGATGTTCCTCAAGACCCATACTCTTAAGCTGGTCGTATGTCTGAATCGCTAATGTCATTCCGACGAATGCTCCTGTTATCATTATAACAGGCACGCTGCGAACACCGATTATGTTCATTTGTGTCCAGATTAGAGGATACGTCTGACTTTTTAGACAGCTCTGTAGAGATACAACCAATGATTTCCATATAAACCTTGCGAAACGACCTGAGTTACTTATGCTGGTTATGGTTTTTGCTCCTATCATTTTAATCATTTTATATCACTCCAAACCTTCTTGCTATCTTATCTCTACTGTTATCTCCGGCCATAAGTCCAAAAAAGCAATCGTAACTTGATTCGATAATTTCACTTACGTCAACTCTTCGCGTCTTTTTTTACCAGTCCACTATCCTATTGTCAAGATTACCGTAACACTTTGGCATCAAACATTTATATGTTCGATATGAGCTATTTTAATCAGTGTTGGCTTGTATGATGCATAGTGTCCAGTTGGCTGGGTAAGTTATTTCCTACCGTTCCTTACTTTATTTTTTAATATACCTTGTTTGCCTTTATTAGTTTGACCACAAAAGGAATAATAATATGGAATGTTTAACTATTGAAGAAAAATCGAAAAACCAGAATGTTGTATAATCCCTACTTATCTTTAGAGATTTTACCTGCTTAAGCTCTTAAATTGCCGCTTAAATAATAAGGGACAAAAACCATTTTTTCACCTGATAATGGCGATTATTGTCAATAAGATTAGCAATGCTTACCTAATATATTGTGAACAAAGAAGTTAGGAACGATTGTATGAGATATGAAAAATGTTCCGGTTTTTTCCTATATTGCCTATTTTAGCTAAAGTTTTTTTGTTTTGACTTCCGATACTAACATAACGATTATTATATTATCTATATTAACACGAAATGGGAAAAAAGGATTACATCTGTTAAATAGGGCAATATGTGCAAAACGGCAAAATAGTTGGAGAATAGATTATGATAAATGAAAGTATTTTGGAACGCTACCTGGAACACATTCTTAGAGGCGAAAGGAAATCATGTAGAGCCGTGATAGAAGAAGCACTTCAAACCGGCGTACCCGCTAATTCTGTATATCTGCATATAATATGGCCAATTATGGTTGAGGTTGAGAAATTGCTCCGTTCAGATAAAATAACTCGTTTTCAGGAGCATATGGCGACGCGAATTAACAGAACTATAATTGATCAGCTTCAAAATAAGCTGCCCTGTCGACCTAATAGAAGCAAAAAAATAGTAGTTTGTTGTGAGCAGGATGAAATGCAGGAGCTTGGCGCTCAAATGATGACAGACTTGTTTGAGAGTGATGGCTGGGAAGTAAGGTTTTTAGGAGGAGGTTTGACAAATGACGACATCCTTACCTTCATAAATGAATATGCTCCAGATATCCTGTTAATATATGGCACCGCTCCGAAGCAGGCACCTGAAATACGTCGGCTGATAGATAGCATAAAAGCAATAAATGCCTGGCCGCATCTGCGAATTATGGTCTCTGGGGGCTTGTTTAATAGAGCGGAAGGACTATGGGAAGAAATCGGAGCTGATTTGTTCGCGGCAACGGCACTTGATGCAGTAAAAATGGCGTCAACACAGAATCCAATCAAGAGATTTGACCGAAGAACGGTAAACCGCAGGAGAAAAAAGCAGCAAACAGTGCTGGAAGAAGTGCCCGTTGAGGTTTCATAGTATTGTTTTGCTGATGCACAATGTTCGGTAGCGTGTGTATAATTGGTGCGAACAGCTATCTTTTGTCTTTTTGGAGTTTGTATTCTACGGAATCGACAAGGGCCTGCCAGGAGGCCTCGATGATATTTTCTGAGCAGCCGACCGTTCCCCACATATCAGTTTTGTCTCTCGACTCAATGATAACGCGCACACGGGCAGCGGTTCCGGCTCCGGCGTTGACGACTCGCACTTTATAATCGAACAGGTGGACTTCTTTTATATTCGGAAAGAAAATCTCCAGCGATTTTCTCAGAGCCGCATCAAGTGCATTAACCGGGCCGTCGCCTTCACCGACTACATGTTCTACCTTATCACCGACCTTGAGTTTAACCGTTGCCTCAGTGACTAAATCACCTGTTGCTCGTTTTTCTGTGGTTACATTATATTTTATGAGCTCAAAAGACGGCCTATATTCGCCCGTAATTTTTTTAACCAATAAATCGAAGCTGGCATTAGCCGACTCGAATTGAAAGCCCTCATTTTCGAGTTGCTGAACACGGACAAGTATTTCTTTGACTAGTTTTTTGTTTTCAGTTATTTTTGATTTTTCCAGTTCAGCCAGTATATTTGACCGGCCGCTTAGCTCGGAAATTAGAAAACGACGCTCATTACCGACAAGCGCTGGATCTATATGCTCATAAGCACTTTTGCTTTTTCGCAGAGCATCGACATGAAGCCCAGCCTTATGTGCGTATGCACTTTCGCCAACATAGGGCATATTCATTACCGGTGTTAGGTTACATATCTCAAAGATATAACGCGATACCTCGGTCATAGACTTGATTTTTTTCGGACTAATGACCTCAAAGCCCATCTTAAATGCAAGATTGGGTATGACTGAACACAGATTGGCGTTGCCGCATCTTTCGCCGAGACCGTTTATTGTTCCTTGGGCGTGGCGGGCCCCTGCTCGAACTGCTGCAAGGGAATTAGCCGTGGCACAGTCGGTGTCGTTATGGGCGTGGATACCTATTGTCATCTGGCTGAATGTCTCGCAAACATTCTTTGTTATCTCATATATTTCGTCAGGCAGTGAGCCGCCGTTGGTATCGCAGAGCACAAGCACATTAGCGCCGGCTTCGGCAGCAGCGATCAGGACTTTCATCGCATACTCCGGATTATTTTTGTATCCGTCGTAGAAATGTTCGGCATCGAAGATGGTCTCCATGCCGTGTTTTTTTAGAAACTCTACCGACTCTGAGCACATAGTAAGGTTCTCTTCTATAGTGCAGCCTAGCACATCTGTTACATGCATATCCCAAGCTTTGCCGACTATCGTGGCCGCTGATGTCTTACAGGCAAGTATTGCATTAAGCGAGACATCATCGGAAACCTTTGTGTAAGCTCGTCGTGTGTTGCCAAACGCTACGATTTTAGAATTTTTTAAACTTAGTTTCTTTACTTCAGCAAAGAACTGCATTTCTTTCGGATTGGAAGCGGAATAGCCGCCTTCAATATAATCGAGACCGAACTCGTCAAGGCATTTGGCAATTGAGAGTTTGTCTTCCAGCGAAAAACTGACGCCTTCGGCCTGCATTCCGTCGCGAAGGGTTGTATCATAGAGCTTTATTTTTTCCATAATTTATATTTTATACTGCGTTTTGTGGTTTGTAACTTATTGGTTAACTTAATTTCAAAACTTTTATTGCCTCATTATACTGTTTTAGGCCGGATTGTAAAGGGAAAATCGAGCATCATATTATTTGTTTTGGTTCAAAATGGGATTATAATTGGTGCTATAGGTTGCAGAAAAGGCAGAATATTTTTTTATAAAATTCTTGTAATAAAGTTGATAATTGAATATACTACTTGGTTTGTATAAATATTAAGATAATATGTTTGTTTAGATACTATTTAGATGAATCTGACACAAATATTACAGCTGGCTCTTATTAAGGTCCCGCTCGAAGGCAAAGATAAGAAATCTGTAATAGCAGAACTGGTGGATTTGCTTGACGCTAACGGACTATTGTTAGACAAGGATGCAGCTTTGGAAGCTGTACTTGTGCGAGAGCAAACCCGAAGCACCGGAATTGGCTCCGGAATTGCAATACCTCACGGCAAATGCAAAGCCGTAAGGGAACTGGTTATCTCAGTCGGAATTGTGCCGGGGGGGATTGATTTTGAAAGCGTGGACGGAAAACCCGTTTCGATTATCATTCTGCTTGTCTCGCCGGTTGACCAGACAGGTCCGCATATACAGGCACTTGCCCAGATAAGCAGACTGATGCTTGATGAATCATTCAGACAAATGCTCGAAAAAGCTGCTTCTGCTGAGGAGGTTTATGAGCTTCTGAAAACCAAGGAGAACGAGTAAATGCTTATCATCGATTGCTTGTTTCTCTTTGTCATTTGCTGTTAATTATTTGCAACGGCTTTTTGTGTTTCCCATAGAATCAGACCAAGGTCGTAAGGATTAACCATATCGGGATGTCGGGGCAAAATCCTGACTGCTATACCGTGCTTACCCGTTTTTGAGCAGGCCATTGTCCCTGAGAACCAGTGTTCGCCGTCCTGTCCCGAAGTTTCTTTGTAATCCATTTTTACAGATGAGCCGTTTTTAATATTGCCCCAGGTATCTGTAAGGCCGTGGTAAAGCTCAACTGAAATATCGTCCGGATTAACTTTGCCGAGTTTAATCAACGCCCTGATGCTCAATTGTGAGCCAACTTTAAGCTGGGGTTTTTTGGGATTTATATGTATGTTGCCATCGCCATTTTTTGCTTCCATTATGACATCTTTGATAGCGAGGTCGGACCAAGCGTTCATAATATCGGACTTCCATTGTGTGAAACTCTTTGCCTTGGTCATATCATTGGCAGTTAAGTATTGCCATCTGGTTGCAGCGGGGTTGTAAAATCTTCGCGTGTACTCAGCGACCATTCTATGTGTATTGAAGCGTGGCGCTATCCACTTGATGGAATTCTTTACTCTGCGTATCCAGGCCCGCGGCAAATTATCTGCTGAGCGGGTATAAAAGAGCGGAATAGCCTCATTCTCAAGCATATTATAAATTGCCTGCGACTCGACCATATCCTGGTAGTCGGTGTCCTTATAGCCTTCGCCGGCTCCGATTGCCCAGCCGCCATCCGGTGTATATCCTTCACACCACCACCCATCTAATGTGCTCATATTCAATGCGCCGTTAATCGCAGCTTTCATACCGCTTGTGCCGCTGGCTTCCATTGGTCTGCGCGGGTTGCTAAGCCAGATATCAACTCCACGGACGAGAAATCTTGCCATATCAATATCGTAGTCTTCTAGAAAAACGATTCGGCGTCTGACGTTTTGCTGACTGGCAAAATGAATAATCTGGCGTATGATATCCTTGCCCTCTGTATCCCTTGGGTGGGCCTTACCGCCAAAAATTATCTGAACCGGACGATTTGGGTTGTTAAGCAGCTTTACGAGACGCTCTGTGTCCTTTAGCAACAAATTGCCTCTTTTGTAGCTGACAAATCTCCTGGCAAAACCTATAGTTAGTGCTTCAGGGTCAAGAACCTCCTCGGCCTGGTTCAATTCGGTATGGTATGTGCCTCTGCGTTGCATTTGTGCCTTAAGACGCTTTCGGGCAAAGACAATTAACTGCTCTTTGCATCTTTGATGCGTTCGCCAGAATTCCTCATCAGGGATTTGGTCAACTTTTTCCCATAGGGACCTGTCAAGGATTTCATCTGGCCAATTTGGCCCCAAGTATCTGTCAAATAATGAGTTAGTTTCATCCGATAACCAGGTTTTGATGTGTGTGCCGTTTGTAATTGATGTTATCGGCACTTCACTTAGAGGGACACCGGGCCAGAGACTGCCCCACATCTCACGCGTTATCTGACCGTGCAGTTTGCTTACGCCGTTTATATAATTGCTAAGCCGTATTGCAAGAACCGGCATCTTAAACGGCTCGTTTTCGTCGTCGGGAAGTATTCTGCCAAGCGCTAAGAACTTCTTTCTGTTTATTCCAAGATGGGGAAAGTAACTTCCAAAATATTTGTCCATCAGCTCGACAGGAAATTCATCGAGGCCGGCTTTTACAGGCGTATGCATTGTGAAGACATTGCCCGACCTTGTTGCCTCAACGGCCTCCTCGAAGGTCATATTATGAGCGCTTCGTAGTTCCCGGATTCTCTCAAGGGCCATAAAAGCGGCGTGTCCTTCATTCATATGGCAGACAGTGGGAGTAATACCAGTAGCAGCCAGCGCCTTCAAGCCGCCAATACCCAGCATAATCTCCTGACGAATTCGCAGCTCACGGTCGCCACCGTAGAGACTGCTTGTAATCATTCGGTCTGCCGGTGCGTTGGCTGCTAAGTTCGTATCCAATAGATATAGTTTTACTCTTCCAATAGTGATGTACCAAATTTGTGCTATTACACATCTTCCCGGATATTCGACGCTGATAGTAAGTGGTCGCCCGCTATTTTTGCAAACAAGCTCAACGGGCATGTTATAAAAATCATTGTCGTAGTAAACTTCCTGTTGCCAGCCATCTATGTTCAGATACTGACGGAAGTAACCTTTCTGATATAAAAGGCCAATCCCGACCAATGGCACACCGAGGTCTGATGCGCTTTTTAGATGGTCTCCTGCAAGGATTCCTAAACCGCCTGCGTAAATAGGAAGGCATTCGTGAATACCAAACTCGGCACAAAAATACGCAATTAACGGTTTGGGAGTTCTTGGGCATACTTTTTCGAACCATGTTGGGCTGTCGTTGTATGACTTAAGTTTTTCCATTGCTCGCTGCAGCTCATACAAAAAGCTTTTATTTTCTGCAAGGGTTTCTAATTTTGATTGTTCTACATTACAAAGGAAGTTAACAGGATTGTGGCCACAGGTTGTCCATAAGTTACCGTCAATGCGTTTGAACAACTCTATGAAATCCGGATTCCACGACCAGTACATATTTTTTGCTATGGTTTCGAGGTTCTTTAGAGGATCGGGTAATGATGGTAAAACAGTAAAATTGCGCAGACTCGCCATTTTTTACTTCTCCATATCGTAAGTCTTTTATTGATAAGCAATAACAATCAGTTGCTATGAATTAATTATATATTGGCTCTTATTTAATCGACAAATCTAATCTTTGGCTTAAAGGGAAAAAGCAAGACAAAAGCTGTGCAAAGCCGACTTATTACGTCCGATATTATCGCTTTGCCTGCCGATTTACACATTGTAATCCGCAAGCACCTCTATTGGCTCAATGACGTTGTGGATTAGGGATTTGTAAAATTTTATATAAAAAAAGTAAAATTATTTGATTTTTCTCTTGACAATGTTAACATATTGTTTAATAATGTTTATATATATTTGTGTTATTTTGAGATTTTTGAGAATTTTTATATGGAGAAGGAAACCGATATGAAGGTGTTGCCAACGACGTGCCCGGCGTGTAATAGCCAGCTCAAAGCTAAGAGTCTTGTCTGCCAACAGTGCCAAACCGAAATTCAGGGTGATTATGAGCTGCCGGTGCTGGTGAAGCTCTCGACGGAAGACCAGCTGTTTATACTTGATTTTATTAAATCGAGCGGTTCCCTGAAGGAGATGGCCCGGCTGATGCGGCTGAGCTATCCGACGGTCCGAAACCGCCTTGATGAGATTATCGAACGTCTTAAACAGGCACAAAACGATGAAGGAAATACAGAGGAGAAGCTATGAGCGAAATTAAAAATGGCGGCAAACCTGCGCCTCGCAGGAGTGCCAGTCAATGGCTGTTTAATCCATTTAGATATGTAGCCGGCTATGAGGCATTGTTACTTGGACTCGGGGCTATTTTGGCAAGTGCGTTTATTGGATATTTCGGAGATGCTCATTTCGATGGTGTTCTTGATGTGCATATAGGCCTGAAGGCTCCATTATGGGTTTTTGTTGTTGAATGTATTATAGATTGGTTGTCTCTGGCGATGCCGCTTTATATCTTCGGTCTGATTCTGTCGCCATCGGCCTTGCGTATGATAGATGTTTTCGGGACTCAGGTATTGGCTCGCTGGCCGTATTTGATTACCTCTTTTGTGATGTTGCCAGAGGCCAATCGAAGATTTAGTGCATATCTTATGGCCGGATTGACCTCTTCTGAAGGTTTCGGGACATTGAATTATGTTGGTTTGTGTGTATTTGTTTTGGCCAGTTTTGTCGCCATTGCTATGATTGTGTGGATGGTCGCATTGATGTATCGGGCCTATTCGGTATCCTGCAATATAAAAGGTGCAAGAGCGGTTATCACTTTCATTGTGAGTATCGTAGGTGCAGAGGTGTTATCCAAATCTTTGATATTGCTGCTATTGCGGTAAAAAGTTGCACAATCAATAGAGTCCGACCGATTGTTAAAATCCGTGGTTGGCAGGAGTTTTGGAAAATACAGCACAAAAAAAAGGCCTGCACAAACAGGCCTTTTTATTCGCGAAGCTTTCCTCCGCAGGGCCGTAAGAAAGCGTTTGAAAAGAACCCATTATTTCCAGGTGGGCAATCGTTGCTTGCGTCCGAAAGTCCTATCGTAGTAGGCATTTCCGGTCCGTCAAGACCTGATTTCCCTCAGTATGGGTATCGGTTCTTTCAACACCAACTTTCATACGAACACCGCAGGGGTTAGCCCGCAATATTATTTATACCAAAACAAGAAGTTAAAATCAAGTAAATACCGATAAATCCGGTAAATTAGCTAAAATACTTTGTTTTTTGCTTCTGATTTTCGGTTATGCAGCTATTAGTTTAATATTAGATTATCAGATTTAAGCGTTTGTTTGCTGCTTCTTAATAGCGTCGTCCGCCGCCTCCGCCTCTTCTTCCTCCACCTCCGCCTCCACCACTACGGCCACCACCACCACGGCGTTCTGTGCGGGGGCGAGCCTCATTGACGTTCAAAGCTCGTCCTTTCAAATCCTTGCCGTTCATGCTGGTAATCGCGGACTGGGCTTCATCCTTAGAGGGCATTTCCACAAATCCGAATCCTCTTGATTCGCCACTGAACCTGTCCTTTATAATATTGATGGTTTCGACCTGGCCGAATTCCTCAAAAGCCTGGCGCAAGTCCTCGTCGGTGACATCACGCGACAAATTGCCTACATAGATATTCATTTTGTGTTCCTTTTCCAATCTTCAAACTTAACATTAAAAATTTATGCCGGAATTTCGGCCACTATATTACGAGTTTACCCCTAAAGTGTCAACACTTCGGTAATTTTAAGTATATTGTCAACTTTGTCAAAGGATTTTTTCTATATTAACCTGCTGTCATATATCCATAAGCAATAAGTGTCTCTGCTCTTTTAGCAATGAGAAATTATACAGTTCGAAGTTCTGCTTCGACGGCTTTATTTAGACTTTTTACGATGTCAGCTTCAAAACCGTCAACCTTCTGGTGGGTCAGTGTTCCATCATCGTCTCTAAACCGCAGCGAAAGCGTAACGCTCTTTTCCCCTGCCGGGATGCCTTCGCCCCGGTATATGCCGATGAATCGGATGTCCTCAAGCTCGGCAGTTGCCTTTTTGTTTACGGCTTTGATAATATCAGCCCACCTGATTGTTTCGTCAACAATTAAAGAAAGGTCGCGCTCTATGGCCGGGAATCTTGGTATCGGTTTGACTTTTGTGACGCCGCTGTACAGGTCTAATAGCTGCTCGAAGTCCAGCTCTGCGGCGACAGGTGAGAGGGTCTTAAAGTCATATTTATTTTTCACCGTCTGCGAGACAATTCCAGCGTTGCCTATTATCCGGTCATTTATTGTAATTTGGGCCCCTGTTTGTGCCCAGATAAGCTCTGCAGGAGTGAAATCCACTTGAACATCACTATCAATAATTTTTATCAGCCCGTCAATCACACCGCGCAGGTCTCTTAAATCACTGTCACAAACCAGTGACAGTTTCGTTTTTTCAATTGGCAAAGTACCGGCTTTGCCGTTCGGCACAAAGGTATCTGCAATCTCAAATATCCTGCACGGCTGGTTTTTGGCATTAAGGTTTGTTTTCAGGACGCCAAGCAAAGAGCCGACAAGATTTTGTCGAAGCAGATTAACACTTTTCCCGGATTGGTCTCTTACTCCCATATATTCTGTTTTGTCTGGGTCCGCGAAAAGCTCTGCAATGGAATCATCAACGAAGCCGACAGTAATCGCCTCGTAAAAGCCGCAGCTGTTAAGATAAGCTTCTATCGAGTTAGCTAATTTCTGGCGTTTGTCGATTGGTACGACTTCGATACTAATTTTTTGCTCTGTCGGTATTTTATTATATCCATATACGCGAGCTATCTCTTCAATTAAATCGACCTCTCGATAGATATCACTTCTCCAGGATGGCACAGTGCAGACTGCCAAATCGTCTTTTCTTTGCGGCTTGAAGCTCAAAGCCGACAGAATTCTCACCGCTTCTTCGGCGGGTATTTCGATTCCAAGCAGTTTGTTCAATCGTGAAAGCCGTAAAGTTACCTCTTTCGTAGCAGGTTTTTTCGGATAAATATCGACAACGCCTTTGGCTGCTTTTCCGCCAGCCACCTGGATTATCAACTGAGCTGTGCGTTTGGATGCCCAGTCAATCAACTCAATATCCACGGTTCGCTCGAATCGAAAGGCCGCTTCTGACGGCAAAGCAAGCCGTCGGGATGTGGTGCGGGTGCTGACCGGGTCAAAGTAGGCATCTTCCAAAAGGATTGTTGTGGTAGTATCGCCGACCTCGGTATCCAGTCCGCCCATAACGCCGGCTATGGCTACCGGGCCTTGTGCATCTGCAATAACCAGCATATCCGTATTAAGCTCGCAGGTTGTGCCGTCAATACTGACAATGCGTTCGCCGGCAATGGCCTTTCTCACTACTATTTTGCCCTGTTTTATTTTGGTATAATCGAAGGCATGAGGCGGCTGGCCGGTCTCCATCATCGCATAATTTGTTGCGTCAACGACGTTATTAACACTGCGCAGGCCCACTGCTTCGAGGTGTTTTTTAAGCCAGTCCGGCGATGGCCCAACCTTGACGCCTTCGATAATGCGAGCTGTGTATCTACCGCACAAATCCGGCTCAGCGATTTTAACATCGGCAAATTCGGTAACATTTTTGTCCGATTCGTCCAGTTTAACTACCGGCGTTTTTAATTCTTTTCCGGTCGCAGCAGCTAACTCACGGGCTATACCGATATAACTTAGACAATCGCCGCGGTTGCTTGTTATCTCGACGTCAATTACGGTATCGCCACCAAGCTGCACTATCGCTTCGCAGGGAAGCCCTAAATCACTTAAAATATCGGCGATTTGCTCTGCGGAGTGCCCTGTTTCAACATAATCACTAAGCCAGTTTAACGAAATTTTCATAGTAAAAAACCATAAGAAAGTAAAAGTTCAATCTTGCCAATAAAATAACTGTCAGATGTGCTACTGTCAACATTAGAACTGATTTGCCATCACAAAAAACAGATAAATTTTGGACTTTCTAGCTTTTTTGTTTTCCCTTATAATAGGGCAAATTGATTGTATTCGATAAGATTAGGAGAGCTGTTATGGGAAAATACAAGATATCGGCAGTGATAATCATTGGCTTAATCGCAGCTTTGCTGCTGGCTGGTTGTGTGGAGCGTCAGCTTACCATCAATACTGAGCCGCAGGGAGCTTTGGTGTTCTTAAATGACGAGGAGATAGGCACTTCTCCGGTTACGGTTTCGTTTGAGTGGTACGGTGATTATAACGTCAGGATTAGCAAAGAGGGCTGCGAAACCTTAAAAACCCACCGTAAATTGAAAGCCCCCTGGTATGATAAGTTTCCATACGATTTCTTTGCTATGCTGAGACCAAAAAGAATCGTCGATTCTTACGAATGGACATTCCCTCTCGAGGGGAAAAAGCAAATCAGCCAAGAAGAACTAATTCAAAACGCAGAGGAACTGAAAAAACAGCTAAAGTAGAGGATTTAGCGGTTTTTTCTTAAAAGCTGCACTGTACCGAGGCTAAAAAGCAAAAGGATGGCGGGTTCAGGCACTTCCAGAGCCACAGCATAATGTACGTCGCCTGCAACAATGGCGACAAAGTCATTGCCTATAGGTATGTCCCATGGCTCACCATACCATCCGCTGCGGCCCCAAGCTGCGAGTGAACCATCGGACTTAAGAGCGAAACTGCATTCATCACCCGCCGCAACCGCAATAAATTCACCCACAGGAACGTTGCATTCTCCGTATGTGTTGTCACCCCACGCTACAAGCGAACCATCGGACTTAAGAGCAAGGTTGTGAAAGACACCAGCTGAAATGGCAACAAAGTCACTACCAGCAGGCACATCACTAATGGAGCCCCATGCTACAAGCGAACCATCAGATTTAAGAGCAAGACTATGATAATATCCAGCCGAGATGGCAACGAAATTATTACCTGAAGGCACGAAGTTATCGAAGCCCCATCCCACAAGAGAACCGTCAGACTTAAGAGCGATACTACCATCAACACCCGCCGAGACGGCAACAAAATCGTTGCCCGCAGGCACATCACATTGTCTTCTGTTGTTCTTACCCCACGCTACAAGCGAGCCATCTGATTTCAAAGCCACGCTGAAAGGCCCGCCTCCGTCAATGGCAATAAAGCCGTTACCTGTAGGCACATCGCACTGTCCGTAGGCGTTCGAACCCCACGCTATGAGCGAACCATCAGATTTAAGAGCAACTTGGTGTCCAGAGCCTGCCGCAACAGCAACAAAGTCACTACCTACAGGTACATCGCTGTCATTATTTACCATTACAATACACCCTGCGAAAGATGACTCATAAGCCCACGGGATAACCACAGCTAAAACCACAACTAAAACTGTGCAATTTGGTTGAATTTTCATCAGCATCCTCACTTATATAATATTATACGAGTGCGTTGTTGACTTTCAAGCAAAAAATGCTCAAACTTCAGAATTTTTTGAGGTTTTTATGGGGAAAGTTGGTTCATAGTCTGCGCGGGCATGCTTATAGCAGATTTTCACGGTACCAATCTATAGCTCTTTGCAGGCCTTGTTTGAATTGGACTTTCGGTCTGAAGCCGATTATTTTTTTTGCAAGGGAGATGTCAGCCAGAGAGTGCTTAACATCACCTGGCCGAGGTGGTTCGTATTTCGGCTTAATATCCTTGCCAAGCAGTTCATTAATTATGGCGATAGTCTCGTTTACGGTTACGGCCTGTCCGCAGGCGATATTCAGGACTTCGCCAGTTGTGTGTTTTACCCTTGCTGCAAGTAAATTGGCCTCGACTACATTGTCCACATAGGTAAAATCACGGCTTTGCAGGCCATCACCAAATACTGTCGGCGGTTTATCCTTCAATATGGCTGTTACAAAGGCCGGTATTGCAGCGGCGTATTGGCTGGTGGGGTCCTGATGTGGGCCAAATACGTTGAAATAACGCAGCGAAATCGTCTCTATGCCGAAAACTCTGTGGAATACCGAGCAATAATACTCACCGACAAGTTTGCCCACTGCATAAGGCGAGAGGGGTTGTGGAGGCATCGTCTCGACCTTTGGCAGGGTTGGTGTATCGCCATAGGCTGAGGAGCTTGACGCATACACAAAACGCTTTATACCGGCGTCGCGGGCGGCCAGAAGAAGTGTAAAAGTGGCATCAACGCAGTGCTTATGGGTAGCCGCAGGATTATCAACACTAAGCGGCACGGATGGCAAGGCGCCCTGGTGTAGAACGACATCGATATCCTTCATCGCCGAATGAGCAACTTCCTCATCACCCATATCGGCCTCGATGAACTCAACTTTGTCTATTATGTCAGTTAGGTTGCTTTTTTTGCCTGTAAGCAGGTTATCGACAACCCTTACAAAGCAACCTTCTGAAATGAGCTTCTTGCAGATATTTGAACCGATGAATCCAGCTCCGCCGGTGACTAAGAATCTTTCCATAAATCAACTCTTGTAAAAATTCTTAAGTATAGAAATGACCCCATTTCGCAGGATATTGCAAAATGGGGTCGTCTCGTTTTCCATATTTACTATTGTGCGTTTTGCTAAGCTGAGACAGCGGCAGATTGCGCTTTCTGGTATTCCTGATAGGACCTGAATTGCTCCTGGAAGTAACCGCCCTTTATAGTTCTTGCTGCAAAGAGCACACAGCCAGCTATTTTAGCACCAACTTCCGATAGCTCGCGAATAGTTCTCTGAGCTGCTCCTCTTCTTGTGGCGGCTGCATTGAAAACCAAAATAGTTGCGTCGGAAAATCTTGCTAATACCTTGGAGTCACTGACCAACAACACAGGCGGGCTGTCAATTATTACAAAGTCATAGTTTTTACGGAGCTCTTTGAGCATCTCTTCCATACGTGTGCCGCCGAGAAGTTCTGCAGGATTGGTCGGCAATGGACCACAATCGATTATATCAAGTCCATTAGTTCCGCTGGGCCTTATGGCGCTATTGTAATCGCACTGCTTTGTCAGAATACTGCTCAATCCGTAGTCAAAACTTCCAGCTCCAAGGTCCAAATCTGCCGATGCTCCCTTCGGGAAAACTGCTTGTAAACTCGGTCGCCTGAAATTGGCATCTATCAGCAGCACTTTCTTGTTTTCGGTTACCAAAGTTGTTGCAAGATTGACTGCTACAGAAGTTTTACCGTCCCCTGCGGAGCCACTGCTGACAAGCAAAACTTTAGAGCCGGCAGTACCAGATAGTGTCAGGTGGGTCTGAAGCTGTCTATAGCTTTCGCTTGTAATAGAATAGGGCGCCTGACGAACGACTTGATATGGCTCGATTTTGCGAACTTGGTCATCTTCAGAGGTATCGGGTATTATACTCAAAAGTGGAATGTGTAAAAATCTACCTACATCTCTCGGCGTGCGCACCAAGTCATTGAGTGTTTCGATGAGGAAGGAGAACCCTACGCCGAGTAGGAAGCCCAATATCATTCCGGCGGGGAAATGGGCCCACCATTTTCGAGTAGTGACCATTTCCAACGGTTCCGGAGCATACCCAACACTCTGAACTTTAGGTGTCCTGGGGTCATCGTGCATTATCCTTAATTTCTCAATCTGCTCCTTGATTGAGTCGAGCATCGCAATTCTTTCCTCCTTTATTACTACCCGCTGCTCATACTGTACACGTGCCAGGTCGAGGTCTCTTTTTCTAGCAGCCGTCTCTTCTCTCAAGCGTTCCAACTCTGCTAACCTTTCCTGCAGCACAATTAAAGTATCGTGCGCATTTGCGAGATTTGCCCGACGTGTCTGTTCCGCTATTTCTGCTTTCCTGATTCTCCTTTTTTCTTTGGTTTCATTTATTGTTTCTTGTAATTGGCGAACTACCTTATGATTTTCACCAAACTTTGTAAGTCTGCCGGACAGTGCTGCCTCTTCAAGTGCAGTCTGCTGAGCAAGCATAACCATAACAGGGTCTGTTTCTATTGCGTTTTCAATCTGCTCGGTAATAGGTCCTGTTGCCAGCTCCTCAAGGTTTTTTATATTGGCTTGGATCTGCTTTATATTAAGGGTAAGTTCATTTTCATCGAGTTTTAAATTATCCAGCTCTAATTCGATTGTGTGCCGGAAATAACGCCCGGTAGGACTTTCGAGGTCGGTTATACCCCATGCTGTCCGAACCTCACCTAAGGCTCTCTCGGCTGTATCCAAATCTCTTTGAACTCGTGTTCTTTGTTCCTCCAATCTTGCCAGTTTATCAGAAATCTCTGCTCTTTTTGAACCTCCTTGTGAGGTAATAAACAGACTTACCATCTCGTTAACTATTAGCGCTGCTTCTATGCTGTCGTTTGAGGTCATCGTTACCTCAACATACTCAGCATCTCTGTGTGCGAATGCACCAAGGTTCTTTTGTAAATCCTTAATCTGTTTTG
>Ga0315546_1000542_pt1 | contig 26602 bp, 30 predicted proteins | sample SalMarSW160170MG_FD_203833 | JGI IMG/M metagenome (GOLD analysis project Ga0315546, IMG submission 203833) | Salt marsh sediment microbial communities from the Plum Island Ecosystem LTER, Massachusetts, United States - Salt Marsh Sediment SW1601-170 ...
TTGAAAAGCAAAGAGTATCCAACCAGAAGGGAACTCGTACTCTATTAGAGTCTTCTTCAATTTGAACAGTGGTGCCGGTTGCCGTAACACGCTTAAGCTGGAATATAATTTGCTGTTGTGCCAAAGCGATTCCCCGGAGAGAATCGTTCTTTTCAGCTACAACATGATATGCTCCTTTAACTTTTAACAACTGGTCAAGGTGTACTTTTTTAAGGGTTACGATTATTCTCTCCTTTTCTCTTAATTCGCTTCTCCTGATAAGCTCCCTGTATCCTAAAAACAAAAGCAAACTTAATATTAATGTCCAACTAAAATGTTTCTTAAGTAAAGCAATAATCAATTTAATTTTCAACATAATTCACCGGATAGAAACAAACGGGTCAACGTAGCAAGTAACCTTATCTTTGCGGATAGGTCTCATTTTGATAAAAGCGTTTTGTCTGATAGCGTCTTCTACGGTAAGAGTTTTTGAACCACCACCAGATGCGCCTATTGATAGGTTTTCATTGTAGCAATATTCTACATGAGATATAGGATTGCCGTAAAATACGAGACAGCCTTCTTTTGGTTTAGCAACTTTGGTAAACATATTAGATAAACCCAAAGCGGTTCTATCTTCTTTACGTGGAAATTTCCCTATACTTTTTAGCAACTCTATTGCAAGTCCACTACAATCAAAACCAGACGGGTCGTCTCCTCCCCATTTATAAAAGGTTCCAATATAATGGACTGCTATCATAGTGGCTATCTCTCTTTCATTCATTATCTTCTCCTTTTTAATTTTGATTTCCATTGTTGGTTTCTCCTTTTTTTTCCAAAATAGGTTTAGTATCAATTCTTTCAAAAGCCTTACCCTCTTCATAAGTTACTCCTAATATTTCAATTTTTTCCATTAGTTATTTTTTTCTCGTCAATTTCTATCTTGAAATACCAAGCCCAGAAAGTCATAATCAAAGGTGTGAATACAACCGTCAAAAAAGTCCAGGCATTAGAAGCTTGGCTCACAGGGAATCCCACAAACATACCTTTCAATACTGATATCGCCCACACAATTGTTACAGCAGAAGCAACATAGAACTTTTTGGACATAAAATTATCTAACATTATTTACCTCCTTAAAACCCTATCGAGTTTTTTGTCAATATCATTAACTTTATCCGTGAGATGTTTTACGTTATTATTTAATTCTACTTTAAATTTAATATCTTCGTTTTTATAGACTTCTAATTTTTCCACTCTCGTTTCTCTGCGTTCCAAGTCATTGAGGAGAACTGCACCCTTGGCGATAATGCCTATTACTGCACCTCCGATTAAAAAAATCCAAACCCAAATCATGCCTCCATTTTTCAAAAAGGATTTTTTCTTACTCATAGATTACCTCCTAAGTTTTATGGAGAATCCCCGTCATCGTAACAACGAGGAGTCCAAAGGATATAATACCTTTAGGGATGAGCGTCTCCATTAGTTTATAAATCCTAATCCTATTCCATTTTGCAATCATTAGAACCTCCACTTCTCAAAGAAAATATTAAGTTCTCGTTCTCCTGTATAAGTCGCAACCAATGCGATTTGCAATTCATAATATGACCAGGGATTCCACCACCTAATTATATGCTTATTATTGTTTGTTTGGAATCCATCGTTCCATTCGTTCAAAGGAAACTTCTCTGATAGCTTATACCATACTTGAAGTTGTCTTGCGTCCCCTGTCATTCTCAATCGATATTGTTCTTGTGTTGACATGGGTATTTTCGTTGTAAATACAAGAGTATCCCCCACCTCTGCGTCCCATACATTCCCAACATTATAGTAAAACACAACTCCCATTATCGTATCACATTGTAGCTGTGAGGTTATTAAACTTAATAATATTAAAATCATCATATCTCCTTATGGTTGTCCATAGCGTTTATTGTAAGCAGTATAATTTAAGATTAGACCCTCTGTAGTTATTGTGTTTGAAATATCTAATCCATACAGAAGGATTCCATTGAATGGTTTTTTGCTTGTATAGCTTTTATTGTAAATATATGTATGTGTTCTATGTGCGTTTGAAGTATAGCTTATAGTATCTGTTTCTATCTCAGTAAAATTTTTCCCAGTAGCACCCACACCTGGTTGGTTGAAATATCCAATAAGAACAGTATCGTATTCCGAAGTAATCCATTCAATTTTGAAAACGACAGAATTTATAATAGCCGAATCACAAGAAATCAAATTCCCGAAATTCCATCCAATATAATCATCATCAGAGTTGAAAACCATAAAGTTGTTTATATATGTAGGATAATTTGCAGTTTGATTACTTGTATATCCACTCCCAAATGCGTTAGCCATTAAAAAGACATTAGAAAAAGTATCAGCCCGTTCTTCCTCTATCCACATCTCCGCTATGTTACCGCTGTCCGCTGTTATCTTGTTTACCCCTGTAATGTCCTTATCATTGAAGTCAATGTCAATCCAACTGGTATCAATCTTTGCACGAGGGGTTGCGAGGGAATCGAAATCGCCGTATTTATGCCAGATACCATTTGTATCGATTATGGCAATTGTATCTAATTGTAAAGTATCATGTACCCTATGAGTAAATATTATTAACCCACTATCAGGGCGTATCTCAATGGGATAAGGAACATCCATAGTTGTACTCCCCATTAAAAAAATACCAATAATAAAAGTTACAATTAGAAAACCTATTTTATTTTTCATATCTTAACCTCCTCGTATTTCCAGAGCATATCGTAAAGGGGGATTCGCTTCTCCAAAAGCAAAAGAATTCAAAACAAGATAAGTATCGGTACATTCCGAGATAAATCCTTCTCTTGCTTTTAAAGGTGTTAATCCGCTAATTCTTGCATCTTTTATATTCGCAGTTATTCCCATAGCTCCGAAATAATGTTTTTCACTTTCACTATCTAAATCTATTGTAACTCGATGTATCTCTGAATCCACTTTACCTATATTCATATTTTTATATAAATATTCTTGTGAATCTGACTCTAATTCAACTTCGACATACCATGTTTGATAATCTGAATCATCTTCATTAAGTTTACCTAAAATATGTAAGCCACAAGTAATCGGATAACCAGCTATTCCACCAGAAATACCTTTTAAAATAACTTTTTCCTCATTCCAAAAAGAAACATAAAAAGATTTATCTTCTCTTAAATTTCGCCCCACTATAAATGGTTCATAAATATATTCAGGCATAGCATCCGCATATCCAACAATTTCCACTCCCACATTAAAGGGTGTATTGGCTACACCAACAGCACTCGGTCTTACAGTTAAAGAAGAATTATTATAATCTTCCAATATAACCGCCCTATCAGCCCAAAAAATTAATCTTGGAGCGGAAGATACTTGAATTATAGAAGGAAATCCAATTGAAACGAAGGGAATCACTTGAGAAGTATCTGAAGCTAATATAGCTATTCCACCAAAATGCTGTTTTGTTTCTTGAGTAATCACTCCCCCTTCTTCCTCCTCCTCTCCTCCCTGGCTGGCAAAATAATTATCAATTGTTGTCTTAATATTTTCTTGGGAAAATACATCTTCTATATCCATAGTAAAATCTTTATAGCCACGAGCCTTCTCTATTTTCCTTGTTCTTTCATTTGCTATAAGAGGACTTTCATTCATTGTTGCATCCCTCCCATTCCAGACATACGATTCATACCCATTTTAACATTCAAATCAGATTTAGTATATGGCAGCATACCCCATCGTTTAGATATTCTTTCCGCATCAACACGACATCCACGATTCATTAAATCTCCAGCTCTTTCCAATTCTTTCCACATTGTAGAAATACCGAATAAATTTGTCAAACCATAACGCCAATTTTTCTTATATTTTAACATCCCTGTTTTGCTATCAAAAGCAGGTATTTTAATTTGCATTTCCCTAAATAAAGACATCCAATCATAAAAAGAATAATATCCCGGCAAGAATACTTTTGCGTTCATTTTTAAATCATTTAAAACTTCTGTTCTCCAACTCTCTATTCCATAATTCCATGTCATTAAATACTCTGCCGCAAGAAAACCCATCTGTGGAATCGGACCGACAGGGGAAGTAGGCATTGGCCCAGTTAATAACCATGGTTTGACATTCATACTGAAATAGCGTTCCATGATATACATCAAAAATAACCCTTTGCCAATATGTTGCCAAAATCCTGGTTGGTCGTATTTCATTAAAGATGCCATATAAGTCCCAAAATACCATGTAGGCCAGGACATAAATGTAAATGCCATTCTACCACCAGTATTACCAAGAAAATGAGGACGACCAAATTTACCATATTCCCAATTAGAGTTCGCTTGTTGCAAAAATCCATATAACCCCTTTAATTCATCAAAATCTTGTTGAAATCTTTTAGGTTTTTTGCCATCAAGCATTTCCATCCTTTTCGCTGTTTGTATAAAATGATGTCTCAAACCTTCTGGTTGTCTATTAGCTATTTTAGCAATACCATCTACCCCCCAATTTTTCCAATAATAATCCATTTGTGCTCTCGCACCCAGATATATTGGGCCTCTATTCATAAAATGGTCAACCCATGTAAATAATGACATAGAAAATTTTGTAACATCAGACAACTTATCCTGTAATCCATACCGTAAAGCTGGTACACCATAGGTTTGGAATATCCCATGTTTCTGTACTAATTCTCTTGCTTTAGGGGAAGTCATTATTTCAAATAATCCTTTAGCCCACCAAGCACTTGACATTCCAGGAGGATTATTCATTGGACCTTGAAAAGAATTTTTGAGTGCGGAAGATAATCTCCCTCCTAATCCCCCCATATATAGCATTGACAACATAACATCTGCTACACGAGGGGCATCTCTTGCATCGATGTCAACCCCAGGTAGCTTATTTAAACATTTAGCCATAGTCCCTCTTATGGCTTTTTCTGTCTCACTCGGTTGCCCTCTTAAACCAAGTAAAAAATCATTAAACACTCTTTGAGCTGTCCCAGGGATTTTATCAATCCTTTCGGTTTTTTCTATTTCTATAGGATTGCCTTTCCTTTTTTGTCTTGCTTGTGCAAGTTTCTCTGCTCCTTTTATATCTCCCTTTTTTATTTTATTTTCTTTTATATCCAAATCAGATATATACTCCATAATATCCTCTTTAAACTTTACGCTATAGCCACCTTCTTGAGCATCTCTTGTTTTCCATTCATCTACAATCGGGCCATAAAACTTTTTATTCAGCATACGATTTATATATGTATTTACTACTGTCTGGTCAAGCGGATATTTCTCGGCTTCCCATTTAGAAACAGGTATACCCTCTCCCCCACCATATTTCCTTAATATTGTATTCGGAGAATTAATTGCGTGCATTTCAGCTTCTTTGTATGAAGGGGAAATCATTTGTTGCCAAATAGGAAAATAATTTTCTATCCATTTCCCATGCGGAATATGAAAATAATCAGCAATACCACCCCACTCTTCCCCTCCTAAATTCCAACTTTCATGTTTTGCTATCCACACAGGGTCAGTTTTATCGGAATTCCAATATACTTTATATTCGCTTGTAACATCTTTAAGTGTTTCCGTTGGAATCATCTCACCTGTTTTCTCGTGGATTTCCGCCTGGAGTTTAAGTATGGTATAAGCATCTTCTCCCTTTTTCTTTGAACCTAAATACTTATGTACGTTTTCCATAATTGTTTTCTCTACAGTGTATCCTCTCGCCCAATGATGTTTAGCTAAAGGTGCAAGAATATTGGCTTCATCTTCTTGGCAAGCCAATTGAATTCTACGTCTTTCGGGACTAGCATCTTTAAGCCTTCCCAGTAAATCGGCTCTTCCAAATTCGGAACTCAATTTAGTTAATCCTGTAGTATAATGTAAAAAATTATCTGTAACTTTATCCAACGATAACTCATCGTTAGGGTTAATCCAGTGCATTTTTTCCGCATATTCCCATGCTTCTCCCTGCAACTTAACCATCTGCATTTCAGTGTGCATTTCACTTAATTGGTCTACAGTTAAATCATCAAATTTAATTGCGCCACCATATACATGTGTAGTCCAATTTCTAACAAACAAATCAAATTCTTTCTTTGTTAATTTACGTTTTTTAAAAGTAATTTCATCTGCTTGTTCTCTTTTAGATTCTTGTGTGCTACGATAAGTTTCTGCGTCTTTTGTTGCTCGTGCAAGTTTTGCCTCTGGGCTTTCTTTCTCTGGAACTGGGAAGTCTCGTATTATTAACTTTTTAGTTTTAGTATATTCAGACTTTTTAGGAAACTTTGCTACCTTTCGGATTGATTGTATTTCATGCCACAAATTATCCGACACAGTTGAAAAATCGGAAAGAGGGTCTTGCAACGTACCACGTTTTGCTAATTTTTCATTGTATTTAATTTGCCCACTTACTAATGCTTCTTGAAAATCAGTTTTAGTCATATTCTCTAATCCATGAAATATTGTATGAGCTTGATGTGCGATAGACAACAACTCTGGATCCTCTACTAATCTTTGATATACATCTTTACGCACTTTAAGTTTTTCACGCAATTCCGCATCACCTTTAACTTGTCCTACCACGTTTCTCATTTTTTTAACTCTTTTAGCAAATGCGAGAAATGGTACTTTTTCCCCTTCATATTCCTTTTTCAGTTTTTCATATTCTTGTTCTACATCTCTTGAAGCTTTCTTAATTTTTACATCATCAGATTTTATTTCAGGGCGAAGATAATCAGTTAATTTATAAAGAGCATCATCTAACAAATACCTTGTTTGCTCCACTGTTAATTTAGCATCTGCGCTTCGCCCCATTAATGTCATCGCTCCACCTGTTAATAATTCTGGGACCTCTTCAAGAACTTCTTGTAATAAAGCTAAACCGAAATCTTCTCCGTCAATATAACCTTTCTGACTTTTTATATCAGATAAACCTATCATCGTTCCATAAGCCATTTGAGACGCTTCTTCTATAGCTCTCCATTTAATCAACTCTACTGGCATAGCCAATGCTTTTGCTGCTTGTTGTTGTGGAAGAAAACCTGCACCAATAAAGCCCATACCAAATCCTGTCTGACTGGAACGCACTAAATCTTGAACATCTTTTTCTGCCCAAGGTTCATCTACCATAAATTTATGTGCAGATTGCCGCATATAATTAGTTACAACATAAGCAGAAGCCCCTCTAATACCTTGCGGTATCATTAAATCTACCATTTTATACCCTTGCCGAATTAAAGGAGAAGCTTCACTAATTTTAGAAACTTTAGGTAAGGTTTTCCTTAAACCAGAAGTAATAGTATTCAATACTTTATCATATCCCGCCATTTTGCTTGGAGCAAATTTACTTCGAGTAATTAATAACATTACCATTAAACCAGTAAAAGAACCAACCCATGACCATAAACCATTTCCTAAATTTTGAGCACCTACCCCCTTCCATCGAATAGCATCGGAAGCGAATGGAGTTACTTGAGAAAGTCCATAGGCAAATTGTACAAATGGATTATTTCCAGCTTCTTCATCAATTGAAATATCAATTTTCATCCTATCCATCATTGAGTCATAATCTTTTTTGCCCATTGTTGCTGTTGCAATATCTCTAACCCAATTAAGGATATTGGGGTCGAATACTGGACCACCTACATAGCTTGGCTTTTTATCATTCTCTTGTTTGACTATACGGATATTTTCAGCTTCATATAATGCCCTATTTTTATCCATGCCTTTCTCTTGTAAAAGTACAGCATAAGAAGTTTCGAGTTCCCTATAATACTCCTCTTGCTCTTCTCTTTCAGCTTCAACCTCTTTTGTCGTTTTCCCTTTTGCCCATAAATTATATACACTTTTTGCCGCATTCCATGGGGCATCAAAAATAACGGGAACGGTATTCGCAAATTCTATACCAGTTTGTTTTATCCACCAACTAAAAGGCAATGAAGCTTGATATGAAAATTTATCTAATTCTCTAAGTTTTTCTATTTCTGCTGATGGTACAGCGGAAACATCTACAGTTCTCATTCGCTTACCTTCACCTTTTACGTATCCAAGAGTACTTACCTCCGTAGGTATTATAGCTGGTGCTCCAGATTTCAATGGATGTTCTTTGCCGACATCAGTAGGAAAATAATCCAAACATCCTCCTTATTTAGGTAGAAATTCCCAATCTCTTTCAACACTTTCATCAAATTTCAATCCATACGTTTTTGGGTCAGTTAAAAGATAATAAATATTCCTGACTTCCCAATCACCGACTTTACCTTCCGCATATTCCTTTTCTCCTTCTATCCTATCTAAACCATCTAACCAATCCAAAAGGTCTTCTGCTTTTGATTGTGCTTTATCAAGGTCTTGATGGGATTGATAAGTGCCAACCCATCCTAACTCATCTGCAACCTTACGCAATAATTGCAAATCAGTAATATTGTTAGGGGCATAATCGACACGCCATTGTACCGTATTCATATATTTGCCTAATTCATCAAAGATGTTTCTCGTAAGAGTTAAATGGGTTTCATCTAATGTTTCTCCTTTTTCCAGAGCATGATAAAATGGATTATATCCCGCTAATTCCTCTGCCCGTTTTCTTTGCTCACTAATAATATTCCCTATAAACTCCGCAGTTTTTGGGTCAGATTGAGAAGCAAGCATAGCCAATGCCATTAACTTACCTTGGTCTTTAGTAGACACTTTCTCTTTCATATTATACATTGTAGACCTATAACTATCAACCAATGGAAGTATGTTTCGTTGTGCTGGTGTAATTATTGGTACATCACGTATACTTATCCCCATAGTCTGTAACATTGATTCAAACTGTTGGATTATTGGGGTGTTTTTATTGCTTTCTGCTCCAATCCAAATAGACGCTACATTCCTTGCCCAATCATCAAGATTTTCTATACCCTGGTCATACCCACCAATTCGTGCCGCTTCTTTAGCAAATTCCCGCAAAAATACTTCAGTATGTCGCATATCATGTCCCTTGGATTTATCGAGTCTAATATTTTTATCTTTAAACCATACATCATGCCGTAATTTTCCCACTTCTTCTCTTACCCTTAAATTTTCAACATCATATATTTGATTTAATTTTTCTCTTCCATTCTCTGTTTGTGCCGCAATTTCTATAAAAGTAGAAATGCCTGATTTCGGAGCACTTGTCCACTCTGCCCATCTACGTACATTAGACCATCTTCTCTCTATTATATCTAAAGTGATTTCACCATTTTCACTTGTAGGTATTGTGCTTAAATTTCTCAATAAAATTTCATGTTGCATCGCAGTTTGTTCATTAATAGGGTCATTTGTAAGGCGATTTAATGTATGTCCAACTTGTGTGGCAAACAATGTATTGGATTCTGGTTGAGTTAAAGGTGTATATATTTTTGATTTAATATCTTTTCCCTCTTTAAGAGATTGTAATACCTCTGGAGTCTCGGTTAAAAATTTAAGCCACCCCAAAGTATCTGTTCCTCCAACTCCCATTGCTCTCATTCCAGCCACTCTTTCTTGTGTTTTTATTCCTAGCATAGATACCATTGCTTGCATTACATCTGTAGCCGCCCCTCTTTCTTCCCTTGCCTGAAATTGCTCTACATTCAATTCCATTTCCTTACCCAATCTTTTTACTTCCGTTTCTGCAAGAGCAGACTGTGTTGCAAGTTGCTCCCCAGACATATATTGAGCTACTTCTTCTCCCATAGCTTTTCTAATTATATCACTTGTAGTAGACATTTATTCCTCCTATGGTAAAGACGAAGGACCTATAAGAGAACCATCATTACCCTTATACAACGTATTTATTAAAGTCTGCATTTGCGTTTCCATAGCTGGTGAATTAAAACCTAGTAATTTAAAATACTGCAATCGCAAAAGACTATTCATCCAATTTGTTTCTGCGGTAACTGGTTTTATTTCTGGAATTTTGCCCATTGCTGTTTCAAATTTACCAGTTAATTCTTTTTGTCTTTCAGCCTGATATTTCATTTTAGGATAAGCTGCTAAAGTGCCAAATATATTCCCAACCATTCCTTGTGTTTCCTGTCTCGCCTGTGCACTTTCCGCATATTTTACTTTTGCTTGTTCCATACCCCACTGTGCTTGCATCTCCATTTGTTTCATTTCAAATTGACTCATTTCTCTACCAAAAATATCACTAATTTGTTGTTCTATTTGTGTAACACTTTCAAGATAAGCTCCTCCTAAAGCTGTCCCAGTACGTGTAGCCTCTCTACGAGCTACCCCAAAAGCCTTCTCCTTTTGTCCACCCAGTATATCTTGTAATTCTGCCGCATAACTTGCCCTCATCGCACCCCAGGGCCTATCCTGTAATTCTTCTTCACCACCAAACAACTTTCCTGTAATTCCTCCTACAAGTTGTATGCCAGCTTGTGTTAAAATAGTTCCTAATATCGGGTCCATTATATTATCACCTCCTATCCGTGCTTATTTTGTAAAGCAAGATACCCATCATTAGCCATAGTCCCAAATTCTGTATTTTTATAAGTATCTCGTAATACTAAATCTTTATCATATCTTCTTATTTGCTCGGTATCTCCAGTTGGATGATAAAATACATAAACATCATCTTTTGCAATAAGATTCAAATCATATGATCCTGAAGCACTAACACCTAAATTTATACTCTTCAATAGTGTTAAATCCAAACTATATCGTCTCAAATAAAAAGACTCGACACCATTCAAATATCGCAAAAGAACATACAAATTACCTCGACTATCAAAACTCAAACCTACTATATACAGACCAGACGCTTCCAAAGTCGTCTCGGAAAAAAGCTCCCCATTTTTTAAATCATAAACTTTAATAATATCTCTATGCCCTGGGGTAAATATCATCCCCATTGATACTCCATATTGATTATTGTAAACATCCAAATAGTTTCTAAGCCCACTTCCTATAGGAGTAAGAACTTTTGTCTTTATATCCCATTTGGCAATAGAAGTACTATTGGAAGAGACCACTATTAGGGAATCCTCTGACCAATTAATCGCTTGTGCCGTAAGATCTACAATACTTGTAATATCTGCTTCAACGCTAACTGAGGGGTTCCCTTTATCAGAAAGATTTATTTTATAAATTTTTGTTGTATAGTTTTCAACTGGATAAGATAGAATAACCGCATACGCATTAAAAACCCCTGAATCCATAATGCAACTAAACCCTTCACGTGGGTCTCCTACTTGTGTTCCTCCCGTATTCAATAATGTCAAAACTCCATTACTTGCAATAGAATATATATAAAAATATCCGGCAACATCCATAGCAGCCAAATAATTTCTTTTCACATCAATACAAGAATAAACATTAGCATTGGGATTAATTACATAACTAACATAACTTCCAGTTTTTAAATTAAAAGTTTTAATCTTGTTACCATCACCATTATCAATATACCATAAATATTCTAAAGAACTAAAAGTAGGAAGAGATATATTTCTTACCATCTTTCTCCAATATTCTAATACATAACCAGATAACGACCACTTAACTCCATAAGCAAACAATCTTAATTGGCAATATTTCCCATGCATCCTATCGGGTAAACTAAAATAAAGGGTTTTTATCATATCATTTAATTCTAATACATCATGGTATATCTCTCTAACGTCATCTGAAGCCAATCTTTCAGAACCTCTTGCTTCCAGCTCAAGACCAATTTCCTTACCTTGAGTTCCCTTAACAGTTAAAAATAATTTCCTTAATTCTTTAACAACATAATCATATAACAAATATCCTGTTTGTAATTCCGTATCTATATTCACTGTTGTGGTTGCATCTCCATCAAACCATTGAGTTATATTTTTAATATCTAACGAATATAAATTACGATAAGTTTCATTAGGATTTTTACCAACTCCTAAAACTACATCATCCCCAACAGGCAAATAATCATAAAAAGCTCTATCTAATTTATTCCAAAATCCATATTTAGATAACATATAACTAAATTCATTATCTAAAACACCATTAAAATCTTCTAAAGATAAGCAATAAGAACCTTTCAAATTAACAGAATGCAGTATATCTCCATCATCTCCTGTACGCTTATAGAATAATAATATACTATCAACTGTCGGCGTAAAGTTTGCATCTCCTAAATCTATATCAATTGTTACTTGAGCTTTTTTAGCCCCAGGATGAGCCACATCTATATCAAACGGAAGAGTAACATCCTCATCAGTATATTCATGCGTTGCATCTACCCACGTCCATACATCCACCCTTACATCAGCTGTAGTTCCTGGTATCATCATCTGAACATATAATTTCTCAAACTTATCAAAATCATTATCTCCACTTTTATCTAATATATCACCAATCCAAGAACCTGAAGTAGCAGAGGATGCTTCCCCAGGCACACTCCCCCATAATTTAACCCACATTACATATCCCCATCCACTCCATGTTATCCCATCATAAGTATACTTACAAATATCAATAGCGTGTTTCTCTCCAGTAGCATACTTTCTATAATTAGCTACATCTTTTTCTTCAATCACAAACCAATAATAAGTGTCGGGTTGTAACACATATTTGTTATTCCAGTTATATTTTACTAATATAGTTGGCATAACATCACCCGTTTCAAAAGCATAACCACTACCATAGTCTAATGCAGTACCTATTCCAGTACCTTCTGGATGTCCATCAACATCTGCTTGGATAGTAATAACAGGATTAGTAGGCGAACCTACAACAGAATGAATAAAATTTATTCCCCTATCTAATGTAGTTTCTTCATCAACTTTAAATCTAACTGCCATAGTAAGATTATCGGTTGCCTCATTGCCATTCTCAATATCAGACCAATTAGAAGGAGTAAATATTTTCGCACCTGAACCATATAAAATAAATCTAGGAATAGCAGGATAACCTTCCTGTGTATATTGGCTCCAATTCTCTCCATCATCACTCTCCTGTAAATAATAAGAATACATTTTACTTGCTTCATTATCAGATGAAGGCCTTACCCACACATAGAAGAGTCGCCAAGATTGCCCATCTGTTCCTTGAAAAGGTACTACCAACCAATAATCTGTATTGTATTCTAATTCCTTGTATTCTTTAAGCATAAAATTATAAGTTTTCGCATCTTCACCTATTTTTTCCGCAAAAGAAGCTATAATGTTAGAGCTATCAGGTTTTTCATCAACATCACCCCATACTTCACATACAAAATCTTTTTCAAATTTCCCTCTTCTTTGCATATACAATCCTAAACCAGAAAACGAATATTTCTGTCCAACAGGGCCTGGATTATTAAATCGTATAGCATGATACTGACCATTATGTGTTTCAAACCAATTAGTGGTATTGTTATTCTGTCGTTCTATTATTCCTGTTCCAAGAGTGGGTTCCATGGATTGTAAAGATATTGCACCAGGTATTACATCGGTACTCACACCATCCTCACAAACACCTCGATTAAAATCTCTTTGAGTAGTCCACAATTCAAATCGTTTTTCCTTTTGTAAATTAGATAAATCTATAGAATTTATACCCGAAATAGTATCTACTTTTGTACCATCGAATATCCGATGGCCTTTTTCATTAACCCACACCAAAGAATTATTCCATATTTGCAAAGAACCTCTATAAGCTCCTTCATTTACTATTTCATTTTGTTCGTCTGGTTTTGATTGTAATGCAAATATTTTATTGGTAGTAGATACAATAACATAATTCCCTTTACCTAATATATCCGTTGGTACTTCCATTAAATCAAAAGCATCCATATCATCCCAATAAGGTTGCCCTATTTTAGAAGGTCTCACGATAGTAGGGCTATCTACGGTATATGCCAACCATAATTTATTATCATGTGAAAACCCCATTAGAGATTTAGGGGAAACTGGTTTTGCACTTAAAGGGTCATATTTCCATTCAACTGATATTCTATTAACTAATTCTTCATCCAACTCTACCATAGAAGTCCTACTATTTGTTACCTCTTTTACAAAATACCAAGTAATCCCATCATCTAGACTTGCATATATTCTACGATTTTTACTAATATCAGGAGGAATATCCATGGTAATTTCAACTTTCTGAACACTCTTGAATAAATTAACTTCAACATTTCTACTCATAGGGCTTCTTCCACCCCTATACTCATAATCATAAGCAAACAACCATTTAATATAGCCTTTCTCTAATTCGCCTTCTTCACCAGCCTGAACGAAAATATCCATTGGGGCACTTCCCCGAATAAGAGATTGGTGCCCCGGACTCCATCGCCATATACCATCTTCCATATTACCCATATAAAATTCCCCAACATGTTCCGCAAACCATGGTTCTGAACTTAATGGGTTATCCTCAAATAACGTTTCTTCTAAATCATAAGTTGGGGATTTGTAAATTCCTACACTTCCATTTGTTTTATTGTAAATAAAAATATAATCTTCTCCACGAGTTTGGAAATAACCAGACTTACCAGCATTAGCACCAATATTTTTAAGTAAAGTACAACCATTTACCGTTTCAGGCAAACCTGAATCACCAATCATCATATTTGTTAATTTAGAAAAAAAATCCGGAGGCAACTTATCTGGAGGAATATCGAGATTGAGTCCCTTAAAACTATTTTGCTCAAGTTTAAAATATCGTGAATTAGGGTCGCTACCCATATTTAAACCTCTCTCAACCCATGAGAACCTCTACGACTTGCACGAGGGATAATTTCCGTGCTTTCTCGTGATTTTATTACATCTCGTTCAAGTCTTTGCAAATTTCTCGCATATCTTCTATCAGAAATATTGGCTTCAGTAAACCCCTTATCTTTTTCAAAAGCTGCACTAACAATAGCAGGGATTAAGGTTTTCCTTGCTATATGATTTTCTAAATCTACAATATCATTGTAACCATAAGTTTTTATCTGTATTGCTTCTAAATACAAAGTATCGTACTTATTGTCATACATTAATATTTTCTGCCCCATTCTGGTTCCCAATGCTTTTGGTTTATGGAGAGATTGATTATAATTCATAAAATAACCATACGAAAAAGGAATAAAACTAACAGGTATCCTATATTCGCCTCCCTGTACCATCGCAAATAAAGTTGGAGTATAAAAAACATAAGGGTCCTCACTCCCATCAACCCAAGTAGATAAATCTCCTTCTACCCATTTAGCATTTTTATCAGACACAGAAAGAGAAATAGAACCAGTAATAATCAAATTATACAAAAAGTTATAATTATCTATACTATATAAATCTGGTATTACAACATCCGCAGAAACTTCATTGAATTTTTCCAATAAATACTCAGTAGAAAAACGCCCTTGTGGGTTTAGTTCCGACAAATCCTTTCTTACTTGGTTAAGAATATCTGATACAAACATTTATTTTAACGAACCTCCTAATTCAAGTTATGCTCATCTTGCCCTTTTCCAAGAGAAAGATTAGATTTTGCCTCTGGGACTTCCTTGATTTCCGTTTTCCTATGAAAACCCTTTTCAAACTTTTCCAAATCTATTTCTACAGCTCTGTATGTTCGTTCTAAATACCCAGCATAATCTTCCATTTTGCATTCTTTACAAAATCTGTTTTCATATTCTGCCAAATCAACATATCCATAGGTATTGGTTATAATAGAAAATACAGCATTAGGATTATAATTTTCTATCTTCGCTTCTCTCACTTTACAAGGATAAATTTTACAATAGAAAGCTCCCCTATAAGGGAATCTTAAATACAAATGTTTCTTTAAAGCTTCTTCAGATTTCAACGATTTACCAGTAAAGTGTTTTACTATTTTTTGAGCATCTTTAAAAGAAATAACAAAAAGATGAGCTGAAGATAGATTATCAATATTATACTTTTCGTATTTCTCGTTTATATACTCCGCAATATCTTTATTAGTTATTTCTGGTAACGTCTTTTCTATATTTCTTTGAATAAATCCTAATCTAACTGGTTCTTTTTTCATTCTTGTTTCTCCTTTTTTTGGGGGATACATACTTAAATATACCCCCCAAATGTTTATGTTGTCTATATATTAACTTGAAGCACTTGGGGTTAAAGTCAAACTCACCAATGTTAAAGGATTCCTTTCCTTTAATCCTTTCATAGTAACAATATTGTATCCTTTACGAGTTTGTGTCCCATAATTGACTTTAGCTACACTTGTGGGAAGTAGAGTTTTCGCTTTAAGATAATTAAGGTCAAAGCCAAACCCCGTGTAATACCAATCGTTTTTCAACAGTCTATGCGGAACAAGAGTAAGCGGCATCCCAAGATAGGTGTCTAAATCAAAAACGGTAAATTCAAGAGTAGGGACTGTAGACCTAACCCAAGTATCATCATAAAGTTCCCTAATCTTTCTTAAAAGACCTCCGCCAACAAGCATATACTTTCTGCCATTTCCATAAGCATGTAACTTCTCAACGTAATCTCTCCAAACATCCATAACAAAAGTTGCGGCATCTGTACCAGACTTATAGGTGGCAGTAACTTTATGCTGTCCAGACTCTTCTGTTTCCGCTACATCCGTCCAAAATCTCAACCCACCACCATTATAATAATTATCGTCCCCGATAACATCTAAATGTCTACCACTTAATATTAAACCACGCTCAACATCTTTGTTGTGCTCGGTAAGGGCTTCCTGTCTCTGATATTTAGCATCATGGAATCTATCATCCTCTAAACTCTTTCTCAATGAATCCGTAATTTGGGTTCCACAACCTCCGATGTAATTCCAATACTCATCGCCTTCATAAGATTCAACAGATGGTGTCCCACCTTCAGCCCAGTTCTTAGTTGCCTTATAAAGTTTAACTCCATCATCAATAGTACCAGCAGTAGACCCCATAAAACCCCTGGATACTTCTAAAGTTGTCCCATTAGTTACAGCTGTAATCAACATCCACTCATCTACATTATCACCCGCACCACTTTTATCGGTAAACAATACGTCACCCACATGAAAACCAACTGTGCTAACAACTGTAAGAGTCGTAGCCACTGCTGTTATTTCAATACCTTGGTCAAGCGTTACATAAGGAGCATTTTTCCCTTGCATTTTCCACCAAAACTTTGAGTTACTTGCTGGTTCATTCCCGACAAGACGTAGCAACTGAGTAAAAGGATTCCAGTCAGGGTCTCTGCCTATTATCTTTTCCTCTACATCCCGATAATCAACTGCTAAGTTAGTTAAATCACTTAATATACGCATTTTGCTCTCCATTCCTCCCTTTACGTTTTATTCCTTATCAAATCCCATAAATTTTTCAAATTCTTTTTCTTCCTGTGTTGAGGTATCCCCGGATTGAACTCTTTTCCCAGCTCCCTCGGTTCGAGGGGTAGGATTACTAAGGTATTTTAATTCATCTTCATGCGATGCGAGATTGCGAAATATCACTTCTATGGGTTTTTTTGTTCCAAAAGCCATTTGTCGTAAATTCTTTGCCCATGCTTTTTCCTTCTCGTCCTCTAAATTGCCAGATAAAACTCGTCCTATAGGAGTACTGTCTGGCTTTTCCAAATCAAAATACTTTTTTGCTGTTTCCTCGCCAAGCCTTGCCTCTAAAGTTTCATAACCTTTGCTATATTGCTCTTCCAGTAACATTCCCATTAACTTGTTTGTTACCCCTTGCGACTTTTCGTTATTGATTGTCATTTCCTCTTTCCATTTCTTCGCTTGCTCTCTTCCCAATGCTACTTCTTTAGCAAAAGTTGTTGCGTTTTTCATAACCTCTACAAGCTCCTCCACCCTATTCTCATCAACACCAGTTGTTTTTTTCGCTACATCCATAGGCTTATCCACATCTACTGTTTTTTTGGCAAATTCACTCAATTTCATCCCTTGGTCTCTCAAAAGATTTCCTTGTTCTGTAATCTTTTGCTCTGCTTTATAATCAGATTTAAGAGTTTCAACAAGAGCTTGAGTAGGGTCTTTCACATCACGCAATTTAGTTTGTAAAAATTTCTCAGGAAGACCAGTCTGTTTGGCAAAATCAGCAATATCAATCTCGGAACCTTTTTCTTCTGAGGGGTTTATGTTTCCCTTATTCAGTTTATCTTTTAGCATATTATTCCTCCTTGGCGGGGCTTAACACCATATCGTTACGTAATCTGTTTAATCTATCCATAGGCTTCTCATCTTTATTTGTTGCAAACAATTTACGTAAACGGGATGTTATTTGCGTATCCGCTTGTTTTTTAGCTTTAATAAATTCTTCTTGTTTTTCTTCTGCAAATTTTATATTGTTTTTTAAAGTATTCAACCATAACAGATAATTTCTCACACTATCTATTTTATCTTTCTCTATAAATTCTAACATATCTCTGCAATCATCTATCGCAACATCTACTACTTCACAAATTACTTTTCTCTCTTCTTTATCGATGCGAGATAATCGAGAAAATAAACCTATCCAATATTTTACATCTTTCATTTATTCCCCCCCTTCTCTAAAAATCGAACCTCTCCCCATATCTTCAACACCACCTGCTCCCGCTTGTCCAACAGCTTGCCGAGCAGCCAATTCTTCAAGCAATTGCTTTTTCTCTTCTGCTATTTCTTCATCAGTTTTTAACATTTTTCCAATACCAGGAATATCAAGCGTTTCGCCTAATCTCCTCAAAGAATATCCTGTCCTCAAGTATTGAGGGGCAACCTGGGAGATTATACTCAAGTATTGCGCAACGCCAACTCTTTTTTCTTCCTCTGCTAACATATCACTTGCCATCTTTGCCTGTATTTGAGGATGAAATTTCTTTAAATCTTTTGGAGCCATCGGGCCAAAGTCTTTATACTTTCCAGGTGTATCCTTCATACTTATTTTTCCACTTGTCTTATCAAAGAAATCATCTCCAGCATATTTAATCATAAGGGCTACAACTCTTTCTGCCCATGGAAGCCAAAAATTACTTTCAGAAGTTTTCATTACTGACCAAGCTCTGCCACTTCCCTTTTCAGTTAGCATTACCTCTGGCGTTGTCATTCTCTTACTCGGAATATTAATTTGTGTCCATGGAGATATTCCCATTGTGCTATATGCCGAATTTTTTAAACCATCTACTTCTATACTCAAATTTTGAGTTACATCTTCTCCCGATAAAGCTTTAGGCATATTGTCCATACCCCTTGTATTTTCTATTAACTTTCCAGGACCAGCGTTAAGCATAGCACTATACAAATGACTCGGCACTACCCATCTCGTATGAACATTTCTAATCAAATCATCTAATCTTAAATTTATTAATTCATCCGCCATATCCTGTATCCACATTAAAACTTTAGGAATCCCATACGCCCAAGGAGTATTGCTTTCAGTAAAACATTGTCCCATTATAAAAGGAAACATATATGGAAAAGGACTTTCTTTTCTAATTAAATATTTACGATTAATAAAAGTCAAAACTTCACTGTTTACCCTATCCCATATTTCCGTTAATTCTTTTCCCTTTTTACTCTCCACTTCACCATAATTCCCGGATGAAGGTTGCATATCCTCTCTTAAATTTTTTTCTATTTTTTTAAATCTCGCTTCTTTACCATATCTGCTTTTCAAATATTGCAAAGATACTACTTTCCTATGACCTGCCCACTCAACCCTTTCCCACTTATTGGCATTAGGGTCAAATAAAAAATTCAATTTATCAATTATTTCCGTATCAAAAATTCTTGTTTTATCTACTTCACCTTTAAAATTATAATACGGCATTACTTTTATACCAACATTACCATAAACATTTTTATCCATTATCGCATTATAAAGAGGAGAAAAGACATGGGGTTCGCTCCAAAGAAAAGATAAACCTTTCCTTGTTCTTCGTGCAAGTTCTCGCATATAATCTTCTTCGCCTTTACCTGATAATTCTACAGTGATTGAATCAGAACGACCAAAAAAAGCCATCAATTCACGTGCAGTAAAAGTATGTACCATTGGGCCAACAATAGGAATATGAACGTCTGCTCTTAATTCTTTCTCGGCTTCATCCGATACAGTAATACCCTGGAATAACTCATAATACCCTTCCCAATTTTCAGAATGAAGCGCAATAGCGTTATCCGCTCTTGCCAACCTTTCACTCCAAACTTTTATTTCCTCATCCATTATTCTCCTGCTCTCCTTTTTAATATATTAATACGAAAAATTTATTTGTCAAGTGCAAAATTTTATATACGCCTACCAAACAACCGAGGACGACGAGGTTTCCAGCCCCCAACTACTTGTGGTTTATCACTTACAGGCCTTATCCCTTCTTCTTCAAACATTTGAATACCGTAAGCCAACATATCAGGAATAGTGTCTTGTCCCCACTCTCTATAATATTTTACTTGTTTTTTTGCAGTTTCTGGAACACCAATATGCCAAAAAACTTTACCAGCGGCAAGTTTAGGTTCAAGGCGATTCATAATTCGTTCATCCTTGCCCTTTGAATGATGTTTCATTTCTTTAAATTTATATTCAACATCAGAATTATTAAGATTTTCTTCTCCTATAAGTTCTTTTATTGTAATTTGCCCAAAAACCTCAACCCCAATCTTTCTTGCGTGAAACATATTATCAAGTTCTATTAATTCTTTAAATCTACGGGACGGTAGCCATCCTTTTCCCTCTTTAGCATATTGTATAAACCAATTATCATCGTTATCTTGCTGTATTGAACCAATACCACAAGTATCTTCACCCTCACCGGAAGTATCCATCGCAATCATCGTAGCAAGTATATCGGCTTTAAATCTCCTCCCATCCTCAGTTACCCTAACTTCAACAATATTCCCATCTTCATCTTCTCTTTCTTCTATCCAATAATCCATATACCCTGGCAAATCCGAAAGAGGAGCATTCACACCAGATACAGCTTGAAGCAAATATTGGGTTGTAAACATTTTATCCCCACCACCTTTACGACTCAAATCATCTCTTATTGATTGGATAAATTCTGGTGTAAACTTTTCGGGGAAGAAACAGTTACCATCATTATCGTATAATGGAACACTACACTTCGTAACATTAGGTTTCTTTTTGACTTCTTCGTTTGCGTCATCGGGATGCCAAGGGGTAAAGATATAAAATACTGGCGTATTAATATCGGTTACAAGATTAGCTCCGTCTTCATAGAATTCCTTTACTCCCAATCTACCCGATTCTCTTTTCGAGTTTTCTCTATTCTGGCAATCATCATAATAAATTTTATCAAAATGCCAACCTTCTATTTTGCTTTTGGATGTAAACAAATAAACCGTAGGTTCTTTAGCCCCAATTAAATCCCGATTAACCGTATATTGCGTTTTAGACCAATCAGACAACGGAGAATTCGGGGAATATTTGGGAGGTATTTCAGGGAACAAGGCCCCGAACAAAGGACTCGTAATAACATTCTTTTGGTGTTGCAAAAAAGCTTTACATATAGCCATATTCCCGCTGCTCATAGCAAGACGTACATTCCGATTGTTTATTATTTCATGTATACAATCTCCAGCTATCATACTGGATTTAAAACCACCACGAGGTAATTCAAGAGCAAGCCTTTTAGGGTCTTCATGTTGTATTTGGTAAAGAATACTACCATGTAAATGCCAGTTCATAGGGAAAGCTATTTTATCTTCAGCTACCGCTCCTTCATTGAACCCACAAAGATATTTGGTGCATAAGTATTTACTGTTTTTGAATAAATAACGATACTTTAATTGTCTTTGGGAAAAATGATACTCTGTGTCATTTATTAGAAGGGTTTGTCCATCCATCCTTTACCTTCTGGCTAACATCTTTATTTTTAATATGTTTAACATCCACCTCTATAAATCCGATTAATTCGTCCAATTTATCTAAAGCCGCATTATCTTTTTTTGTCGCTCTTTTTGGTTGTTCTGGAGTATCAATACCAGAACGAGGAGGGGAAGTATCGCTAACAACTTTTGCCGCTATCTTTAAAGTACTTATCATAGCATCATAATCTTTTTCTTTTTCATAAATATCAGCTAAAGCTAACAATTTTTTTTGAATCAACAATAATTGGTCTTGAGAATAAACACCCAAACCTCCTGCTTCAGTAATATCTTTTTTTATTTTATTAAGACTTATATCCTGATATTTCTCATTAGGGTTTTTTTCAAAGATACTATCAAGTGTTTCTTTCCCCATAATTTTAGTACCCGGATATAATTTCCTATAATGCTCAACCGGATGCTTACAATTAAATTCATTATGATGTTTAGCTTTCAGATGAGTAGTGCAAATAGACCCAAAATACATATCAGTGGTTGCTTTTTCTTTATTCTTCTGATAACACGCAAGGCAAAGAACCTGTCCATAGGAATATAAAATACCATCTTTTTCAAGTTTATTTATTTCTTTAACAGAGTAACCATATTTCGGCATAACTATTCTGCAAGCAAACTATCGGTTAATTTTTTCCACTCTTCTTCAGTACGTTTAAGAGTATCAGGTTCTGTTTTCTTTTGTTTCTTTTTGGGAGTTTCTTCTTCAGTATACTTATAAGCTGCAAGTAAACTATCAACTTGATTAAGTAATTTTTCTTGGTCAGGTTTAAAAATACCTAATTCCCCATCAGGGTCTGCTACTTTCTTGTTTTCCAACTGAGCTTTCATTTCTTCAAGCCATTTTGAGTTAATTATTCCATCCGTAACCTCATTAGCCTCTTTTGCCAGTTCAAATATATCCTTTTCATCTCCACCAAAAAATCTTTTTATCGCTTCTGTTACTATTGCAAAAAGTCCTGCTTCCATAAAAACCTCCTAAGATTTTAAATATTTCCTTTCCTTAAATTCTTCTCTTTTGCCTTCGTTCCAATCCGACACAGGGCGGTAATATCCAACCACACGAGAATAAACATCAGCTTTTACAACTAAAACTTTTTCTTTACTTTTTTCTTTTGGAGTTTTATTTTTCATTTTTTCCTCCCTCTTCCAATATTGTTATTTTAGTTACCCAGCTTTTAGGGATTATAGTTATATCGGAATATAGTTCCTCTTCCCAATTTTTATTTTTAGCATCTTGTCCCGCTACTATAATTTTTTTATCATTTTCCACCAACAGAAATCCTATATTTCTACATGTCGTTGCTTCTATATCTTCTTCTATTTTTTCCGCAGTATAATCACTATGAAAGAAAGTCGCATCTTCCCATTCTACCAATACAATTTTTTTATTATTTATTTTTTCCATAATTTTCTCCTCAAATTAACACAAAATCTTTATTTTTATATCCCCTAACACGACCACAAACTTCATATCCTTCCCTACTGCCTTCATCATTAGTATTTCCTTCTATGGTTATAAAAATATCATCTCTCGCTGCAACAACAATCCCGGTATGAGTCCAGTCCGTAGATGATTTTTTTTCAAGAAAAAGTGAACCAGGAGTTATTTTCTTTTTATCAGAAATACTATCTCCAGACCAAAAATTATCCTCTCTACTAGCGTTTTTTGCAATCTCATCACATGAAAAAGACATTTTCAACGGTAAGGAAACACCCAAAGTATCACAAGCTTGTTTTAAAATAAAACTAACAAAACCGGCACACCATGGCCAAGCTATACCTTCATGCCCTTTCATATAGAGACGAACCCATGGCCCCTTATTTTGACCTCCTATCTCTCTCGGATGCTGGTTTAAATGTCGTGAGGCATAAGCAACCACCATTTCTCCAAGAGTTCTATTCTCTTTAGGAATTTCCTTCAGTGCGTTTTTCATTGGTTTAATTAATCTTTTAAAAGTATCTATTCCAACAATACCACAAGCTATTATCCTTTCTTCTCTTTGGAAGCTTTTTACCGCCCACTCGGTAGCAGGTCCAAAGTCTCCATCAATCTTGAGTCCGAAACCATGTAAAGAAAGCCATTCTTGGATTAATTCAACCTTTTTCCCTTGAGTCCCTTTTCTATAGATTTTACTTAAAAAAAGTTCTTTATCGTTTTTGGATATTTTAGCAGAAAGGTTAAGTCGTTCTTTTACTATTGCTTGATTACATTTATAAGAACAATATTCTTGATTGGGAAGATTGGAGTCAAACTCTTTTCCGCAAACAGAACATAACTTGGTAATGTATTTTTTATTCAATTTCCACACTCTTTTTCTTCTCCATCCCTTCTCCTTTTTCCCATTGGGCTTGCCATATTTTATCCCTCTTGATACCAAGTCTTTTTTTACAATCAAAATTTTCACAAATACTACAAATTTGTTTAGGGGTACTTAATGCTAATTCAATAGAAGACTCAATTGTTAAATTACAAGGCATTACTATTTTCATTTCCTACACTCCCTTTTTTTCTCCAATATTCCCAATCCAATCAACAGAGCCGTCTTGTTTATGAACAATAAAATCTTCTCCTATTCCAGTTATTTCTACTGCGTATTTAATAGCAGAATTTTTTAGCTTGTAGATTTTCGTTGCACGAGAATTTTCTTCTCTTTTTATTGCCCAATTTTTACCACGAGATATAATATGAATTCTACTCATTCTACACTCCTTTTTCTGATTATAGTATATTTTTTCTTGTTTGTCAAGAGTAAAAATATTATTACAAAAAATAGTATTAGTTATATGAGATGGTTTATACCATATATCCCAACCCCAAGGGGGGTTTTGACAAGTAAATTACACACTTGTAAAAAAAAAGAAAACACGCATAAATAATAATTAATTAATCTTATTCTTTTTATATTAATTAAATATATATTACTATAAATAATAAATATTAAAATAAAAAAAAGATAACACATATAATATATAATATATATATTAAGTATAAAAAGTAATAAGAATAAGTAAATATATTTGAATAAATACAATATACTTACATTCTTAATAACTTCTTTTAATACAATACAATAATATATACTATGTTACTAACAATACCATAAATAATATTACCAACCTATTATACTTATTATATTATTTATAGTATTATAATTATAACTAATAAAGGAACGGAAATTAAGAGGTGTCAAATATATTTCACACTTGTATCAAATCCTTGTTAATTTATAGAATATAAAATGTGAATGTGAGATTATAAGCACTATGCATTATAATTAAAAATATGTAAACAATACTTTACTAATTTATAACCCCTGAATGTTATACGTTTTATACTTGTTGTATTGCAATGCTTTGAGGTGTAAAGAATACTTGTACTAATTCCATAATTACTGACAGTACTTTTGAAACAAAATAAAAAACTTTCCTTTGTTTGCAATGCTTTGCGTAAATTTCCTTGACTTTGGAACGGTTCTTGTATATATAATAAGTAGTTCTTTGATAATTTAAAAACCAACCAAAAGCGAGGTGAATATTATGGAGAATAAAGAAATAAAAAGCAGACTTGATGTAACAAGCCTTAAACTTTTGCAAGAAATAGAAAAGCATTTAAAAGAAGAAGACCAGACTTCGGGGTATTCTACGTCAATGGAATTAGTTAAAAGACAAGGAAATGTTTTTTTAACCAATCAAGACCCCTTTGATTTATTATGGTTTATGTCTTTTTATTTTAATCAAAATGCTACTTGTACCTGTCAACATGGAGATATAGCCCTAATAAATGAAGATGGCACACACAATCCAGACACTTATAAAAGTGCTAAACATAACAAACAAGTGTGGTATAATGCTTGTGTATCAAAAAGGTTGTCAAGTTTTAGTAGAAGTTTTTAACATGGTTGGTTTTCCTGGTGTAAAATTGGCTATGTTTGGAGATAACACCTTATCTGGATTATCCGCATAGCCCACCAGGGTTTGAATACAGATAGTACTTTTTAATATGTTCATTGAAAATTAAACCCGTAAGTTAAACCTAATGGAGGTGTATATGGATAACATTGATAGACTTTTAAAGGATAACCGAAAAGTTTATATTGAAGTAGACCACGCTATTTATGTGAAAACGACAAGGAAGTCAATCAAGAATATCGCAAAGCTGATATATGCGGAAGGTGTATTCGAAAAAACTTGGAGTTGGAGAATAGAAAAGACAATAAAAGAAGGAGAAATTCTTTACTTTGATAAGATTGAATATTTAAATTAGGCTTGTTCCCTTGCGGGTGCATTACACTTTCCACGCCCGCAGGGGTAAAACACTTAGGAGGTGTAGGATGAGTAGGAATTTTTGCAAAAAAAGATATAAAGAAGTAAAGAAATGCAGGAAATGCGGGAAAGAGATAAAAACTTTAGAACCACATAAAGGAATAGGTGATACAATATATATCCCCATTCTTAACATATATGCTTATGAGGAATACGAACATCTTGAATGTGATAAACCTAGCCCGTGCCGCCAAATATGCGGAGAGTGGCGAAAGTCATAGTATGGGATTAAACTATTAAAATTGGAGGTGTGATTATGGATTTAATCCAAATAAGTGTATGGGATGATGATAACAAAGAAGTAGAGCCAACTGATGAAACCTTTAATCATATCAATATGATGATAATGAAAGGCTATACAAGCGGGGAAATAATACAACAAGACGAATGTAAGGACGAGACTTATAGGGGTTTTTGGTCCCTTAAAAAAAATCAAGACATTAAAGGACTAAGAAAATAAAGTAAGATGTTAAATTTAAACAAACCCAAGGAGGGTGAGATGAAATGTATAAAAGTAAAGAGAG
>Ga0315546_1000544_pt1 | contig 26484 bp, 20 predicted proteins | sample SalMarSW160170MG_FD_203833 | JGI IMG/M metagenome (GOLD analysis project Ga0315546, IMG submission 203833) | Salt marsh sediment microbial communities from the Plum Island Ecosystem LTER, Massachusetts, United States - Salt Marsh Sediment SW1601-170 ...
ATAATCCGTGACCACCTGGCCGGTACCGTAAAGCTTGTATTTATAAATCAATAGTCCCTCCAGCCCTACCGGGCCGCGAGCGTGAATCTTGTTTGTGCTGATACCGACCTCTGCCCCAAAGCCGTATCGATAGCCGTCGCTAAACCGCGTGCTGCAATTCCACAAAACATTTGCAGAATCGACCAGATTCATAAACTTCTCAGCAGATTGCTTGCTGCCCGTTACAATCGCATCGGTATGCTTCGAGCCGTATTTGTTTATATGCTCAATCGCCTCATCGAGTGACTCAACCACCTTTATCGAGATAATCAAATCCAGATATTCCGTTGACCAGTCCTTGTCCCTTGTCGGCTTGACTTCGATAATTACTACCGTCTTTTCGCAGCCGCGAATCTCGACCTGTTTTTCTTCCAGTGCCGCTTTGACCTTCGGCAGAAAATCTTTCGCAATTTCGCTATGAACCAGCAGCGTCTCGACAGCATTGCAGACAGCTACATACTGGCACTTGGAATCGACAGTGATATTTACTGCCATATCCAAATCCGCATCTTTATCGACATATATGTGGCATATCCCGTCTGCGTGTCCGAGGACTGGTATATTGGTATTGTTCATAATATAGCGGACAAACTCGTTTGACCCGCGGGGGATTATCAGGTCGATATACTCATCCATTCCCAGCATCTCAGCGACGTCTTGCCGGGTCTCCAATAACTGAATCCATCCCTTGGGCAGCCCTGCTCGAGTGCTCGCTTCGGATATAATTTCGGCCAGAATCTTATTTGTATTTGCTGCTTCGCTTCCGCCTTTTAATAGAACTGCGTTTCCGCTTTTCAGGCACAGCGTTGATATTTGCACGAGTGCGTCAGGCCGCGACTCGAATATCACCCCGATAACGCCGATAGGACAGCTGACTTTATGGAGTTCCAGGCCTTTATCGAGTTCGGTAGCTGATATGGTCTTTCCCACCGGGTCATCGAGTTTGATGAGCGTGTCGATACCTGCTATTGCCTCTGCGATTTTATTTTCATCGAATTTCAGCCGTTTCAATAGCGGCGCTGAGAGCTTGTTTTTTTCTGCTTCTGCGAGGTCTTTTTTATTAGCCGAGACGATTTTTTCGCTGTTTTGCTTCAGCGATTTGGCAATCTCCGCCAGTGCGGCATTTTTCACATCCGTCCCGGCCGCCGCCAGCCGAATCGACGCCACCTTGGCCGTTTGTGCTGTTTCTGCAATATCCATAGCAATTCCAATTTATTATTGTGTATTTACTGTTTATTAATAACTATATGTGTTGCTGAAGTATAAACAAATAACGAACGATAATCAATAATCAATTACGCACAGGCGCAGCATAGCCGTAATGCACACCTTTTAAGCCGGCTACGCAGACTCTGTCGAAATCTCTTGACAATTTTGGTTCTATTTGGTATCGTAATTATGTTGAGAAGGTTTGGCTGTGTTGCAAAACATTGCGTATGAAGAACCATATCTATATGCAAATTAGCATCAGGCGACGGCTGAGGGGAATTTAAAAAAAAGGTGTCTCTTTAGGAAAATGAGGTAATGTCAGCGAAGCAAAGGGCTTATGTTATATCGGTAATTGTGATGTTTTGGATTGCCGCGGCCGCAAGAACAGGGCTGGCCGGTCCAATAACGGTCGAAAATTACAGCTTTGAGATACCCGGGCTGGGAAAAATCAAGGGCTTCGACGGCGAATGCGCCGACCCGGGCTGGGATGGCCAGGTATATGATATTCCCGGCTGGAGCAGCGATACGGCAGCGTGGGATTCCGGAGTCGAGACGGGATATAGCCCGACACAGGGCAGCTATACGGCTTTTTTGATGGGTAGTGATCCGGCAGTTTGGCAGCTGACGGATTGTTCTGTCGAATCTGGTATGAATTATGAGCTGAAGTGTGATGCCCGTTGGACCGGCGGTTCATCTGCTACTCTGCAAATGGTGCTATATTATGACGATGATGGTGTGAGGGTCCAGGCAGCGGTAACAACGGTAAGTCTGAGCAGCGATGTTATGGATGAGTACTCTCTTGGCTTCTCGGCAGGCGATGTCCCGGATGCGGTTGGGAAAAGACTCGGAATCGAATTTACCAATATCACTGGCAGTAGCTGGCTCGGATTGGACAACATACGATTGACCGATAGTGCACAGCAAGTCAAGGTCAGCAACCCCTCGCCTTATAATGGAGAGACGTATGTTGATACCGAGGCAACCCTGAACTGGGACGCACCACCTCCGGAGCTTATGCCGGAACCCGAATACGATGTTTATCTTGGTCTCTCTGCCGACTTAGATGGAGTAATCCCTGAACGAGTAACAGAAGAATCCTATCAACCACCTTCACGGTTGATTATGAATACCGATTACTACTGGCGCGTTGATATAGTTGGCGGTGACGAGGGTGATTTGTGGAGCTTTACAACTGGCGGCGTGGACTGGGAAAATATGAAGGTTACCGGTCACAATAAGGCCCCGAGACATTCGACGCTTATGCCGTATCCCGACAGGGTAAGCGCTGTTGAAGGGACGCGTGAGGCATCGATATATCATAAGCTATTGAACGGCAAGTGGAAGTTTAACTGGTCGCCGAAACCGGAAGACCGGCCAACAGACTTCTATGAAGTCGGATACGATGTGGATGACTGGAATGAAATAACGGTGCCGAGCAACTGGCAGCTCCAGGGCTACGGTGTGCCGATATATACAAATGCAACATATCCGTTTCAAAAGGCCCCTCCGCGAGTAACCAGCACCCCGCCGAGCAACTATACATCCTATACGCTGAGAAATCCCGTCGGCTCATATCGGACGGAATTTACGATACCGACGGAATGGACGGGCAGAAGGGTTTTCATACATTTTGACGGTGTCAAGAGCGCATTTTATCTCTGGATTAACGGGCAGAAGGTTGGTTACAGCCAGGATAGTATGACGCCGGCAGAGTGGGATATTACCGACTATCTCGTGGTAGGGACGAATGTTCTGGCTGCAGAGGTATATCGCTGGTCGGACGGCAGCTATCTCGAAGACCAGGATATGTGGCGATTCAGCGGAATTTATCGCGATGTATATCTTTTTTCAACGCCGCAGGTTCATTTGCGTGATTTCTGGGTGCGATGTGACCTTGACTACCAATATGAGGATGCGACCTTATATGTTGATGCTAATTTGACAAATTATAACACCGTTTCTGCTGGGACACATAGCGTGGAAATAACACTTCTCGATGCCAACGGAACAGCGGTTGGGACAGACCCGTTAGTAACAGGTTCCATCGGCTGCCTTGAAGCAGGCGAGGAGAATGTGATAGAAATGCAGGCGGCTGTAAGCAATCCCTATAAGTGGAGCGCGGAAAGCCCTTACCTGTATCAGGTTCTGCTTACGGTTAAGGATTCGAACGGCCTGGTTATTGAGGTTGAGCAGTGCAGGTTCGGCTTTCGCAAGATTGAGATTGTAAACAGCCAGCTTCTTGTTAACGGAGTAGCGATTTATATTAAAGGCGTTGACCGTCACGAACACGACCCGGACCACGGCAGGGCAATACCATACAGCAGGATGCTTGAGGATATAAAACTGCTTAAGAGGTACAACATAAACGCAGTTCGGACATCACATTATCCGGATGACCCGAAATGGTATAAGCTTTGTGATAAGTACGGGATATACGTGATTGATGAGGCCAATATCGAATCGCACGGAATGGGCTACGGCGATGAATCGCTTGCAAAAGACATAAACTGGCAGTGGGCGCACCTTGACAGGACAATCAATATGGTCGAAAGAGACAAGAACCACTCCTGTGTAATCCTGTGGTCGCTCGGAAATGAGGCAGGGGACGGTATCAACTTTACGGCGACAAGCAGCTGGATTCGCTCACGTGACAACACTCGTTTTGTGCACTATGAGCGGGCGGGAACGGGTGCGAATACGGATATTTATTGTCCGATGTATTCGTCTATCGATTCTATCGTCAACTACGCCTCGGGCAGTCCGGCAAAGCCGTTGATTATGTGTGAGTATGCTCATGCTATGGGCAACAGTGTCGGCAATTTTCAGGATTACTGGGATGCCATTGAGTCATACGATGCGCTTCAGGGCGGGTGTATCTGGGACTATGCAGACCAGGGCCTTCGTGAATACAGTGACGCCATTGTCGAGGTAAACGACCACAGTTCGTATGATAACGATGCGACTGCCTACGGCGAATTTGTAACGGGTTATTCCGGTGAGGCGCTGAATGGATATGCAATTGTCGCTGACGATACGAGTCTTGATATTACAGGGACGTCACTCACTCTCGAAGCGTGGGTAAAGCCGGAGACAAACACTACCAACGGCCCAATAATCACCAAAGGCGACCATCAATATGCCATTAAAATCGCCGGCAACGGAGAGGAGCTGGAATTCTTTATATATGACGGCGGCTGGATTACCTGTAATACGCCGCTGCCGGTGGACTGGGTCGGCAATTGGCACCATATTGCAGGGACCTATGACGGGACGACACTACGGATTTATATTGATGGAGCAGAGCTAAATACAACTTCTCATAGCGGGAGCATTGAAACAAACGCATACCCCGTGAATATAGGAAGAAATAGCGAGATAACCAGTCGGCGGTTTAACGGCGTGATTGACAAGGTGAGGATTTACAACGAGACGCTCGATGAGAGCGAGCTTAATCAGCCCAATGCAGCGCCGCCCGGCAGCGCTGTTTTATGGCTGGAGTTTGATTCAGGGGATTTGTCGCTTATTGGCGGAGGTGAGATCTACTGGGCCTACGGCGGAGATTACGGCGATTATCCCAACAGCGGAAACTTCTGCTGCAACGGTATAGTTCAGCCGGACCGAAAACCGAACCCACACCTTAACGAGGTGAAAAAGGTTTATCAGTATATTAAGGTATATTCTGTCGATGTTGCATCGGGTGTTGTGCAGATTCATAACAAGTATTCATTCATTAATCTTGATTTTACAGATATTTCCTGGGAGCTGACAGCGAATGGCAGGGTGATTCAGCAGGGGACTTTGCCGAAGATGGCTCTTGGGCCGGGTCAGCAGCAGGACGTTACGGTAGGTATAACCGAGCCGCCAGTTAAACCGGCGGGCACAGAGTATCTGCTGAAAGTGGTATTTAGTCTTTCAGAAGATACTCTATGGGCCGATGCCGGGCACGTAGTAGCGTGGGACGAGCTTGAGGTTCCCTGGGAAGTTCCATCCAAGACGCCCGATGACCCTGCGGAAATGGACGAGCTTACTCTGAGTGAGACAGCCGAAAGCTACATAGTTACCGGCACGAACTTTGAACTGCTTATAGGGAAAAACAGCGGCTCGCTCGAATCATTTTTGGTTGATGGAATCGAGTTTGTTGCGGGCGGCCTTGTCCCGAACTTCTGGCGTGCTCCGACGGACAACGATAACGGCAACGGGATGCCGGGGCGACAGGGAGATTGGAAGAACGCCGGGGCAACGCGGGTTGTTGACAGTATTATAACGAGCCAGCCGCAAAGCTCGGTGGTGGAAATTGCGGTAGATTTCACTCTGCCGGGCGTGAATAGCTCCGATTACGATATCATTTACACAATTTACGGAAACGGCGACGTCCATATTGAGGGCAGTATCGAACCGGCGGGTGAATTGGAAGATTTGCCGAGGTTTGGAATGCAAATGGAGATGCCCGGGCGGTTCGACCATGTCCAGTGGTATGGCCGGGGTCCGTGGGAAACTTATTGGGACCGCAAGACCAGCGGAGCAGTAGGACGCTACAGTTTGAAGGTTGAAGACTTTATATTTGACTATGTCCGACCACAGGAAAATGCCAACCGAACGGATGTGCGGTGGATGACGGTTACCGATATCAACGGCCTGGGGCTTCTCATAGAAGCTGACGACCTGCTGATGACCGGCGTCTGGCCTTATACAATAGCAGATCTTGAAGCGGCAGGCCATATTTATGAACTTCCACGACAGGATAATCTGACGGTGAATATCGACTACGGGCAGATGGGTGTGGGCGGCGATAACAGCTGGGGGGCCTGGCCTCATCCGCAGTACAGGTTGCCTGCTCAGCCATACACCTACGGATATACGATAAGTGCGGTATCGGCGGTTGTAAGCAACCCGGTTCCTGCTGACGGCCAGTTGGCCGTTGCTCCTGACGCTCTTCTGCAATGGACATCCGACTGCAATGATTATGGGGTCTATTTGGGAACCAGCCCGGAAGCAATTAGCTTGATTGAGACAATTACGGATGGCTCGACGACGTGCGACCCCTATGGAGATACTGATATGGATTGGGCGAGATGGTATCATTGGCGAATTGATACAGTTGAACGTATAGGGCCGCTCTGGAGTTTTGCGACGCATATTCCGGGCGATACGGAGCCGGATGGAGATGTAGATATGGCCGACCTGGCGAGCTTTGCCCAGTGGTGGCTGGAGTCGGATTTATCAGAATTGATTGATATTAATTCAAACGGCCGGGTTGATTTTAACGACCTTGCTATGATGGCAGAGTATTGGTTATCAGATTTAAACTAAAATCGACGTATTGCAGCGGAAAAAATCTCCTGCAGTTTGAAAAATCCACCTACAAACGTGAAATGCACCTTTTCCAACCATAGTTTGCCATTTCTTGTTGACTATTAGCTATTAAGTTTCTATATTTCGTGTTTTAATAACAATTAAACAATAAAAATCAAGTTTTAAATCATCTGCGGGTGTAGCATAGTGGTAATGCACCGGCCTTCCAAGCCGGCTACGCGGGTTCGATCCCCGCCACCCGCTTTGAAGATAATTGTCCTCGACCGACAAATCCGCAGGGTCAAAGACCTGCCGGACAAAGAATTGCGGAAGGGAATTTTCAGAATCCATCTGACCAAAAGAGCGATTAATATTGAGAAGTTTGATTTAGACACTCTTGCCGACAATTCTGATTTATTCAGCGGCGCCGAAATCGAGCAGATAATCATATCGGTGCTTTATACCGCCGCAAACAGGCAGCAGACCCTCGCAATGTCTCACATTTTGGAGCATCTGCATTCCACAAAACCCCTGGCCGTGATAAAAAGTGAAGACATCACCTTACTGAGAAGCTGGGCAAGCGAACGAACTATCCCCGCTTAATGGTTTTACATACCCCCGAATAAGTATCATTTCGAGCATTTGGTCATTTGAATTTCGATATTGTTTAGGATTCTTGGCTCGGCATAGCCATAGGCGAAGCCGGGTAGAGATTAGGATTTCGATATTAGAATCTTTTTTCGTCCCTCGTCCCTTGTCCCCCCTTCGTCATCCGTCCTCTGTCCTCCCTCCTCCGTCGTCCATCATCCATCGTCAATCGTCCCTCCTCCCTCGTCCCTCGTTTCTATCGTCCTTCAACATCTAAAAAATGCTTTTTCTTCAGGGTAAGCAAAATAATATACACAACCAATCCGAAACAAAATAATATAAGATAGAACCAGCTTATCTGCCACTTCCCTTTATAGTAGAAATCCCCTATAACTTCCAGGCACGTAAATGTAGCTGTTATAACGAAAAACGCTGTGTATTCTCTCTTAAGAACCGTCTTCAGTGAAAAAGGCAAACTCGGTTTTTGCCAGTTCTTAAGACGCAGAAAAAATACAGGTGTCCTCTCCGCCCAATCGTTAAATGCCTGCCCGAATTTCTCACGCAGAAAATCCTCTTCCGCAAAGATTATTCGCTCATAATACAAAAGGAAAAGCAAAATGGCTGCTAAACTAAAGAAAAATGAGCGTATGAAAAGAGATACCCCGAACCATATTAAAAAGTTACCTAAATATAACGGATGCCGGACCACTGAATATATTCCTGTAGTATTTAAAACTTCTGCTTTTTGTCTTCTTGTTCTCCTGCCGGATGTCCCTTTGGGCGTATGCCCGACCGTATAAATACGAATTCCAAATCCCAAAAAGGTAACGGCAAAACAGAGTACCTCCCATAGAATATCAAGGGTATGACTACCTTCAAGGAATGTGAAATTCTTAAAAGCAATGAGAAAAAGCGGTATTGTCAGGAAAGGCAGAAAGCTTCTCCATCTGAACAGCCAGCTTCCTGCGCGTTTGAATTCTTCTGTCTGAGCCATTGATGATATTCTAATTAATTTATAATTTGAACCACTATCCAGCCGGATTCTCGAAATAAAGATATTATAGCCGGCTCGTAAAAAACGAAATAGAATTTTTTGATATTTTTATTTGAGTTGCCCACAGCGTCTGATCGAAGAAGATAATAACCAAACTGCTATCACTGAAAGCAGAAGTGTTACAGCCACAGACACGTAATTTCGAGAAATAAGGGGCCAGAGGTAAACTACAATATTACGCTCTAAAAGCTCTATGGTCTCCAGGTGTTTCTTAGTAACAACCACTGTTTCTGTAATCATGCCATTTTCCACCCCAATTCTGACCAAATGATGAAATCGGCCGTGTTCTCCATCCAGGCGTGCCCACCGCCACCTGTTACAATATAGGTTGTCCCGTCTTTGATGGTCTTGACATATCCATGGTGGTCACCGGTGAACACATATTGAACATGGTATTTTTCCACCAACCTAAAGAATCTTTCACTCCCAAGCAACGTTTTGCATATAAGCGATGGATTCAGTCCTGAGGGAGGAATGTGCATAAAAACAAAAATCTCCCGGCTTTGCTCTGCTCGCTCACTAAGGACTCGCTCCAGGAAGTTCAGGTATTCTTCTGTCTTATCAAAAGGGGAAATATTGTTCAGGAATATGAACAGGTTTTTACCTATCGTAAAGTGAAATTGTGATGGACCATAGATTCTTTCAAAATCTTCTAACCGAAACGGCCCTTCTGGGTTAACATCATGGTTTCCAACTACCAGAAACATTGGAAACGGCAGATTATCCTCGCTCATTTCACAGGCGAAAATTTTGTGATGGATTGACTCAGGACCACTGACAAAGTCACCGAGGACCACTGCAAAAGCAGGTTTTTCCGGCTCCATAACGGAAAGCAGTGACTCGAAGGTTGCGGTGCTATTTTTTATGTCGCCAGCGACGATAAACGTAAAATCGTTCGGGTCAGTGGTGTTTGTTAGAAAATCAGTATTCTCAACTCGATTTCCCAAAAATTTGGAGACCTTGGTAGTCTGTACTCGTAAACCAACTATCACTATAACAGTAAGTGCCGCCAATACGATGCAGGCTGTAACTATTACACAGCTATTCAGTAAACGATGTAACTTATACATTGACAAATTTTTGGTCATTCTTCATCTCTCTTCAGGTTTCAACAAGAAGAATAATAATATTAAATCATGGTATCCTCCAGATTACAGGTAAAATTCCTGAGTCCTGAAGCATCTCGATAAAGTGAAGAACGGGAAATATCCATATAAACCACATTGCATCTAAAAAGTTTTTAACGAACTTGGCGGTTTTAACTTCGAACTTCTCCGGCTCTCTATAAAGTGACAGCTTCGGAATAAACCTTGGTGTGCGTTTCAAATATTCAATATAGTCTTGCCCGAATTTTGCTGTTAGCTTCTTTTCCTCGGAAATTATGGTAACAGGATAATATAACAAATAATAAATAATCACAAGAACAAGAATCAGCAGGTTTTCTGATGACAATCCAATCCCAACCACACCGATAAAAGTAAATATATATAGAGGATTGCGAACCATTGAGTATGGTCCTTCGGTGATAATTCTGTCGCTTTTATACCCCGTCAGATACATTAACGCCCAAAGTCGCCCAAGGCTGCATACAGAAAGCAAAAACACCCCTGACATCTCAAAGAATTTATCTATTATGCCTTCTTGGCTAAGCGAATGACCGGTAAAAAGAAGCAAAATTAAAACTACAAGGCCGAAGATGCGTGATACAAACACTCGCAAGTCTGCAGTTTTGAATATTATCCTGTTTATCTTCTTTGTTGTATTAGAGTTTTTCAATTTATATTCTTACGCAATATTACATACTATATATGAGCAAACTGCCGAAGGAGGGAGTCGAACCCTCACCCTGTTGCCAGGACAGGATTTTGAATCCTGCGCGTCTGCCGGTTCCGCCACTTCGGCCTAACATCTCAATGATTATTGACTATTGAAATCGAATTGTCAACGCCAAAATCCCACCACGGTAAGTTTGACCTTTTACAACTCACCAATCAGCAAATTAACTAACTTGTCCCGAATCTTTTTATTGGGATTTGTTAGTGGTTTTTGTTTTGAACATTTGAATTTTGGTAATTCGGATTTGTTTCGGATTCTCGCCTCGGCGTAGCCTTAGCGAAGCCGGGTAGGATTTAGATACTTGTCCCGCCATAGCCTCAGCGACGGCGGATTCGAATTTCAATCGTCCCCTCTATCCATCAGACCGGGGAAAACATTTTGCAGGGCCCTGTCGAAACTGGTTGTATATACAATGCATATCGAGAAAGTTATCGCCCAATACAATTTGAAGATATAGTTGCAGAGCACAAAAATGACCATAACTGCTATCAGGCCGAGAATAATCTGAAAGAACGTGGCTTTACGGTCGCTTATACAATCTTCGTCGATAATCCTGAATCCAAACATTAGCAGCAGTAGAATACTGTTGATTATGTTCCATATCGGAAAGACAAGCAGCCAGTTGAAAACGGCATTTCTTAGCACATACACACCTGCAATAATACCAATAGCCGCATTTCCCAAGACGGCGGAGAATAACATATATTTGTTTTTGTAGTCGGCTTCTTCAACAGTTTCTATATTGGATATCACGGCATGATAAATACAAACACCAAAGCACAACATACATGATGACAAGAAATAAATACGCCAATAAGTATGCATATGGTGAATCAAGTCTCGCATCCCGATATTTATCACAAATAGCAGAATCAACGTCACTACCATCAGGAGTATCGATAGTTTATCGTACGTAGGAACAAGAAAACCAAAACTCTCTTTAAAGAGCTCTATCGCCGCATCTGCCTGCGGATCAGGCCCTAAATTAATGTCCCTTTCCCATTGTGCTAAAACACGCTGTTTGGGCCGCTTGGACCGGTCGGGCATTGGCTCTTTGTCCCAGCTGATGGCGGGTCTGCCTTTGGTCGTTTTTGGAACAACCAGTATATGCTGGCAATTGGGGCATTTCCCTCTCTTGCCATACCCATCGTCACGCGCCAGGATTCTCTGCCCACAATAAATGCACCTAAACCGTATCACGTCTTAACCCTTGACTCCCTGAAAGTATTGTTTCTGAAAAGACAGTATTGCTTTTCCTGTCATTCCCGCGTAAGTCGCCGACGCTCCAAAGCTATAGCAACGGAGCGCGGGAATCCATATTTAGCCCGCCGTTTCACGGCGGGTTATTTAGCCGTCGCCGGAACGGCCACGTTTCAAACTTCACGCCCTGCCCGCCTTGGCATAGCCCTTTGCAAAGCCGGGTCCCCCGTCTTCTGCTTCTTAATTCAGTGTTCCTTGTTCGATATTCGATTTCATCCTCCATCCTTTGTCCTCCGTCCGGTACCCGGTATCCAGAATCGAGCATCCAGTATCAAGCATCGATGATTACGATATCTTCCGGTATCGCAACAACGTCGCGGTGTTTTGGCCCGAGGATTTTGCGAATCTCGGAGCTGTGTTTGCCGGCAAGCGATTTTAACTGCGTGCTGCTCAGATTCGTTACCGCCTTTGCGTTATCGTTCAGCATAACTACCGCACCCGCTTCGAACGTTCCCTCGATGCCGGCTACTCCGCTGGGAAGTAAGCTCTTGTGATTTTTAACCGCCTTCATTGCCCCATCGTCGATGCGTATCGTCCCGGAAGGCGTGCTGTTTAGAATCCACCTTGCACGGTTGCTTAATTTTCGTTTGGACAAAAATAGCGTGCCGATTTCCTCGCCTGCGATAATTTTCCCGATTATGTTTTTTATCCTTCCGTTGGCCAGCACCATACGGCATCCGGCGTTGGATGCGATTTTTGCTGCCTCGATTTTTGTCTTCATTCCGCCGGTGCCGTGCTCGCTGCCTTTGCCGCCCGCAGACTTAATGATATCATCCGTTATCTCGAACACCGCAGGTATCGGCTGAGCGTCGGAATGCACTCGCGGGTTCTTATCGTAGAGTGCGTCAATATCGCTGAGCATAATAAGCAGGTCCGCATCGAGCTTGCTGGCGGTAAGTGCGCTTAGTTTATCGTTATCTCCGAAGGCCGTGCCAATCTCATCAGTGCTTACGCTGTCGTTTTCATTCAGGATGGGCACAACGCCTAATTTCAAAAGTGTCTCGATGGAGTTGCGAAGGTTAAGATATGTTTTTCGATTGTTGAAGACCTCTGCGGTAAGCAGCACTTGAGCGACGGTAACGCCGTAGCGGGTGAACGCCTTTCTGTATTCAGCCATCAACAACGGCTGTCCGATTGCCGCACACGCCTGCCGCATCTTTATATCGTGTCCTTTCTTTGCTCCTGTCGACCTGCCCCCCTGTTCCTTTGATAACTGACCCCTCCCCATCCCGATGGCGCCGGAGCTGATGATAACCACCTGCCTGCCGGTTTTCAGTAGTGCTGCTATCTGCAGGGCAATTTTCCCGACATACCCCGTATTTACACCGCTGCCCCTGGTCAGTATATTAGTGCCTATCTTTACGACGATTCGTTTTACATTTTCAAAATTTCGCATATAGCCAGATATTAGTGTATTACCTGTAATTCTTCAATAGCAATTAACATTCTGAATCATTTTTCGTCATTTACAGCGTAGCTGGGTGCTCCGGCCTTCTTAAAAAACCATTTTTAGAGCCGATTTTGCTAAACTGAAATCAGTGCTGTTATTGCTAAAAACTTACAAACTTCGATAACATCGAACAAAATCTTATTATTTCAGGAATTTGTCCATTTTATAATTATTTATCGGAATTTGGTCTTAAAACGCTTCCGTATTTCTATAGCGAAAAACCATCAATTCGGGTGAATATCAGGTTTGCCGGTGACACAAAAAATTTTTATAAGACGTGTGGATTTATAGAATTGCCGCATTTGACTTTTGCATATACGAGCAATAAAACTCAGTTTTTTAGCATTCGTTGCCGATTATAAAGATGAATAGATGAATTAACCTTAAACTCAGGAGAATTTAAATGAATAACATCAAAATTCCGCTGGATGAGAGCGACATCCCGCGTCAATGGTACAATTTAGCGGCTGACCTGCCCACCCCGCCGCTCCCGCCGCTTGGGCCTGATGGTAAACCAATCGGGCCGGAAATGCTCGCGCCTGTCTTTCCGATGAACCTCATCGAACAGGAGGTGAGCACGAAAAGATGGATAGATATCCCGGAGGAAATCCTCGACATACTTTATCGCTGGCGGCCGACACCGCTGCGAAGAGCGGTATATCTGGAAAAATATCTTGATACACCAGCACGTATATACTTCAAAGATGAAAGCGTCAGCCCGCCCGGAAGCCATAAACCAAATACAGCGGTAGCTCAGGCATGGTATAACAAACAGTTTGGAATCAAGAAGATAACAACTGAGACCGGGGCCGGCCAATGGGGCAGCGCCCTGGCATTTGCCTGCAAGCTGCTTGAGCTCGAGTGTAAGGTCTTTATGGTCAGAATAAGTTTCGACCAGAAGCCGTTCAGGAAAATGATGATGCAGGTATGGGGTGCAAACTGCGTGGCAAGCCCAAGCCCGGAAACAAATGCCGGCAGAAAAGTGCTGGAAGAAATGCCTGATACACCCGGCAGTCTGGGAATTGCCATCAGTGAGGCCATTGAGCAGGCCGTAACCGATAAATCCGGCAAGACCCGCTATTCGCTGGGAAGCGTGCTTAATCATGTCCTTCTTCATCAAACAATAATAGGTCTTGAGGCGAAGAAACAGATGGCCCAAATAGGTGAGAAATCGCCTGATATAGTTATTGGCTGTGCCGGTGGCGGAAGCAACTTTGCGGGTCTTTCTTTCCCGTTTGTTGCTGATAAGATTAACGGCGCCGACATCAAGATAGTTCCTGTCGAGCCGACCGCTTGTCCGACGATGACTCGCGGGCCGTTCGCTTATGATTTTGGCGACACCGCTTGCACAACACCGCTTCTTGCTATGTTTACGCTCGGACACGCATTTATTCCGCCTCCGATTCACGCCGGCGGGCTCCGATATCATGGTATGGCACCGCTGATTTGCCAGGCGATTGTCGAAGGTCTGATGGAGCCGAGGGCATACCATCAGTTAGAGTCATACGAAGCCGCTCTAATATGGGCCAGGACCGAAGGATTTATTCCAGCTCCCGAGACAAGCCAGGCCTTGGCGGCTGTTATTGATGAGGCCAAGAAGGCAAAAGAGGAAGGTAAAGAAAAAATGATTTTATTCAACTACAGCGGACATGGGCTGATGGACCTGACGGGATACGATGCTTATCTTTCAGGAAAGCTCACCGACTTTGAGCTGCCAGAAACGGAACTGAAAAAATATACCAAAGCTCTTGAAAGTTATCCGAAAGCAGAGGTAAGAAAAAGCGGTAAATGGTAAAAAAGTTTTTTTAGGTCAATCTGAGTTTTTTAAAGGGAATGATTATGAGAAAAGGACTTTTAGTGAGTGTGGGGGTCTTGTTGGCAGCAGTAAGTATGGTCAATGCTCAGGAATCCGGATTGCATGGGGCGGTAGGTGTGGAATTCAGCAGCAAATACGTCTGGAGAGGATTCGACGTTTACGATGACCACTCTGCAATCCATCCGTTTATTGACGTGGATTTGTTTGGCACAGGTTTTGGTATTAACACAACTGCACACAGGGCCAATTCAAGCGGTTTTGAGCTGAATGAACGCTGGGATTACAACTTTTACTATCAGAACCGAATGTTTTCTGATAAGCCCTATGCAACTAACTACAGGGTCGGATACGTCTATTACAATTATCCGGACAGAACCAGTCACACAACTCAAAGCATAGACCTGCAGGAAGTTCATGCAATCTTTTCCTGGCCGAATATTTTGCCGGTCGAAGGATTAGTTCCTTCATATGTCCTTGTAAAGCTATGGCCTTCTAATAGCGGGACAATGGTGGGCGCTGCTTCGCCTACCGGAGGAACCGCCTCCGGCTGGGCGCATATCTTTATGCTCGACTATGGCCTGAAGATCACTTGCCCCATTACAGGGGACCCAAGAACTCTGAATTTGCACTCAGAATTTGTTTATAACGACGGCGTCAGCCCAACCGGCAGCAATGTTGACCAGGACTGGTCAAATGCTGTTTTTGGTATCTCAACAGAATTTGACCTTGGCAAAAATCTTTCCTTTACTCCGGGTTTCTTTTATCAATCCTCCTGGGATGATTCGGTCAATAATGAGGATGAATATTGGGTAAGCTTGAAAGCAGTGTATAAATTCTAAAACATTGTGTCTGGTTCATTACCTTTCATCTTTTAGAGGCCGGTTTTGAAAACCGGCCTCTTTTATTTTATAATCCTGAAATAATCTGATTGACCAAAAATGCTGACCCTAATAAACACAAACAGGATGCTTCCTCTGATTGGCCCGGTCGGTCTGGACTACGTGGCTGGCTCAGCCGGACAGGCGGGAATTGATGTAGAGGTCCTCGACCTTGCTTTAGCACAGGACCCCGCCGAGGCGCTCAAAAAATACTTTTCGACTCAACAGCCGCAATTGATTGGTCTTTCCTTTCGAAATGTGGACGATTGTTTTTGGCCGAATGCCGACTGGTTTGTCCCCGGCTTAAAAGACACTATTGACAGCATCCGAACCCTGTCCAGCGCCCCGATTGTAATCGGTGGTGTCGGCTTTTCCGTTTTTCCCGGACAAATCGTTGAATATACAGGTGCCGATTTTGGAATACACGGAGACGGCGAGACAGCAATAATTTCACTCATTCGTCAGTTGCAGGGGGCAAAGAACTTTAAAGAGGTTCCGGGCCTCCTCTGGCGAAAGAATGGCAGGATTATCAGTAATCCGCCGAACTGGCCGGACCACATTTCGCTGACAACTGCCCGGGATTTTATTGATAACCCCAGTTACTTCGAACAAGGCGGACAATGCGGCGTAGAAACAAAACGAGGCTGCGACCGCAAATGTATTTATTGTGCCGACCCACTGGCAAAAGGAACAAAGCTCAGACTGCGTAGCCCTTCCGAGGTCGTCGATGAAATTCAGGTGTTATTGTCGCAGGGGATAGATGTATTGCATTTTTGCGACTCCGAGCTGAATGTTCCTCGAAGTCACTGTTACGCAATCTGCGAAGAGATTAACAGGCGTTCTCTTGGCAGCAGGATTCGCTGGTATGCTTATATGTTGCCGGTGCCGTTTGATGAGGATTTAGCCAAAAATATGGCCGAGGCTGGCTGTGCCGGTATCGATTTTACGGGTGATTCCGCCTGCTCTTCTATGCTCAAAACCTACAGACAGCAGCACGGAAAGCAGCATATCGCTGATGTGGTTCGGCTTTGCAGGCAAAACAGGATTACGGTTATGATAGACCTCTTGCTTGGCGGGCCCGGCGAAACACCGCAAACAGTAGCCGAGACAATTGATTTTATGAAAAAGATAAATCCAGATTGTGCCGGTGCCGCGCTTGGCATAAGGATATACCCTGGCACGGCTATGGGCGAAATAGCTGCCCGCGATTTAAAACAGGGAAGAAATTTTAATATCCGTAGAAAATATACCGGCCCGATAGATTTCTTCAAGCCGACCTTTTACATTTCCAGCGCTCTTGGCGAACAGCCGGCAAAGCTCGTAAGGGATTTGATTGGTGATGACCGAAGGTTCTTTGCTCCTGCCGATGAGATTGACTCTGAAGCATTGGGAGATAGTGTTCCTTCCAGCTATAATTACAATGAGAATCTGCCGCTGGTCAGAGCAATTCGAGAAGGCGCCAGGGGTGCTTATTGGGACATCTTAGGAAAAATCAGATAGCATCGTCCAACACAATAGCTAACATTAGTTCCTTGTTGTGTGGATTGATTCCTTTGAATTTATATGGATAGATTGGATTGAAAGCGTACGGTGTATTTTCAATACACACACGCAATTGTGCATAACATTCAGGCAACAAACCACTTGATGAGAGCCGGACAGACGCAAGGAAGTTTACACGGGCATGCCCTTAAAGCGAAGAAGCTGCCAAACTGCTTTTATCTGAATATTGTATATTTTCTATTGCCAGTTTGAAAAGCTGCCCTATGCTCTCGTAGTCTGTCAGAATTGACTTTGTGAGTTGTCATTCCTGTGAAAGTCGCCGACGCTCCAAAGCTATGGCGACGGAGCGCAGGAATCCACATCTTTGAAATGCTGGATTCCGCATCAAGTGCGGAATGACAACCCATCGAATCTAACTTGACAGACTACTCGAACATCTCGAAATAACCTTTCAGATTTACGTATGAAATCGGTGTATTCTTTTCTGCACGTTCAAGGAATTCTGTAAGGTAGGTTTTCCTCCATTTTGTGTTTGTGAGAGCAATTTTCAATTTTGCATCATTGAGCGTGTGTTCCGGATTTTGTCTTTGCCCTATCAAATCTTTTTTTCTCTTTGTTCTTTTTGCGTTAGGCATGGGCATTGTTCCTTTTGCTTCCTACAAAAGGCGAAAGTTCACGGAGGCGGGTGATGATTGGTGGGAGTTTTTCGATGGTAAAGTCCACCTCTTCTTCGGTGTTGTATCTTGACAAGCTAAAACGGATTGAGCCGTGAGCAGCGGTGAAAGGAACGCCCATCGCGCGCAGGACGTGAGAAGGCTCGAGTGAGCCGGATGTGCAGGCAGAGCCGCTGGAGGCACAAATGCCGTATTTATCGAGCATAAGTAGAATCGCTTCGCCCTCGATGAACTCGAAACTGATATTGGTGGTATTGGGCAGACGGTTTTCCTTATCGCCGTTTAGGCGGGAATCTGGACATTTTCCCAAAATCGCATTTTCCAGTTTGTCACGCAGGTATTTGACATTGTTATTTTCCTGTTCGAGATTTTGTGCAGCCAATTCACAGGCCTTACCGAGGCCGATTATGCCGGGGACATTTTCTGTTCCAGCTCTTCGGCCTGATTCCTGATGGCCTCCTAACATAAATGGAGAAAGCCGCGTTCCCTTTTTGACGTAAAGCACGCCAATGCCTTTGGGCCCGTGCAGCTTATGGCCAGAGAGACTTAGTAAATCGATATTACTATTTGAAAGATTCAAAGGGAATTTGCCAACGGCCTGGACCGCATCGGAGTGAAAGACGATGCCTTTGTCGGCAACCATTTCGGCGATTTTGTCGATGGGGAAAATGACGCCCGTTTCATTGTTGGCATACATAATCGAAACGATTGCGGTGTCGTTGTCGAGCTTATCCTCCAGTTCTGCTAAATCAAGACGACCGAGTTTATCCACGGACAATTCCACAACTGTATAGCCGTGATTTTCCAGCTCACGGCAGACAGTTAATACGGCGGGATGCTCAACACGAGTGGTTATTACCTTGCGTCGATTAGGATAAGCGGCAAGAGTGCCTTTTATTGCAGTGTTGTCACTCTCGGTGCCACAGCTTGTGAAAATAATTTCGCTCGGCTCGCAGCCAAGCAGGGCTGCAACCTGTTCGCGGGCCTTGCTGATTTTATGGCCGACTTGTCCACCAAAGGTGTGCATACTGGAAGGATTGCCGTAAATATCACAGAATAAGGGCTTCATCTCCTCTAATACTTCTTCGGCAACTTTAGTGGTGGCATTATTGTCAAAGTATATGGTCTTCATTTCCAAAATCCGAAATTCGAATCCTTCGACCTTGCTCAGGACAAGTATCGAAATACGAAACAATATCGAATATCAAAATTCAAATGTTCAAAACAAACATATCATTCATACATTGAGTCATTCTCTATGGTTGTGTGGCTGGTCTGCAGAATCCTTGTCTTCCTCGACATAAAGGTCTTTGGAGACAAACTCTTTTAACTTTGCTTCGACGACGTCTTTTATAGTAAACTCTGCCAAGCGGCACCGGGCGCACATTCCTCTAAAGGCGACGATGGCCTTGTTGCCTTCGACGTCTATCAGCTCGATATTTCCGCCGTGAGCGCGGAGGGCGGGACGAATTTGCTCACTAATTGTCTGCTGAATCAGTTGAATCTTCTGGATATTAGTCAATTTTGTCCCTTGGCGGGGTATGATTGGGACAGGTTGTTTTAGTTTATCACCCTGAATTTTTTCGATGAGCTTTTCGATTTCGCCCCGGCAGCCGCCGCAGCCGCCGCCGGCTTTGCAGTAGTTCGTTACCTGTTCGACAGTCGTCAGGTTGTTTTCTTTTATTACGCGTTCGATTTCCCTGTCGGTTACTCCGAAGCAGGTGCAGACGACGTTGCCTTCGAGTTCGTGTTTTTTCTTTCCGCCGGTTCTGTAGTTTTCGATAGCGGCTTCGAGGGCCTCTCTGCCCATAACGGAGCAGTGCATTTTCTGCTCGGGCAGGCCGCCAAGATAGTCGGCGATGTCTTTGTTTGTTATCTTCGCTGCCTCTTCGAGCGTTTTGCCCTTTATCATTTCGGTCAGAACCGATGAGGTGGCAATTGCGCTTGCACAGCCGAAGGTTTTGAATTTTGCATCGGCGATTTTGCCGTTTTTGTCGAGCTTGAAGGTCAGCTTCAGGGCATCGCCGCAGGCCAGAGAGCCGACCTCACCGACACCATCGGGATTTTCAATTTCACCGACGTTTCGCGGGTTGAAAAAATGGTCTCTAACTTTTTCCGTATAATCCCACATTTTCTCGTTACTCGTCGCTTGTTACTCGTATCTCGTTTTAAAAATCCTTATTCACACTTACTTTTGACTTTGTTTTAGAGCGTTTTCGAAGTCGGCGATTATATCGTCAATGTGCTCTGTTCCAACGGATACACGAATATAATCATCTGTGACGCCGGCTGCAAGCTGTTCTTTTTCGGTCAACTGCTGATGCGTGGTGCTCGCAGGGTGAATAACCAAAGTTTTGCTATCACCGATATTGGCCAAATGGCTGGCTAACTTGACGCTGTTTATGAACTTAATACCGGCCTGTCTGCCACCTTTGATGCCGAAGCCGAGGATTGCACCCTGGCCTTTGGGCAGGTATTTTTTTGCCAGCTCATAATCGGGATGAGATTTAAGGCCGGGATAATTTACCCAGGAGACCTCTGGTTTTTTTTCAAGCCAATTGGCTAACTTGAGAGCGTTTTCGCTGTGGCGCGGCATCCGCAGGTGCAGAGTTTCAAGGCCCTGCAAAAATAAAAAGGCATTAAATGGCGACATACAGGAGCCCATATCTCGCAGGAACTGGGTTTTGGCCTTGATGATATAGGCCAGTTCGCCAAAGGACTCGACGTATTTTAAGCCGTGATAACTCGGGTCCGGCTCAGTAAGCTCGGGGTATCGTCCATTTCTCCAGTCGAATCTGCCGGAGTCGATGATTGCCCCGCCGATGCTTGTGCCGTGGCCGCCGATGAACTTTGTGCAGCTATGAACGACAATGTCAATGCCGTGCTCAATCGGCCTGAATAGTATCGGTGTAGCAACGGTATTGTCACAAATGACCGGCAAACCATTTTCGTGGGCAATCTTGGTGATTTTGTTGTATTGCAAAATATCGTTTTTTGGATTGCCGATGGTCTCGATATAGAGCAGGCGGGTATTATCCTTAATTGCAGAGGCGAAATTTTCTGGATTCTTCGGGTCAACAAAGGTAACCTCGATACCGAGCTTGGCAAAGGTCTGGCTAAAGAGGGTGACCGTGCCGCCATAGAGCGAGTTGGAAGAAACAAGGTGCTGGCCTGCTTTGCATATATTCAAGATTGAGGTTGTAATTGCGGCCATACCTGAACTTAATGCCAAGCCGCCAACGCCGCCTTCCAGAGCAGCGAGGCGTTTTTCCAAAACGTCCGTAGTAGGATTCATCAACCGCGTGTAGATATTGCCGAATTCCTTGAGGGCGAATAGATTCGCAGCGTGGTCGGTATCCTTAAACAGGTAGCTGGTCGTTTGATAAATGGGGACGGCCCTGCTTAAGGTGTCGGAATCGGGCTGGTGACCGGCGTGTAAAGCCAAAGTTTCTATGTGGTATTTATTTTTATCAGTCATTTTTAATATCCTTTATGGGTAAAATTGCCACGGCCTACTTCGCAGGCCTTGTAATGACGATTGTTATTTTGTCGGTAAACCCCGTTAGAAATTTTTCCTTTCTGCATTATACTATTACTCCGTTGCCGAATTTCTAACGGGGTAAAACCTCAATCATTCTGTCAAGTGATTTTTTTGCCTTTATACGTATATCATCCGGCACGGCAACTTCGTGCTGCATATTTTCAAGCGAATTAGCGACCTTATCCAAGGTAATCTTCTTCATATTAGGGCAAACAGCCCTGTTGCTGGCAGGGAAGAATTCAGCTTGCGGATTTTGCTTTTTCAGGGCGTGAATTATTCCCACCTCGGTAGCGATGATGTATTTTTTCGGGTTTTCTTTGGCGACGAACTTTAACATCTGGCCTGTACTTAAAATCTGGTCGCAAAGCCGCTTGACCGGTTCTGTGCATTCCGGATGGGCCATAACAATCGCATCTGGATATTTTGCCTTTGCATTTTTGATGTCGTCTTCTGTGATTGCGACATGGACGTGGCAATAGCCGGGCCATAAAATAAGCTCTCTGCCGGTTTTTTCGGCAGCAAACCGGCCAAGATGCCGGTCGGGGACAAAGATAACCGGCCTATCTGTTGGTAAAGAATCCACCAGCTTAACAGCATTTGCGCTAGTGCAGCAGTAATCACTTTCAGCCTTGACCTCGGCGGGGCTGTTCACATAACATACGACCGAAGCGTCGAGGTGCTTTTGCTTTAGCTCGCGAAGCTGCTCGGCGGTAATCGTATCAGCAAGCGGGCAGCCAGCATCTTTGTCAGGCAACAAGACGGTTTTCTGCGGAGAGAGAATGACAGCGGTCTCAGCCATAAACTTTACGCCGCAAAAAACAATTACATCAGCATCCGTCTGTGCGGCCCGGACACTCAGGTCGAGAGAGTCGCCGGTAAAATCGGCGAGGTCCTGGATTTCGGCCGGCTGATAGTTATGCGCAAGAATAACAGCTCGACGCTCGGTCTTTAGTCGTTTGATTTTCTCAAGTAATTTCTCGTTCAAGGTAAACCTCTCAAATAAAAATATAGAATCCTAAGCACGAAATCCGAAACAAATCCAAATGACCAAAATACAAAATATGAGATAAGATGATTTGAACAATCGATGTTTGAACTTTTAATCATAGTTTTGCACTTTTAATTTCAATTTTTTTGTTTTTTTGTTTTGTATAAACTAAATCAGGATGTGGTGTTGTAACGGTAACGCCTGGCGGGACCGATTCCTTTACCCAGACATTGCCGCCGATTACGGCGCCTTTACCGATAGTTACATCGCCGAGAATCGTCGCTTCGGCATAGATAGTAACGTTATCCTCAATTGTCGGATGCCGCTTGCCGCCTTTTATAATATTTCCCCTTTCATTCTTTGGAAAACTAAGGGCTCCAAGTGTGGTTCCCTGATAAAGCTTTACATTATCACCTATGATAGTTGTTTCGCCTATGACGACGCCGGTGCCGTGGTCGATGAAAAAGTTTTTGCCGATATTTGCGCCCGGATGGATATCGATGCCGGTTTTTGCGTGCGCACACTCGGTCATTATGCGCGGTATCAGGGGTATCTGCTTTAGATACAATTCGTGTGCAATGCGATAAGTAGTAATGGCTATGATACAGGGATAGCTAATGACAATTTCCTCATAAGATTTTGCAGCGGGGTCGCCATCGAAGGCGGCATCGACATCGCCTTTCAACAACTCTCTGATTTTGGGAATCTGAGCCAGCAAATGCTCAGTAGCATCTTCAGCCATACTTCTGCAATCGCCTGTGTCGCAATTTTCCATCCTGCACCGATATTTGCAGGCCCGCTCTATTTGATCAGAAAGCTCGGTGTAGATATGATACAAAATATCAATGACAACGAAGTTTATATTCGATTTTGTAACTGTTCTTTTGCCGGTATAGCCGGGGAAAAGAATTTCGGTGAGCAAATCGAGAATCTCAAGGATTTTATCGCGCACCGGCAGATTAGAAACGTCGATAAAATTTGTACCTGAGTCGCCTTTATAGGTCTGAACAATTTCGCCAATCAGGTGTTCTATCTTTTTGTTGGTCGGTTTTTTATTTTTCATTTTTATATCCTCCCGGAAAAATCTGAGATATTTATTTTGCCCAACAGACCTTAATCGAACATTTCAGTGGAGATATACCTTTCTCCGGTATCAGGTAGAATAATAACAATTATTTTATCCAGGTTTTCCGTTCGCTGCGAGACCTGCACTGCGGCAGCCATTGCTGCGCCCGAGCTTATACCGGCGAGTATGCCCTCCTTCGCAGCCAATTGCCGGGCAGTTTTCAAAGCGTCTTCATTGGAGATGTGAACAATCTCATCAATTAGCTCAACATTCAGGACATTAGGCACAAAGCCGGCGCCTATACCCTGTATCTTGTGCGGACCTGGTTTGCCACCGGAAAGAACGGGGGAATCTTTCGGCTCGACGGCTATTACCTTGAGGTTTTTATTTCGCTTTTTCAGCACTTCGCCGCAGCCGGTTAAGGTTCCGCCTGTTCCGACACCACAAACAAAAATATCCAGCTTGCCATCGGTATCCGACCAGATTTCTTCTGCAGTAGTCTCCCTGTGAATCTTCGGATTGGCGGGATTATTAAATTGTTGAGGCATAAATGCATTGGGATTCTTTGCCACGAGCTTTTCGGCTTTGGCTATCGCTCCAGACATACCAAGCTCAGCCGGTGTCAGCACAATCTCCGCTCCAAACAATTTTAACAGTTTCCTCCTCTCAATGCTCATAGATTCCGGCATAGTCAGCATTAATCGATAACCCTTTGCGGCACATACAAAAGCAAGACCAATGCCGGTATTGCCGCTTGTCGGCTCGACGATAACCGTGTCGGGTTTTATCAGGCCTTTTTCCTCCGCATCCTGTATCATTGATAAAGCGATTCTGTCTTTTATGCTGCCACAGGGATTGTATGATTCGAGCTTTGCAAGAATCGTTACGCCTTTTGCGCCGAGCTTGTTTATCTGCACTAATGGCGTGTAACCAACCGCGTCTGTAATGTCTTCAAATATGGCACTCATAAGTTGACCTCAAATTGTTTATATTTGATAATTTAAGCCGTGTTTTTCTTTTGCCTGGTCCACCAAATCCTTCAGCGTTACGGATTGCAGGACATTTCTGATCGCCTTATGGACCTGTATCCAAAGCTGCCTTGCCATACAATCGATGGAGCGTGCACAATAATTTTCGTCTTCGACGCATTCTACGGTGGTTACAGGCCCTTCAAGGCAATCGAAAACATCGCTAAGTTTAATGAGATTCGGAGCTTTAGCAAGGATATATCCACCTCTCGGCCCCCTTATGCTCCTTATAAGCTCCCCGGATTTTAGTATTGTCATTATTTGTTCAAGGTATTTCATAGATATATCCTGGCATTTAGCAATATTTTTGAGCTGCAAAGGGCCTTTATTATAGTTGTCAGCCAGCTCCAAAATTGCCCTTATTCCGTATCTTGTTCGGGTTGAAAGTTTCATAGCTGTTCTCCTATATATCCTATCATTTTAGTAGTATATACGTAATTGTCAATACAAGGTGCTGAAAAATAGGGGGAAAATGCAAAAATCGCAGAAGTTCCTGTTTTTTAGGTCCAAATTAATGATAAATAGAACCACAAATCCGCAGGATAGTATATAAAGTACATATCTTTTTTATTTAAAATAATGGTATAATAATATAGAATCTCGTTGCCTATATACATTGACTTGGCCTTGTATAGATTTTGCTTGCTTCGACAAGCTCAAGACGGTCGGGATTTAGGGATGCGAGCAGCGAGGTAATGATGGTGGTGACGAGAGTTACGTTGCTATAAAGAGAATTTTTGTTGAAAAATGAAAACTACAAGAAATAACAGATTAAATGCTATTTTTAACCAAAGAGCAATTAACTTGACAATTTAACGAAACAGGACTAAAGTAACAAAGTGAGTTTTGCGAGTATTTCCAAAGGGATGTTACGGATGGCAAAAGGTCCCAAGAAAAAAGTCGTATTCATTTCCTCTTTCCCGCCGAGAAAATGCGGGATAGCGACTTTTACATCGGACCTTATCAAAAGTACACTTTCGGCTTCTAAAGGTGAGTTCGAGCCGCAAGTAGTTGCTATGTGCTCAGATAAAGAGCTGAAATATGCAGAGCCGGTCAAATTCGAAATCCGCCAGGACGTAAAGAGTGATTATATCTGCGCAGCCGATTATATCAACTTCAGCCATGTTGACCTGGTTTGTGCGCAGCATGAGTTCGGGTTGTTCGGTGGGGATGCCGGTAACTATCTGAGCTTACTGCTCAATAGATTAAAGGCACCGATTATAACAACTATCCATACAGTTCTGGACGACCCCAATGAAGCCTACCGCAAATCAATGGTAGAGGTCTGCGAGGCATCATACAAAGTAATTACGATGAATGAGCGCGGCGTCAAGATGCTGCAGGATATATACGGTGTACCAAATAAAAAGATAGAACTTATTGCCCACGGCATACCGGATTTGCCCTTTGTTGACGGCAACTACTATAAACACAAGTTCGGGATGGAGGGTCGAAGAACAATTCTGACATTCGGGCTGCTCAGTAAAAATAAAGGTATCGAGGTTATGCTTAAGGCGATGCCGGCTATGATTGAGGCAGAGCCAAAAGTTCTATACATCGTTCTTGGTATGACGCATCCATTAGTGCTGAAACTGGATGGCGAATCGTACAGATTCAAACTTCAAAATATAGTAAAAGACCTTGGGCTTCAGGAGCATGTGATTTTCCACAACAGATTCGTGAAGGATGAGGAGCTTCACAACTTTTTGTGTGCGGCGGATATATATGCCACGCCATATCTGAGCAGGGAACAACTAACCAGCGGCACTTTGTCGTTTGCTGTCGGCACGGGCAAGGCCGTCGTTTCGACTCCATATTGGGCGGCTGAGGAGCTGCTGGCAGGGGGCCGGGGGAGAATTGTCCCGTTCGGTGATTCAAAACAAATGGCAGATGCAATAATCGAAATATTAAAGGACGATTCGCTGTTTTATTCGATGCGAAGGCGAGCATACGACTACGGCAGAACCAGGACCTGGCCGAAGATAGGGCAGATATACTGGAAGCATTTTGATGCGAAACGACTTCCCGTGCGGATAAGTGCAAGAGCGGTAACGGCCGTTCCCAAAACAATTACAATGATAGAGGTTCCTGAGCCGTCGCTGTCGCATTTGAAAAAGCTGACGGATGAGACAGGACTGTTGCAGCATGCCAAATTTACGATACCGGATCGTAAACACGGCTACACAACAGATGACAATGCCCGGGCTGTAATCGCAATGACGAATTATTACGCGCAGTATCCCGAACCACAGGTTCTGCAGC
>Ga0315546_1000546_pt1 | contig 26451 bp, 23 predicted proteins | sample SalMarSW160170MG_FD_203833 | JGI IMG/M metagenome (GOLD analysis project Ga0315546, IMG submission 203833) | Salt marsh sediment microbial communities from the Plum Island Ecosystem LTER, Massachusetts, United States - Salt Marsh Sediment SW1601-170 ...
TAAACTGTAAGAGATTGATAAAAGGGTTGATAAATAGCCCTATACCTGAGCTTTCTATCCTTTTGTATAACCATTTATTATCGCTATTTAGTTTTCAAAGGACATACAGAGTTAAATTTGCTGCTTAAGTTAAATATACTTTATTAAATAGTTAGTTTTTGGGATATAATCATATTGTATATCCGTCGTAAGTTTTAAAAATCCTTCTTTTATAAATAAACAAATATTTATATTAAATAAAAAATCCGAAAAATAAGTTTTCGGATTTTTTTTATTATTGAGTTAAAAAAGAAGGATAATTTAATATAGGTGTAGAATACACATATGAGATTGCCACGATCTGATGAATCAGAGCTCCATTAGACTAATATTGGATAGAAAAAATTGAATAATATGAGTTAATCTGTTATAAATAGATAAGTAAAAAGTTGTTTCAGGTGGAAAATAATTTATGGAATTCGTAAAAGATAAAAGATTGAATTTTATTATCACTATAACCATTGGTGTTGTCGTTCTATTTTATGTATTAAGTAAACTGAAATGGTTATTCATATATTTTAGCTTTGCTTTAATGTTAGCTTATTTTTTCGACCCTTTATATAAATTTCTTCTTAATAAAAAAGTTCCGAAAGTATTAGCTATTATCATTGTTTTTGGGATAATAATTGCCTTGTTAATCTTAACTATATTTTTTCTGATCCCCAATGTAATTAATCAACTTAATACTTTATATAAAGAAATTCCTAATTTTATCGAAAATTACCAGAATCTAATTTTATCTATAAAACCGCAACTCTCTAAATTTATGAACCCGGCCGATGTAGAAATTTTACTTAAAGAAAATTTATCTGAACTACAGAAAAGCGTATTGGGTTTTTCCCAAACTATTATAATTTATTTATCCAATATAGTTTCCAGTATTACTTTTGGTATAGTAATTGTTCCTTTAATATTATTTTATCTAATGAGAGATATGTTTATATTTAAAGAAAATTTGTATATTTTTGTATCAAAAGAAAATAAAAAAGAATTTAAGGAAGTACTGGAGGAAGTAGACCATATTGTCAGTGGTTTTATTCGTGGTCGAATAATAGTCTGCTTTATTGTAGGGACTTTGATTGGTATAGGGTTGTACTTCTTAAATTTAAAATTTGCCTTGATTATCGGGATTGTTAGCGGAGTGTTTAACTTTGTCCCCTATTTAGGACCTATTGTGGGAGTTGTTCTGGCTTTAATTTTTGCCTTGGGCAGCCCCTGGTGGACATTGCTGATGATCATAGTTTTATTTGTTTTAGTTAATCAGCTTGAGGCGATATATCTTAATCCTAATATCTTGGGGAAAGGATTAGGTCTGCATCCTTTAACAGTAATCTTATCAATGTTAATTTGCGGTCAGTTATTAGGAATATTAGGAGTATTAGTAGCAGTTCCTTTGGCAGCTATTTTGAAAGTTTTAGCTATCAGATATTTAATCCAGGAGGTATAGAATAGGTTATATGAAAAAGATATTCTACATAATTTTAATAACAGGTTTATTTGCTATTTTGTTTCCTCTTTCTTCAACTTTTGCCCAATCTTCAGAAATAAAGATATTGTTAGATAACCAGCCTCTCGAAACAGTTGTCCCTTCAGTTATCGAAAATGATCGATTATTTGTTTCAGCTCGTAATGTGGTGGAAGCTTTAGGTGGAAGGATTACCTGGTTTCCCGCTTTAAAGTTGATGACTATAAATATTAATGGTCACACAAGCCGTTTAGTAATCGATGACCCCTCTTTGGAGATAGATGAAAAGGTAATTTCTCTGGAAATGCCAGCAAGAATTCTCGAGAATCGGGTAATGATTCCCTTAGAAGTAATTAAAATTATTGCCGAAGTGGATATTAAATGGGAGAATAAGATCAAGACTTTATCTATTAATACTATAAGGCCTTATCTGTTAGAAGTTAGAAGTTATTCGCATCCCGATAAAACCAGAGTAGTAATAGATTTATCTGAAAAGACAGAATTTAGAGCAGATAAATTAATTAATCCGGATAGAATTTTTATCGATATTATGGGTTCTATTGCAAAATTAGAGGATACCTCCAAGCAGATAAAGATAGATGATGGGGTGATAAAAACAGTAAGGACTGCTCAATTTAACCAGGAAATTACCAGAGTTGTATTTGACCTTTATCAGGAAGCTAGATATGAGCTTTTCAGCCTTATTGAACCCGATAGGGTAGTAATTGATATATTTAAATCCGGAAAAGAGGCAGCTGTTTCTGAAACTCTTCCCGCCAAACCCGAAGAAAAACCTGCTCCCGGACCTGAGATAACCGGTAAGAGAGTAGTAATTATTGACCCCGGACATGGGGGAAAGGATCCCGGAGCGATCGGACCTACCGGCTTGAAAGAAAAAGAAGTTACTCTGGGAATTGCTCTTTATTTAGAGAAATTATTAAAAGGGGCCGGTATTCCCACTTATTTAACCAGAAGTAAAGATGAATTTGTTTATTTGGGAGATAGAACAAATTTCGCTAACCAGAAAAATGGTTTTATATTTATAAGTTTACATGCTAATTCAGTTTTAAATCATCGTCCCAGTGCTGAAGGAATAGAGACCTTCGTATTAAGTTCCAAATATATCGGTGCTTCTGCCAGAGATGTAGCAGATAGAGAAAATATAGCCAGCAGGGCTCACCCGGAGTTAGATACTGATTTAGCCTTAATTATCGCTGACCTGGAAGAAAGCGCTAACATTAACTATAGTCTCGATTTTGCAGAAATTGTACAGAAAAAATTAGTAAATTATCTAAAATTAAAAGATAGGGGAGTAAAACAAGCTCCATTTGTAGTACTAAAGGGAGCAAATATGTTAGCTGTTATTGTAGAGGTTGCTTTTATTTCTAATCCTAAAGAGGAAAAATTATTAAAAACTAATAAATTTAGAGAAAATACCGCTCAAGCCTTGTTTGAAGCAATAAAATATTATATAGAAAATACCCCCGATAATGGTGTATAGGATTAATTATTATGGCTAAAAACAGAAAGTTAAAGAAGAAAAAAAATAATCTAAAAATCATCTTTACATTGTTAGTATTTGTGCTAATTATAATTTTTAGCTATATCATTTTTAATAAATTTATTGTTCCTGCCTGGGAAGGATATAAGGAAAAGCCTGTTATTACCAAGGAAGTCCCTTATAAAGAAGAAGAGAGAAAAGAAGTTCAACCCGTACCGACAGAAGAGATGGTCGAAGTTAACCTTTACTTTTCTGATTCTCAAGCGATGTACTTAGTCCCTGAAAAAAGAAAAATGCCACAAACCCCTTCTTTAGCCAGACAGGCAGTTGTTGAGCTGATAAAAGGTCCGGAAAATTCCGATCTTTACCCTACAATTCCCGAAGGAACTCAAATCAATGAAGTATATATTGCTGATGATATTGTCTATGTAGACCTATCTGAGGAAATATTTAAAAATCATCCCGGAGGAAGCAGTGGTGAATTAATGACCGTCTATTCTGTAGTTAATACCCTAACTGAAATTCCTCCGATTAGAGGTGTTCAAATATTAGTGGAGGGGAACGAGACGAAGAGTTTAGCCGGACATATAGATATAAGTATGCCTTTACTTAGAGACGAAAATTGGATTAAACCAAAAAACTAAAATGGATAAGATAGAAAAATAAGGAGTAACAAAGATTAACATTGCTGATTTATTTTTAATTTTTAGAAATAAGATTATTGTAATTGCACTTATAACTTGGACCTTAAATCAGAGTTTAAAGCTAATAATATTTTATATTACCGAAAAAAAATGGGATATCAGGAGATTTGTTGGGGCAGGAGGGATGCCCAGTACTCATTCCGCACTTTCTATATGCGTGGCTACTACCATTGGCTTAAAAGAAGGTTGGGAATCTCCTCTGTTTGCTTTAGCTATAGTAATAGCTTTTATTATTATGGCCGATGCAGCTGGCGTAAGGCGAGAGACGGGAGAACAAGCCAAAGTATTAAATAAAATTATTTTAGAATTTTTTAAAGAAATAAAGTTAAAAGATAAGCGTTTAAAAGAATTGGTTGGACACACTCCTTTTGAAGTTATAGTAGGAGCCTTTATAGGAATTGTAATGGCTTGGATATTATGTACGATAATTTAGTTTTAACTTGATTGTATAGGGATTTCCTTTTTCCGTAATCTCTGTTCAGTAAATAATTATTTAGCAAGGTAAACAAAAGGCAGTAAAACAGAGAGGGCACAATTCATTGTGCCCCTACATAAGAAAAGTGGAGGCACGGTGTGCCGTGTCTTCTTGTACTAACGACTATTCACTATTCACTAACGACTAATTTAATAGATAGAATTTCAGCCCGAGAGGTGAATTTATAGATTTGAAAAAAGCAAAGAAAGAGCGCTTGGATATATTACTGGTTGAAAAAGGATTTTTTACCACCAGAGAAAAAGCTAAAAGTGCGATAATGGCCGGAGAAGTTTTAGTTGATGGAGAAAAATTCAATAAAGCAGGACGAATGATCAAATCTGATAGTAATATTTCAGTAATAAAGAAAGAAACTGTTTATGTAAGCAGGGGTGGCGAAAAATTAGAAAAAGCTATAAAAGAGTTTAACATTTTGGTCAAAGGAAAGAGAGTAATAGATGTTGGTGCATCTACAGGGGGTTTTACTGATTGTCTTTTAAAATCCGGAGCTGAGAAAGTTTATTGTGTAGATGTAGGCTACGGACAGTTAGCCTGGAAACTGCAAAAAGATAGCCGAGTTGTAGTTATAGACAGAACCAACATAAGATATCTTACTGCTGATAAATTTGATGACCTTTTTGAATTAGCTACCATAGATGTCTCCTTTATTTCATTAGATAAAGTCCTGCCAGCGGTGTATAATTTAATTAAGGGAAAAGGAGAAGTGGTGGCTTTAATCAAACCACAGTTCGAAGCGGGACGGGAGTTCATTCAAAAGGGCGGATTAGTAAAGAAGGCAGAAGTTCATCAGATGGTAATTGAGAGAGTTGGCGATAAAGCGCAAGAAATAGGTTTTAGTATTCAAGGTTTAACTTTTTCTCCCTTAAAAAAAACTTCCGGCAATATAGAATATCTCATTTATTTAGTAAAAAATTTTGGAAAAGATAAGATAAATAATTTTCCTCAAATTGTTGAAGAAGTGGTAAAACAAGCTCACCAGAAACTTTCTCCCAAAAAATAATATTTGGAGTGAAGTTTTTGAATATAAATGAAAATGCTGTTTTAATCTTTGTTTTATTTATTAGCGGAGGGATAATCTGCCTGTTTCTATTTATCAAGATAAGCAATTGGTTAAGGGCTAAGAGATTAAGGAAGAGATTTTCTAAAAGCAGACAGGCGGAAAAAGAAGCAGAGAAAATATTGAGGAAAAACGGTTATACGATTATAGATGCCCAAAAAAGCAAACCACTCCTTATAACTATCGGCGATAAGATTCATCGCTACTTAGTGCGGATAGATTATTTAGCAAGGAAGAGAGGGAAAGTCTTTGTAGTAGAAGTCAAAAGCGGAGAAAAGATTCCCTATATTACTAATCGAGAAACCCGAAGACAGATGTTAGAATATTATCTTGCTTACCAACCGTGCGGTATTCTCTTGTTAAATATGAAAAATAAGAGCATTTCTGAAGTTAAGTTTCAATTCGAAAGCACTATACGGCCAAAAGTAATAAAGATAATATATTTTTTAGCAGGAGCAATTTTTAGTTTGGTCTTATATTATTTGCTTCAAGGAGGATGGAGATGAAATTAGACAGCGTTGGTTTAATAGTGAATTATAAAAAAGAAAAGACTCGGGAAACAGCCTGCAGGATAATTGATTGGCTAAATTCTAAAAAACTAAAAGTGTATATAGAAGGAAATATGGGCAAAGAAATAGGGGAAGAAGAATTAAACTGTACTACTGAAAAATTTCTTAAAGAAGTTGATCTAATAATCTCTTTGGGAGGAGATGGAACCCTCCTTAGAGCAGCCAGATTGGCAGCTACTGAAGATATACCGGTTTTGGGAGTGAATTTAGGAGGACTGGGCTTTTTGACTCAAATTGGCATCAATGACCTGGGAAAGTCTTTAGAGAAACTGTATCAGGGGAGATATTTTATTGATGAGAGAATGATGTTAAGTTGTACAGTGAAAAGAAAAGAAGAAGAGATTAAAAAATTCACTGCTTTAAATGATGTAGTTATAGGCAAAGGGGCTTTTGCCCGAATTATCTGTTTAGCTACCTATGTTAATAATGATTATGTTATTACTTATTCAGCAGATGGATTGGTTGTCTCTACTTCTACAGGTTCTACTGCTTATTCTCTTTCTGCCGGCGGCCCTATTGTCAATCCTAATATAAATTCCATAATACTTACCCCTATTTGCCCCCATACTTTATCTGCCCGGCCTTTAATTATTGGTGAAAATGACCAGGTAAAAATAAAATTGGAATCAAGCGAAGAAAAAGTAATGGTAACTATAGATGGGCAAGAGGGCTTTGTTTTAAAACCAAAGGATGAAGTGATAATGAAAAAATCAGACCATAAAGCCCATTTAATTACTTTTAAAGAAAAGAGTTTTTATGCTGTTTTACGGGAAAAATTAAGATGGAGTGGACAGATAAATAAGTAACCAGCTAACTAGCCATTATGACTAATAGACTAATGTATTGACTTATACTATGAGGTAAATAAGATAAAAAATGTTATTTCAGTTAAATATAAAGAATATGGCTTTAATAAAAGAATTAAATATTGAATTCGAGGAAGGGTTAAACGTTTTAACTGGTGAGACCGGAGCCGGAAAATCTATTATCATAGAGGCAATAGATTTAATTTTGGGAGGTTATGCTGCTTCTGATTTAATTCGAGATAGAGAAGATAGTTTAGTAGTTGAAGGTCTGTTTCTGTTAGCTCCACAAGAAAAAGAATTGATAAGTAATTTAAATTTAGATGCGGAAATTGTTGATGAAGAGGGAGATTTGCTTATTAGACGGGAAGTTAATAAGAAGGGGCGGAATAAATGCTGGGTTAATCAACGGTTGATAAATTTATCCACACTTCAAGAGGTTGGTACATCTTTAGTTGATTTGCACGGACAACATAATCATCAATCTCTTTTAGACCCTTCCAAACATATTGATCTGATGGATAATCTGGGTGGAGATAAAATTATTAAATATAGAAAAGAATTACCTGATAATTATAGAATATGGCGGGAAAAGAGCAAAAAGTTATTTCAGTTAATAAGAGATAGAGAGGAAAATTTAAAGCGGATAGATTTTTTAAAATTTCAATTAGAAGAAATAGACAAAGCTTCTTTAGTTAAAGACGAGGATAAAGTTTTAGAAGAGGAAGAGAAGGTATTAAGAAATGCCGAGAAGATAATTAAGACCATGGAAAAAGCTAATTTTATTCTCTACGAAGGCGGATCAGAACAAGTCTCGGTAAGAGATTCTTTAAGCGAAGTTTCTACGGATTTAGGGGAGATTTCTTCCTTGGACCGGCGGATAGAAAAGATAAGAGAAAATTTAAAGGAAATAGGCTACCAATTTGAGGATATTATTAATGAAATTGTAAAGTATAAAGACGAAATAGGAGTAGATAGCCAAAAATTAAAAGAAGTTGAGGGAAGATTAAATCTGATTAATAGTTTAAAGAGTAAATATGGCTCCACTATAGAAGGAATATTGCAATATCGCCAAAAAATGTATCAGGAATTAGAAGACAGTGATTATAGTGAAGATAAGGTAAAAAAGTTAAAAGAGGAGATCGATTCTCTGGAAAATAAAATATCTTCTATTTCTCACCATCTAAATGTAAATCGGAGAAAAATTGCCGAGGATTTAGAAGAGATGGTGATAAGAGAATTAGAAGATTTAAATATGAAGAAATGTCAGTTTAAAGTTTCAATTAATAATTACGAAGATGATAACGGAATAGAAGTAGAAGGGAAAAAATATAAAGTAGGTCCAAAAGGGATAGATGATATTGAGTTTATGATCTCTCCCAATATAGGAGAAAGATTGCGTCCTTTAGCCCGAATTGTTTCGGGAGGAGAGGTTTCGAGAATTATGTTAGCTTTAAAATCAATCCTTTCAGAGGTTGATCAAGTTCCGACGTTAATTTTTGACGAAATTGACAGCGGAGTAGGTGCGCGTTTGGGTGAGGTAATCGCTCAAAAATTAAGGAATCTTTCTAAAAAGAGACAGGTAATCTGTGTCACTCATTTACCTCAAATAGCCTGCAGAGCCGGGAGACATTTTTATATTGAAAAATATATTTTAAATAATCAGACTGGGATAAAATTAATAGAGATGAGAGGGGAAGAGCGAGTTGAAGAGATTGCCCGAATGTTAGACGGAAGCCAGATGAGTGAAATTACTATCCAGCATGCCCAGAAGATGTTAGAGAGATAAAATAGCGTAGAGCGTACAGCGTACAGCGTAGAGATAGAGAAAGAAAAAAGTAGGGGCGTATTGCATACGCCCTTGTAACTAAAACAAACTCAATTGCTAACTTAATAGATTAATTGGTATAAGGTTATTTATTTATGAAAAAGAAGATTAATACAAATAAAGATAAATGGAAAAAAGAATTTACCAAACAAAAAGAAATCCAGAGTACTTTAGAAGCCATAATTTATTCTACCGATGATGCTATTTCAGTAGTAGATGAAAATGGTTTACATACCATTATTAACCCCGCTTATACCCGGCTTACTGGTTTAATCGAAGAGGATGTTTTAGGAAAACCGCCTACCATTGATATTGCTGATGAGGGTGAAAGTATGCATTTAAAAGTACTAAGAACCAAGAAACCGGTACATGGTGTAAGGATGAGAGTTGGACCTAATCGCAAAGAGGTGATAGTGAATGTTGCGCCTGTAATAGTAGATGGAGTATTAAAGGGTAGCGTGGCAGTGATACATGATGTTTCTGAGATTGAATATTTAAACGAAGAGTTGAAACGGGTTAAACAAAGGGTTAGACATTTAGAATCAAAATATACTTTTGAAGATATTGTAGGAAAAAGCAGGGGTATGATTGTTGCCAAAGAACAAGCCAGAAAGGCTGCCCAAACTCCAGCGACCGTTCTACTTCAGGGAGAAAGCGGAACCGGGAAAGAACTCTTTGCTCATGCCATCCATCATGCCAGCAAAAGAAAAAATCAACAATTTATTCGGGTAAACTGTTCTGCTTTGGTGGATACTTTATTAGAAAGTGAGCTTTTTGGTTATGAAGGAGGGTCATTTACCGGAGCAAAGAAGACCGGGAATAAGGGACTGTTTGAAGAGGCCAACAAAGGAACTATATTTTTAGACGAAATCGGAGTGATGAGCCTGAATCTACAGGCTAAGTTATTGAGGGTGCTTCAAGAAAAAGAGATTGTAAGAGTAGGAGGAAGAAGTCCTATTAATGTGGATGTTAGGATAATTTCAGCAACTAATATTGATTTAAAAAATGCAGTAAAAGAAGGAAGATTCAGAGATGACCTTTATTACCGATTGTATGTTATCCCTATTTACATCCCTCCTTTAAGGGAGCGGAAAGAAGATATGTCTCTCTTGGTTAATAATTTAATAAGAAAACTTAATCAAGATTTTGGAAGAAACATAAAAGGGATTTTACCGGAAGCATTAAATATATTATCGAGTTATTCCTGGCCGGGAAATGTAAGGGAATTAGAAAATGTAATTGAAAGAGCAGTAATAAATATAAAATTGAGCGAAGAATTAATTTTACCCAAACATATTCCTCCTTTAATTGGATTAAATAAAGTTGAAGCAATCGAAGAAAAACCAGCTATTAGTTCTGGACCTGGCAATTTAATTGATTATAATTTAGATAAAAATAGTTTAAAGAAGATAAAAGATGATACGGAAAGGATAGCCCTGATAAATGCTTTAAAGGCTGCCAATGGGGATAGTTTAAAGGCGGCAAAAAAGTTAGGAATCAGCCTGAGAAGTTTTTATTATAAGATAAAAAAATATAATATTAAAAAGATATATGAATACAAGTGAAAGATAATTGACCAATTAAATTAGTCGTTAGTCGCTAGTGAATAGTCGTTAGTATATAGTATAGCGTACAGCGTTTAGCGTATAGGTGCGGGTAATAAGTGTAAGAAAAATATAAAATACAAGAGATATTAGTCGTTAGTTTTAAATACAAGATACAAGTTCACGGTTTTTAGTTTTTAGATAAGAAAAATTAACTTAAAGTTTTCAGTTGTTAGTTTATTACGTTCTATGTCATTGCGAGCTCTGATTTATCAGAGCGCGGCAATCCCCGTTTGGGGTTGCTTCTCCTGTAATTATTGACAAAATATTGCACAATGTGCAATAAAATGCAGTTATATGAAGTAATATTTAAAAATATATATTTTGGTATATTTCGAAAAAATAGCTTTTATTAACCAGTAGAAGCTATTTTTTATCTTATTAGAATTACTTAATAAATTGGCACAAAAATTGCTTAGTAATATAATTGGAGATGTATATGAAAAAAAATTTGAGAATATTAGTAATAAACCCCGGCTCAACCTCTACTGTTATCGCCCTCTTTGAAGATGATAAATTATTGGATAAAGAGACAATAAGGCATAGTTCGGAAGAATTGTCGAAGTATAAAAAAATATTTGACCAGCACGAGCTTAGAGAAAAAGTAATTATCAATTTTTTAAAGAAAAAAAATATCGAAATTAATTCTTTAGATGCCATAGTAGGCAGGGGAGGAGTGCTAAAATCCGTTAAAAGCGGAGCATATAGAATAAATAAATTAATGCTGGAAGATTTAAAAGAAAGACCAAGGATAGAACATGTCTCAAATTTGGGAGCAGTAATTGCCTATGATCTGGCTCAAAAAATGGGAGCCCCTTCATTTATTGTTGACTCAGTAGCAGTCGATGAACTAGAACCTATTGCTCGAATTTCAGGGATGTCTGATATTGAAAGAGAAAGTTTATGTCATGTCCTTAACTTAAAAGCAGCAGCAAGAAGAATGGCTCAAGAGTTAGGCAAATCCTACAAAGAACTCGATTTGATAGTCGTTCATTTAGGAGGAGGAATTTCAGTAAGCGCTCATAGTAAGGGGAGAATGATAGATGTGAACAATGCTAGCGCAGAAGGGCCGTTTACTTCTGAAAGAACTGGTGGGCTGCCCTGTGCAGAATTAGTAAAACTGTGTTATTCACAAAAATATACTCTCCGGGAAATGTTAAAGAAACTTATTGGGAAGGGTGGATTAGTAGACTATCTGGGAACAAACAATTTATTAGAAGTGGAAGAAAGAATTGCTAAGGGAGATAAAAAAGCTGAACTATTATATCAAGCCATGGCCTATCAAGTAGCCAAAGAGATAGCGGCGATGGCAGCGGTATTAAAGGGAAAAGTAGATGCTATAGTTATCACCGGAAACGGAGCAAGAAATAAGGGAGCATTGGGTAATAGTTTTGTAGATTGGATAAAAGATAGGGTTAATTTTATCGCTCCTATTACTGTATATCCGGGAACTGATGAGATGAAAGCTCTGGCCTTAGGAGCAGTTAGAGTGTTAAAAGGGGAAGAGAAAGCTCTGGAATATAAGTAAAATATTTTATAATTAAAATAAAAAATAAAAAGGAGTGAGAAAATTGTCTATAAATACTGAAGAATTTTACTCTGTCTTAGCTTCCAGAATGGAAGCTTCAGCTATTCGGGAGATTTTGAAATTAGTTCAAAATCCGAAAGTGATATCTTTGGCGGGAGGAATGCCGGATCCCAAGACTTTTCCAATAGAAGATATAAAGGAAATAACTCAGGATATATTATCCAAAAATAGTGCTCGAGCCTTACAGTATAGCAGCACCGAAGGATTACCTGAATTAAGAAAATGTATTTTAGAACATTTAGCAAAAGGCGGCAATAATGGGGAGTTAGAAAATATAATTATTAGTTCTGGTTCCCAACAAGGATTAGATTTAGTAGGTAAAACATTTTTAAGCCCCGGAGATATTGCAATAGTAGAATTGCCCAGTTATTTAGCTGCTTTAAATGCTTTCTATAGTTACGGAGGAGAATTAGTAGGCGTTCCTATGGATGAAGATGGGATGCGGATGGATATTTTAGAGGAAAAACTTATCCAATTTAAAAATGAAGGAAAAAAAGTTAAATTTATTTATACCATTTCCAATTTTCAAAATCCTGCAGGAGTAACTATGTCTCTGGCTCGACGAAAGAAGATTATCGAAATTGCTCATAAATTTAATGTATTTATTGTAGAAGATAATCCTTATGAAAAACTTAGATTCGAAGGAGAATCAATCCCCTCTATATATTCTTTGGAAAAAAATGGTTCTGTTATTAGTTTGGGTACTTTTTCCAAAATATTATGTCCCGGTTTGCGATTGGCTTGGATATTAGGCAATAAAGAAATAATAAGGAAGATGGCTATACTAAAACAGGCAACCGATTTATGTACCAGCATCTTAAATCAATTAATTGCTTCTGAGTATTGTAAATTAGGTAAATTAGAAGAAAATATCAAGTCTAATATTCAAATTTATAAGAAGAAAAGAGATGTAATGCTAAATGCTTTAGAGAAATATTTTCCAAAAGGGGCTACCTGGACTAAACCGCAAGGTGGGTTTTTTGTAGTTGCTACTTTACCTGAGTACATAGATACCAAAGAAATGCTTAAAGAGGCAATTGAAGAAAATGTGGCTTATGTGCCTGGTGCTCCATTTTTTGCTGACGGAAAAGGCCAAAACACTATGCGGCTTTCTTTCTGTTATCCGAGTGAGGAAGATATTAAAGAAGGCATTAAGAGAATAGGTAATGTAATAAGAAGAAAATGATAAAATAAGAAACCCAATTAGTATCGAGTATCGAGTATATAGTATATAGCAAAGAAAGAAAGAAAAAAAGAAGTAAGAATATAATCGTATCTGGTATCTCGTGAATCGTATCTCGTTAAGAATTGTTTAGCTGGTTAGGAAAAAGAAGAAAGAATGAAATAAGTATTTTAATGTGGGGTACGATGCATCGAACCGGTCAGAGAATACCAATTTTTGTCATTGCGAGAAACGAAGTGACGAAGCAATCTCAAACGGGGATTGCCACACTCTGATAAATCAGAGCTCGCAATGACACAGAACGTAATAAACTGACAACTGAAAACTTCTTGTATTTTATATTTTTCTTACACTTATTACCCGCACCTATACGCTAAACGCTGTACGCTATACTATATACTAACGACTATTCACTATTCACTAACGACTAATTTAATTGGTAAATTTCTAATAAAGAGGTGATAAGAAAAAAATGTTAAAAACTTTTGATGAAGTATTAGAAAAGGCAAAAGATTATGGTCCTAAAAAAATGGCAGTAGCTTCTGCCGGAGCAGAAGATGTATTAAAAGCGGTCGAATCTGCCCGAAAGGAAGGATTAACCGATTCAATTTTAGTCGGCGATAAAAAAGAAATTATTCAGATAGCGGAAAAAATGGAAATCGATCCTACTAATTACGAAATTATTGATAAATCAGGTAAAAATGAAATTGCCAGATGTACAGTAGAATTAGTCCGAAATAAAAAGGCTTCTATATTAATGAAAGGCATGATGGGAACAGCACGACTTTTAAAGGCCATTTTAGACAAAGAGATTGGTTTACGGAATAATAGATTGCTCAGCCATGCTTATGTTTTAGAAGTTAAAAATTATAGTCGAATAATTGTAATTACTGATGGAGCAATGAACATCAGTCCTGATTTAAGTCAGAAGGCGCAAATTATACAAAATGCTATATATTTTTGCCATTCATTGGGTATTAAGAAACCTAAAGTCGCTGCATTGGCGGCTGTAGAGTTAGTAAATCCGGTTATGCCTGCTACTATTGATGCTGCCTGTTTAGCTAAAATGAGTGAACGGGGACAAATTGTGGGTGGTATAGTGGACGGACCGTTGGCTTTTGATAATGCAATTTCTAAAGAATCCGCTTTACACAAAGGAATTGAAAGTCCAATTTCCGGAGAAGTTGACATTTTATTAGCCCCAGATATTGAAGCAGCTAATATTTTTGCTAAGGGGTTGGTGTATTTAGCTAAAGCTCAACCAGCAGGAGTATTACTTGGTGCAAAGGCTCCAGTGGTATTAGTTTCTCGGTCTGATTCAGCAGAATCCAAGTTGTATTCTATTTCCCTGGGAGTATTAATGAGTGAGATGACTGAAAATAAATAATATTAGGTGATCTAAGCGAGGTGATATTTTTATGGCCAAAGATTATAAAATATTAGTGATAAATCCCGGTTCTACTTCCACCAAAGTAGCATTATTCTCTAATGAACAATTACTGTTTGATAAAAAGATCGAACATAATAGTGAGGAATTATCCGTTTTTCATAAGATTATTGACCAATATCAATTTAGATTAAATATAATTTTAAATTTTTTAAAAGAAAAAGGGATTGACCATTCTGTTCTCGATGCGGTAGTGGGTAGGGGAGGATTATTAAAGCCTATTACTAGCGGTACTTACCGAGTGAATGACAAGATGTTAGAGGATCTTCGTAAGGGAGTAAGCGGAGAACATGCCTCTAATTTGGGGGGATTACTTGCGCATGGAATTGCTGAGAAGCTATCTATCCCTTCTTATATAGTTGATCCGGTAGTAATTGATGAGATGAAACCTGTTGCCAGGATTTCAGGTATACCAGAAATTCCGCGAATTAGTATACTTCATGCCTTAAATCAGAAAGCAGTTGCTCGAAAAGCAGCATTAGATTTAAGTAAAAAATATGAGAAAGCAAATTTTATTATAGCCCATTTAGGTGGAGGGATTTCAGTAGGAGTTCATTGTAAAGGAAATATTATTGATGTCAATAATGCTCTTAATGGAGAAGGACCTTTTACCCCGGAAAGAAGCGGCGGAGTGCCTGTAGGTGCCCTGGTAGAGCTTTGTTTTTCCGGTAAATTTACCAAAAATGAGATTATGAAAAAGATAAAAGGCAAAGGCGGATTGGTAGCTTATTTAAACACTAATGATATCAGAGAAGTAGTAAAGAGGATAAAACAGGGAGATAAAAAAGCAAAATTAATTTTAGAGGCCATGGCTTACCAAGTAGCCAAGGAGATTGGAGCAGGAGCTACAGTATTAAAAGGCCAAATAGATGCTATTATTTTAACCGGGGGCATAGCCTATAATAATGAATTTGTTAATATGGTAAAAGATAGGGTAAGTTTTATATCATTAGTTATGGTCTATCCGGGTGAAGAGGAGATGTTGGCTTTGTGTGATGGTGCTTTAAGAGTTCTAAAGGAAGAAGAGGTGGAAAAAGTATATTGAATAAACGTATAAAGATATTTGTAGGGGGTTTTGGAAGCGGAAAGACAGAAATTGCTATTAATTATTCAATATATTGTAGAAAAAGTTACACCAAAGTTGCTATTGTAGATTTAGATATTGTTAATCCTTATTTTAGAACTCGAGAAGCAAGAGATGCCTTAAATCTCAAGGGCGTGGAAGTAGTTGCTCCTGAAGGTAAATTAACCTATACTGACGTACCTTTAATCTCTCCAGAAATAAAGGGTTTAATTCAAAACCCAGATTATTACTTAATTCTTGATGTAGGTGGGGATGATGTAGGGTCTGTTGTTTTAGGTAATTTCAGAAATTTTATTCAAGATTTTGGCTATGAAATGTTATTGGTTGTAAATTCTTATCGGCCTTTTACTCAAGGTGTACCTCAAATTAAACAGATGGCTCAAGAAATAGAAAATAGATCTCGATTAAAAATTAGCGGAATAGTGAGTAATCCGAATTTAAGCAGCCAGACCGATGAAGAAACAATTAAAAAAGGACACCTTTTGATAAAACAGGCAGCTCAAAAATTAGAGGTCCCTATTAAATTTATCTGTGTAGACGAACGATTTTCAAAAAAAATAAGAAAGGAAAATTTTATAGAACCAATATTTTATATAAAACGTTTTATGCGTTTACCGTGGGATTAAGTTTAAAAAAGGAGGGAGGAAAAAATGTGGCAAAAATTGTAATTGATGAGGAAAGATGTAAAGGATGTGAATTGTGTATCCCCGCTTGTCCTAAACATATTATAGTTATGTCTGAAAATTTTAATAAAAAAGGTTATCACCCGGCTAAACAGATTAACCCGGAAGAATGTACCGGCTGTGCTTTTTGCGCCATGACCTGTCCGGATGTTGCTATTGAAGTATTTAAATAAATTAGTCGTTAGTGAATAGTGAATAGTCGTTAGTTTCAAATACAAAATGCAAGATACACAATTAGAGCTTTTAAATATAACTATTTTTCTATTCTGTTAAGTGAGTATCTACTAAACAGGGCTTACGGAAAAAGAAAATTTCTATACAATTAAATTATTATCAAGGAGGCTGGAAAATGGGAGAAAAAATATTAATGAAGGGAAATGAGGCTATCGGAGAAGCTGCAATTCGCGCTGGTTGTCGATTTTATTTTGGCTATCCGATTACTCCTCAAAGTGAATTAACTGCCTATATGGCAAAAAAATTACTAAAGATGAAAAATGCTGCTTTCGTACAAGCCGAGAGTGAAATAGCAGCTATTAATATGGTCTATGGAGCTGCTTCTACTGGAGCAAGAGTCATGACTTCTTCCTCAAGCCCGGGAATAAGTTTAAAACAAGAGGGAATTTCCTATATTGCCTGTTCTGAAATACCTTGTGTGGTGGTTAATATGCAAAGAGGCGGCCCGGGTTTAGGAGACATTCAACCTTCCCAGGCTGATTACTTTCAAGCCGTAAAAGGAGGAGGACACGGTGATTACCATTTAATTGTCCTTGCCCCTTCCTCAGTACAAGAGTTGGTAAATTTGACTATGGATGCTTTTGATTTAGCGGATAAATATACAAATCCGGCAATGATATTAGGTGATGGACTTATGGGTCAGATGATGGAAGCAGTAGAATTTAAAGAAAGACCAAAAGTTGAGCTACCAGATAAAAGTGGGTGGACCTTGACCGGATGCAAAGGAAGAGAGCACCGTTATATTGTTTCCTTTGATTTAGACCCCAATGTTTTAGAAAAATGGAATATAAAAATATTTGAAAAATATAAGAAACTTAAAGAAAAAGAAGTTAGATACGAAGCTGTAAATCTGGAAAATGCAGATTTAATAATTGTAGCTTATGGAACGGTAGCTCGTATTGCAAAAACTACAATCCAAATTGCTAAAAAAGAAGGACTTAATATTGGATTGATTAGACCAATTACTTTATTCCCCTTCCCCGAAAAGATAATAGCAAGTACTGCCGAGAAGACAAAGAAATTTTTAACAGTGGAAATGAGTTTAGGTCAAATGGTCGAAGACGTGAAATTGGCGGTAAATGGAAAAGCAGAAGTCAACTTTTATGGTCGAGCTGGTGGAATAATACCTTCCCCGGAAGAGATTTTAAAAGAAGCAAAGAAATATTTATAAAGTAGATTACTAAATAATTTTTATACTATTATGTATGGAGGTGGATTTTATATTATGAAGAAAGTATTTGGACGACCAGAATCCTTAACGGAAGTTCCTTTTACTTATTGCCCCGGCTGCCATCACGGAATTGCTCATCGATTGGTAGCTGAGGTTTTAGATGAATTAAAGATTAGAGAAAATACTATAGGAGTTTGTCCTGTAGGATGTTCGGTCTTTGCTTACCTATTCTTTAATGTTGATATGATATGTGCAGCGCACGGAAGAGCTCCGGCAATTGCTACTGGTATTAAAAGGGTAAAACCCGATTCAATTGTGTTTACTTATCAAGGTGACGGAGATTTAGCTTCGATTGGTACTGCGGAAATAGTACATGCCGCCAATAGAGGTGAAAATATCACTGTTATTTTTATAAATAATGCTATTTACGGGATGACCGGGGGGCAAATGGCTCCAACTACTTTAGTCGGTCAAGTAACCCAAACCTCTCCCTATGGAAGAGACCCTAAGACTATGGGTTATCCGATAAGAATGGCTGAAATGTTATCTACTTTAAAGATGGCTGCTTATATTTCTCGGGTAGCTTTAAACAAACCGGCAAATATAATAAAAGCTAAAAAGTCAATAAAGAAGGCATTTCAAACCCAATTAGATGGTAAAGGATTTTCTTTGGTAGAGGTTTTATCTACCTGTCCTACTAACTGGGGTTTAAGCCCGATTGAGGCTTCTAAATGGTTAGAGGAAAATATGATCCCCTATTATCCTTTAGGTGAATTTAGAACTCCCGAGGAGGTGGCTTAGGTGTTACAAGAAGTTATTATCGCTGGATTTGGTGGACAAGGATTAATGTTAATGGGTAGATTATTAGCTTATGCAGGAATGCTGGAAGGTAAAAAAGTTGCCTGGATGCCTTCTTATGGCCCGGAAATGAGGGGAGGAACAGCTAATTGTACAGTAATAATTTCTTCAGAAGAAATTGCTTCCCCGGTTGTGCACTATCCTAAATCTGTTATTGCCATGAATGAACCTTCTTTAGATAAATTTGAAGAGACTGTTCAGGAAGACGGGTTAATTGTGGTAAACAGTTCTTTGGTAGAGCGGGAGGTAAATAGAAACAATGTTGCTGTAGTTAGAGTTCCCGCAAATGATATAGCCAATAAATTAGGAAATCTAAAAGTAGCTAATATGGTGGTTTTAGGTGCTTATGTTAAAAAATCGGGAGTAGTAAAACTGGAAACCATATTTAAGGTGTTAGAGAAAACTCTAACCGGACCTAAACAAAAATTAATAGATTTGAATAAGCAGGCTTTGAAACAAGGAGCAGAATTGGTGAAAGAGTGATAAAAATAGTTTAATAGTGTAAGGGCGATGCGTATTAACTATTCTGGATAGAAGTGCATCGCTCCTGTTAAAACGAAAAACCATAATTCAAAATTTAAAACTTTTTAATAAAGGATTTCTATCAATGTAGGGGGCGGATAAATCCGCCCCCGTATTTGTTTGCATAATAAACACTTCTCGTTATATACTAAGATACGATATACGATATACGCAATACGACATACTAATAAAGAAAGGGGATAAATTAATGGTTAACGAAAAAAGATTAATAGAATCTTTTGTGGAATTAGTTAAGATAGACAGTGTATCCAGAGAGGAGAAGAAAATTGCAGATTTTTTAGTAAAAAAACTAAAAGATTTAGGATTGGAAGTTATAGTTGATCAAGCTGGTGAGAAGGTAAAATCTAATAGCGGTAATATAATAGCTCGTTTAAAGGGAAATAAAGATAAAGCTATTCCTATTATGTTTTCCGCTCATATGGATACAGTTGTCCCGGGGAAAAACATTAATCCTCTTTGCGATGGAGAAAAGATAATAAGCGATGGAAAAACAATTTTAGGAGCAGATGACAAGGCAGCAATTGCCGCTTTATTAGAGGCATTGTATATTATTAAGGAGAAAAATATTTCACATGGCGACATAGAGATTGTATTTTCCATTTGTGAAGAAATAGGTTTACATGGGGCAAAGAATTTAGATATTTCCAGTTTAAATGCCCGGATAGCTTTTGTTTTAGATGCCGGAGGCCAGGTAGGAAAAATTATTACTACAGCCCCCTCTCAGAATTCTCTGGAAATTATTATTTATGGAAAATCTGCTCATGCCGGTTCAAATCCCGAAGAAGGGATTAATGCTATTCAGGTAGCTGGATTTGCCCTTTCCCGGATGAAGTTAGGTAGAATAGATGAAGAAACCACTACTAATATTGGGATTATTTCAGGCGGTAAAGCCACCAATATTGTTCCTGATGAGGTAACATTAGAAGGAGAAGTTAGGAGTAGAAAGGAAGAAAAATTGGACAAATATACTGAGCAATTGAAAAAGATAGCCGAAGATACTGCTCAGGAATTTAAAGCAAAAGCAGAAGTAAAAATTAATAGGGAGTATTATTGCTACAATTTGTCTACCGATGACCAGGTAGTTAAAATAGCAACGAAGGCAATAAAAGATATGGGATTACAACCATTATTATGTCCCAGTGGAGGGGGGAGTGATGCCAATGTATTTAATAAAAAAGGTTTCCCCTCAGTTGTTTTAGCAGTAGGCATGGAGAAGGTCCATACTCTGGAAGAATATATTCTTGTTAAAAATTTAAAAAATACAGCAGGATGCATTCTATCTATTGTAAATACTGTAACCTCAGGAGAGAATTAAATGGCTGAAGGAGATTTTTTAAAAGAAAAAACCTTATCTTCTACTTATATCTATCAGGGGAAAATTATCAATCTTCGTCAGGATAAAGTAAAACTCCCTGACGGTCGGGATACTATTAGAGAGATAGTTGAACATCCCGGGGCAGTAGTTATTTTAGCTATAACAGAAAAAAAAGAGATAGTAATGATCAGACAGTTCAGAAAACCGGCAGATGAAGTTTTATGGGAATTACCTGCAGGGACAGTTGAAACAGGAGAAGATTTGATTAGTTGTACTCGGAGGGAATTAGAAGAGGAGACCGGTTATTATCCCCGGAAGATTAAAAAGCTGATAACTTTTTTCTCCACCCCCGGTTTTTGCAATGAGAGGCTTACCCTCTTTTTAGCGGAAGATTTAGAGAAAAAAAATAAAAATGAAGATGCTGACGAATTTATTGAAGTTGAACTAATCAAACCAAATGAAGCGCATAGATTAGTGAAAGAAAATATTATTAAAGACGCTAAAACTATTATTGGAATACTTTATTTAGTATCGAGTAAAAACAGTATCGAGTATTGAGTATATAGTATCGAGTCAAGAAAGAAAAAGAAAAAGAAAAGAAAGATTCAAGATAGTATTATATAGTATATAGTGAAGAAAGAAGAAGTCAGAAGCCAAATTAGTATATAGTAAAGAAGAAGGAAAAATTCAGGAGAATTTAGATGTAGGAGCAGACCTTGTGTCTGCCCATAATAAATAAACGTAGGACAGGCGTCTCGCCTCTCACCCATACGCTATTCATTATACTATATATATACAATATGATTGTAACCCAAAAAGTACACAAAACAATAAACACAATAGGAATGAGGCTATATTTAAAAATATGAAAAAATATTTCATGGATTTTCATGTGCACATTGGTAGAAGCAATAGTGGTGCCCCGGTAAAGATAACCGCTTCCAGAGATTTGACTTTTGCCAACATTGCCCAGGAATGTAAACATAGAAAAGGGATTGACATTGTAGGCATCGTTGATTGCGCTTCACCCGAAGTCATTGACGACATTTCCCAATTAATCAACAGCGGAGAAATGAAACCTTTAAAAGATGGCGGATTAATCTATCAGGATAAAGTTACCATTATTTTAGGCTCAGAAATTGAAACAAAAGAAGCAAATGGAGGATTGTCTCATCAAATAGCTTTTTTCCCTTATTTCGAAGATATAAAAGAATTTAGTAAAACCTTATCTCATTTAGTCACTAACGTAAGTTTAAGTAGTCAAAACTGTAAGATTAGTGCTCAAGAATTTTTTAAAATTATTAATCGAATTGGCGGAATATTAATCCCCGCCCATGCCTTTACTCCCCACAAAAGTATTTATGGGAATTGTGTCAGAAGATTACCGGAGATGTTTAGCAGGGCTACTTTAAAAAAGATTCCTGCTATAGAATTGGGATTAAGTGCAGATACAGAAATTGCCGACCATTTAAAGGAGTTAGCCGAGTACACCTTTTTAACTAATTCGGATGCTCATTCTTTACCTAAAATTGGTAGGGAATATAATATAGTAGAATTGGAAAAAGCTAATTTTAAAGAGATACTTTTAGCCTTGCAGAGAAAGGAAGGTAGAAAGATAATCGCCAATTACGGCCTTGACCCTAAACTGGGTAGATACCATCGAACTTTTTGCGAGGTTTGTAATTATACTACTACCAATAATCCCCCAGTTTATAAGTGTGAAAAATGCGGGAGTGACAAAATAGTAAAAGGTGTTTTTGATCGGATTGTGGAAATCGGAGATTACCAACAGTCTATTTCTCCTTCTCATCGTCCACCTTATTATCACCAGGTTCCTTTAGAATTTGTACCCGGTGTAGGTAAAAAGACCCTGAATAAATTGTTTGATTATTTTGGTACTGAAATGAATATACTACACAAAGCTTCTTATCAGGAAATCTGCCAGGTAGTAGGATTTGAGATTGCCCAAAATATAATTTTAGCTCGAAAGGGACTGTTGAACCTAAGTCCGGGTGGCGGTGGAAAGTATGGAAAGGTCAAAAAGAAAGAAAAAATCTCCGGAGATAAAAATTTACAGTTAAATTTTTAATTTTATCTTTAAATTTATTCATAAAAAAATAAAATAAGTTATCTTAAACTAGTTGATTTATAGTAAAAATAATCAACTAGTATTTTTTTTAAAATATTTTAAAATATTTTCATAAAAAAAGAGGAAAATTAAAACTTTTGTAGAATATATTAATACGAAGATAAATTTAGGAGTTTTAAAAAAGAAAATATTTCATTAATTATACCGAACGATAATAATTTGTAGGTGATTTATATTTGAGATTTTCATCTGATTTACTGGAAGAAATAAGGAATCGTTGTGACATTGTAGATATTATTTCAGAGTATGTACATCTAAAACCAGCAGGAAAGGGATTTAAAGGATTATGTCCTTTTCATGGAGAGAAGACCCCTTCTTTTATGGTTAGTTCGGAAAAGCAGTTATTTCATTGTTTTGGATGTGGAGAAGGGGGCAATGTTTTTAATTTCCTTATGAAATATGAGAAAATTAGCTTTTTTGAAGCAGTGAAGATGTTAGCTAAAAAATCAGGCGTATCTCTTCCTGTAGATGAAGAAAAGGAAAATTTTCTTAACAGACAAAAAGAAAGACTGTATAAATTAAATAATCTGGCCGCAAATTATTACCGAGAATATCTATTTAAAACCAATCAAGGAAAAAAAATAATAAATTATTTAAAAAAAAGAGGAATTAACGATACTAGTGTCGAAAAGTATAGATTAGGTTATGCTCCTCCCGGCTGGGACGCATTAACTAACTTTTTAAAGAAGAAAGGGTATTCTTACGAAGAGCTAATTAAAGCCAGAATAATAAATAAGAGCAAAATAGAGGGAAAATATATCGACTATTTTAGAGATAGAATAATTTTCCCTATCTTTAACTTATCAGGAAGGGTAATAGGCTTTGGGGGCAGGGTTTTAGATGATTCTTTGCCCAAGTATATAAATTCTCCGGAAACGTTGGTTTATAACAAAGGGAGCAATTTATACAGTTTAAACTTTGCCAAGGAAGATATCCGAAAAAAGGATTACGTAATTATTGTAGAAGGCTATACTGATGTTTTAATAACTCAACAAAACGAATTTTATAATGTAGCAGCATCTCTGGGGACAGCCTTAACCACTAAACAGATAGACTTAATAAAACGGTTCACCGATACGGTTTTAATCGCTTATGATGCAGATTCAGCCGGTAATATGGCGACTTTAAGAAGTTTGGATTTACTGGTAAAAGCTGGTCTTGAAGTTAAAGTAATAGATTTACCACAAGGTTATGACCCAGCTGATTTTTTAATTAAAAAAGGAAGAACACCTTTTCAAAATTTAATTGATAGGTCGCTTTCCTTAATAGACTATAAGTTAAAACTTTTATATTCCAAATGTAGTATTAAAACTATAGAAGGAAAAGTAAAAGTTGTTAAAGGAATTTTACCTACCTTGAGCGTAATAGGTAATGAGGTTGAGCTGAGAGCTCAGACAAAAAAGATATCTGAAGAATTAAAATTATCCGAAGAAGCGATCTTAATCGAACTAAAAAGATATAAAAGAGGAGCAAAAGATTCCTCCTACAATTTTATTAAATTAAATTCTGAATCTGGGAATATTAAAGCAGAAAAAATTCTCATCGGATGTATGCTGGAAAATGAAAAAATTGCCCAGGACATTTTAAAAAAGTTGAAAGCAAAAGATTTTACCGTTCCATTACATCGTCAAATTGTAGATGCCATTGAAAAAAATTTAAAAGATGATAAAATATTAGATTCTCAAAAAGTTATTGACTGTTTAAATGATGATGAGGCAGCAAAATTAATTTCTAAGATTTTGATGGAAGAAACCATAACTTTTGATGAGAAAATAATCTCCGGATATGTAGATACAATAAATAATTTTAAGTTGAATCAAGAGAGAAAAAATCTCGAAAAAAGAGCAAAAATTATTGATGAAAAGATAAAAAAATCTGAAAAGATAGAAGAAGATGATTTAAACGAATTAAGAGAAATTGTTCGACAGTTAAAAGGTAAAAATATTAATTAAAATTTTAATTTTATAATTTATTTAAATAGGTAATTTTATTTTGAGAAGGAAGGCTTGGTAATGGCGAAAAAGAAAATAATCGAAGAATTAATTAAAATAGGGAAAGAGCAAGGCTATTTAACCTATAAAGAAATGGAAAAATATTTAGCAGATGATATTTCAGATCTGAGTAAAATAGAAGATTTGTATGATCTTCTAAGTGAATCTGGAATTGAGTTAGTTGAAACTGAGGAAGAAGGCAATTTATTGATTAAGGACAAAGGTGTTGAAGGAGAAAACAAGAAAATTCATCCCTCTAAAGAGAAAGTAAATTTAGAAATAGAATTGGTGAAACAATTAGAATTAGATGATCCCGTAAAAATGTACTTAAAGGAAATAGGGAAGATAAAATTATTAATTGCCAAACAAGAAGTAGAATTGGCTAAAAGAATGCAAAAAGGAAATCACGAAGCCAAGAAGAAATTAGTAGAGTCAAATTTAAGATTAGTAGTAAGTATTGCTAAAAGATATGTGGGTAGAGGAATGCTATTTTTAGATCTGATCCAGGAAGGTAATATGGGTCTAATCAGAGCAGTAGAGAAGTTTGACTACAAAAAGGGATATAAATTTAGTACCTATGCTACTTGGTGGATAAGACAGGCAATTACCAGAGCTATAGCAGATCAAGCCAGGACTATTCGCGTTCCTGTTCATATGGTAGAGACTATTAATAAATTGATAAGGGTGTCACGCCATCTCTTGCAGGAATTAGGACGAGAACCGACTGTTAAGGAAATAGCCAAAAATATGGAAATTACTGAAGATAAAGTAAGGGAGATATTAAAAACTGCCCAGGAGCCTGTTTCCTTAGAAACTCCAATCGGAAAAGAAGAAGATAGTCACTTAGGAGATTTTATAGAAGATAAAGATTCGCCTGCTCCTCCTAAAATCGCTACTTACACGCTTTTAAAGGAGCAATTGGACGATGTCTTAGAGACTTTGACTTACCGAGAGAAGAGAGTGTTGGAATTGAGATTTGGAATTGCCACCGGTCATCCTCATACTTTAGAAGAAGTTGGTAAAGAGTTCGGGGTAACCAGAGAAAGAATTCGTCAGATTGAGGCAAAAGCATTAAGAAAATTAAGACATCCCAGCAGGAGCAAAAGATTGAAAGACTATTTAGAATAAAAATAAAAGTAAAAAAATTCTTTTAATTAAATAAAAATATGTTAGTTAAATTTCAAAAGTGGACTATTTAAGAATCAAAAGTGGACTAAATTAAACTCAATATTTCTCTTAGTTATACTTTAAAAGTGAGCCATTTTTAAAGATTAAAATATACTATATTTTTCTCTATAGCTGTAAATAAATTATTAATTAAAAATTAAACCTGGACTAAATTAAGGTCTGTATTTTTAACTTTTTGACTACCTAAAAAATTATCTCTATACCAGAATCGGACTTCAGATAAACCGGATTCTCTATCTGGTATTATACGAAGTTGTATTTTTTCGTGCAGTGGTGCACCAGGAACTTTTAATTCTAAATTATTGATAGAAACTTTACGATAAGGGTTTACCATTCTCTCTACTCTTAAACAGAAGATATCCTTGCTTGATAAAAATGGTGGCCTTATCCTAAATTCTCTAAAGAGAGATCTTTTTTCTCTTATTGCTCTTTGAAATCTAATATAAGGAATTTGCCCGGTAGTAGAATGTACTATTCGGTAATTGTATCTTTGGAGAAGGTTATTCAAGATTAATTGGCCCTTTTTAATATCCCTAACATTCTCTCTATAACAGATCCTTACCAGTCTGTCTTGAATCCACCTATAGGGTCTTTCAATTTTCCCCTTGGCCTGGGGAGATAGAGCATAGGTTACCTTTACCCCACAGTCATCCAAAACCTGTTTCCACTGCGGATTAGCCTCATCGGTGAGTCTATAATGGTTTCGCCAGAAACTGTCTCTTCCCTGTACAAAGCGAAAGATAGAATGACTATCTACGTAATAGGCCAGAGGGAATCCATATTTCAATAAAACTGCCTCTAAGGCCAGGATATGTTCCCAGGTGGTTTCTCTTTCTACTAAGGAAGCATACAGGATAAGCCTGCTGTAATCATCTATTGAGGTAATCAGATACCATTTTCTGTCAGCATAAGGGGCAAACAGGTGATGAGAAGAATCGTGTTGGATAAGTTCTC
>Ga0315546_1000554_pt1 | contig 26267 bp, 22 predicted proteins | sample SalMarSW160170MG_FD_203833 | JGI IMG/M metagenome (GOLD analysis project Ga0315546, IMG submission 203833) | Salt marsh sediment microbial communities from the Plum Island Ecosystem LTER, Massachusetts, United States - Salt Marsh Sediment SW1601-170 ...
GACTATGTTGACTTAGTTGCACAAGATGCAGCAGTAGAAGGAGTGATGGATACGATAATCACCAAGAACATCTTCCATAATAATGGTAATGACTTAGTAGCCAAAGTGAATGCTCGGATACTTGATTACAAGTCTACTGATGTTATGGATGTGTAGGAAATAATGGTTAACCATTATTTCCAGTTTTTAGTTTATAGTTTTTAGTTTGTAGGGGCGTATGCAATACGCCCCTACTTCTTCACTATATACTATTATATACTAATTTAAAACGGAATATCTTCTTCTGATATTGAAGTATCTTCATTTGTTGGTTCATCAGGAATATTCTCTTCGCTTTCTGCGGGACCTTCTTTTACAGCACCTGTATCTTTCACTAAATCTAAAAATTGTACAGTTCTGGCGTTAATTTCAAAAGAAGTTCTCTTGTTTCCCTCTTTGTCCTGCCAATTATTAGACCTTAATTCGCCGCTTATAGCTACCCTTCTGCCTTTTTTTAGAAATTGTGAAACATTTTCTGCCTGCTTACCCCAGGTTGTCACATTTATAAAGAGAACGTCTTCTACGTTATTTCCTTCCTGATTTCTATAAGTCCTATTTATAGCAATACCAAATTTACATACCCCTGTCCCGCCGGGTGTGTATCTTAATTCCGGGTCTCTGGTTAATCTGCCAATACCGATAAAACTGTTTAAGTCACCAAAAGTAGCCATAAAAAAATTTCCTCCTTTTTTATTTTAAATTTAAATTTTTTCTATATACCGTACAGTGGGTCGGATTTATCCGACCCGATTTTTCGGATTCGATAAATCAAACCTCTACCCTTGAAAAGGCGTATCGCAATACGCCCCTACCTCTCTACGATAATCCGCTAATCACGAGATACAAGATACGGTTTTAACCCTATAGACAGGCGAGACGCCTGTTCTACGAAAATAACAATCTATTATTTTTATTCATCACGGCAACGCCTTGATGCTACAACACGACACATTGTAATCCTAAACACATTACTCATTACGGGCAGACACAAGGTCTGCCCCTACTAATTTTTCCTGTATTTTCTTTTCTTCACTATACGCTATACGCTCTACGCTATTCTTTATCATTTTATCACAATGTTTACCAGTTTCCCAGAAACAACAATAACTTTTATAATCTTTTTGCCTTCAATTTTTTCTTGTATTTTTGGCAGAGAAAGTGCTTCCTCTTTTATTTTCTCGTCATCGTAAGATGCAGGAACTGTCAATTTCCCTCTTAGCTTTCCATTTACCTGGACTACAATTAGCTTTTCCTCTTCTTCTAACATCTTCTTATCATATTTAGGCCAGGGCAGTGTATAAATAATTTCTTTATTACCCATCTCGTGCCATAGCTCTTCTGAGAAATGAGGAGCAATCGGGCCTAAAAGCCTTACTATCATTTCTAAAGCCTCTTTTAAAACAAAAATATCTCCTTTTTTCCCCTGTTTTTCTTCTGTTTCTAACTGAAATTTATATACTTCATTGACTAATTCCATAATGGCACTAATGGCGGTATTAAAGTGAAATCTTTCTTCGATATCTTCGGTAACCTTTTTAATGGTTTGGTGAGTCTTCTGTCTTATTTTTTTAGCTTCCATACTTATATCTTCCAGAGAAACTTTTTCCTTATTTTTCGGCTTTTTAAAACAATCAATATTATTGTAAATTAACCGCCAAACTCGATTCAAGAATCGAGATGCTCCTTCCATCCCTTTGTCCGTCCATTCCATATCTACTTCCGGAGGACCGGCAAATAGCATCATTATTCTGGTAGCATCAATACCGAATTTTGAAAATATTTTTCTCGGATTAACTATATTACCTTTTGATTTAGACATCGCTGCCCCGTCTTTGCAGACCATTCCCTGGGTAAAGAGCCTTTTGAAGGGTTCTTTAAAATTTACATACCCCATATCGTATAAAGCTTTAGTAAAAAACCGAGAATACAAAAGATGTAATATAGCATGCTCTACTCCACCGATATACTGGTCTACCGGCATCCAGTATTTTAATTCTTCAGCATCAAATGGCGATGTATCGGTTTTAGGAGAACAAAATCTAAGGTAGTACCAGGAAGAACAGACAAAAGTATCCATAGTGTCTGTTTCTCTTTTAGCTTCCTTACCACATTTTGGACAAATTGTATTGACAAATTCTTTACTGCTTGCCAGTGGTGACATACCTTTAGGTCTGAAATCTATATCTTCCGGAAGTAAAACCGGTAAATCGCTTTCAGGTACAGGAACCATCCCACAATCGGAACAATAAATCATAGGTATGGGCGCACCCCAATAACGCTGACGCGAAATAAGCCAGTCTCTTAATCTATAATTAACCTCCCTCTTCCCAGAGCCTTTTTTAATCAGATAATCAATTATAATATCTAATGACTTACTACTTGACAAACCGTTAAATTGGCCGGAATTAACCATAATGCCTTCCTGGTCAAAAGCAGCCTCCATAGTATCAGAGGTAATTTTCTTATCCTCTGGTTGAATAACTATTCTGATAGGTAAATTATATTTTTTGGCAAATTCAAAATCCCTTTGGTCATGAGCCGGAACTGCCATTACCGCACCTGTTCCATAGTCCATTAACACATAATTTGCTAACCAAATGGGAATCTCTTCATCATTTAAGGGATTTATTACATATTTACCGGTGAAACATCCTCTTTTTTCCAGCACTCCTGATACTCTATCTATAGCGCTCTCTTTACTTACCTTCTCTTTGAAACTCTTAACTTCATCTTTATAAGGGGAATCCTTTATTATCTCTTCTACTAAGGGGTATTCGGGAGACAACAGAAAATAAGTTGCTCCGTAAAGAGTGTCGGGTCGGGTAGTAAAAACCGGAATAGTCTTATCACTCCCTTTTATAGGGAATTCAATTCTTGCTCCCTCACTCCTGCCTATCCAATTTCTCTGCATAGTTAATACTTTTTCCGGCCATTCTTCTAAGCATTCTATATCGTCGAGTAACCTTTGAGCATATCCTGTAATCTTGAAAAACCATTGGGACAACTCTTTTTTAACAACTTCGGAATCACACCTCCAACATTTTCCGTCTATTACTTGTTCATTAGCTAATACTACATTACAGGAAGGGCACCAGTTAACCACTGCTTTTTTCTTATAAGCTAATCCTTTTTTATATAACTGTAAAAACATCCACTGAGTCCACTTGTAGTAATCCGGATCACAGGTAGCAATTTCTCTATCCCAATCATAACTGATACTCATATTAGTTAAAGTATTTTTCATCTTTTGAATATTGGTTTTAGTCCAGATTGAAGGATGAATTTTATTTTTTATAGCAGCATTCTCCGCGGGTAAGCCAAAGGCATCCCAGCCCATGGGGTGCAGGATATTATATCCTTGAGAATGTTTATATCTGGCCACTACATCACCGATAACGTAGTTTTTCACGTGTCCCATGTGGGGTTCGCCCGAAGGATAGGGAAACATTTCTAAAACATAGTATTTCGGTTTTTTAGAATCAACATAAGATTTAAAAAAATTATTTTCCTTCCAATATTCCCGCCATTTTTTTTCGATTTTACCAAAATTATATCTTTCTTCCATCTCTATCTTCCTCCTTAAAAATAAAAATCCCGTCTCAGGCAATCAATCAAACTATTACCAGGGACGAGATTCTTCTCGTGGTACCACCCTTGTTCAGTAGATTTTATATATTATAACTTGGTGGAGCTGGCGGGAATCGAACCCGCGACCTCCTCCACGCCAAGGAGGCGCGCTCCCGACTGCGCTACAGCCCCACATTATCTACTCTTATTAAACAATTAACGCTTGTCAACGTTGTAAACTATACTTAAATTAACATTTTAACTTAATTTTTTGCTTACAAAACTTGAAGGCGAGTTTAAAGGTATCTTATCAGCTTTCAGCAAATGCTGATTCTCTTTTTAAAAAATATACCTTTCAGTCCTTCGCTCGGTTTTTTTCTTTTTCAGTTCGTTTTTAGTATAATTGAAAAAAAAATAAAAGTCAATCGGTTAGTGAAATCACCTCAACATCTAGCAGGCCTCCCTTGATTTCGATATCTAATTCTGCGGCACTTTTGCCATATTCCGGACTAATATAAGTCTGGTCATTTATTTTTATAAAACCCCTGACATCTAATTTTGAAGCCGGAAAATTTCTAAAAATTATCTTAGTTCCCGTGTTCGAAGGTATCTTTAAAATTATTTTTGCTGCCCCTGCATTAATGTTAACTTTCGATTTTTTAGTCAGGTTACCTGAAAAATCAAAGGTATAACTCCCTGCTCCACCGGTGAAATTCATTTCATTAAAATTTGCATTAGCTAAACCTAACATTTTTATAGTAGAGGCACCTGTCTTGATATTGATATTTTTTAAGTCTATAAGATTGGGTTGATTAAATACAATATTGGTTTGACTTGCTCCTGAATTGAGATGAAAATTTTCTATCTGTAAATTAGTTAGGTCAATATTACCGCTATAAGTTGCGGTGTTGATATATAATTGCAGAGGAATACCGGAAGGCAATTTTAAATTCCATATGTTTTTATGTGGAAATGATAAATTGAGGTCTTTCTTAATACTCTGAGATAGGGTTAGGATCCCGGTTTCCCCTAATATTTTATACTGGATATTAGGCTTTAAAATACTTTTATCATATTGAAAATTACCTTCAAATATATCTTCTTCCCCAGAAATTAAGTCCAGCTTGCCTGCCCCAAATTTTATAGTCACTTTTAATGAATCTGCTTCTCCCAAAGGAATGACCTTGTTTTTTCCATTTTCTTCATCTGCCTTTGATTCATAAGTAATAACAAAGAAAATAAGGAAAAGTAAAATTAACAAAATATATATTTTTTTGGTCTTTAATTTCAAATTAATCACCCTTTTAATAAAGATAAATAAAGTGCAGGACAATTTGCTTCGCCCTGCACTTATAGAAACGTTTCTTTCAATTTTTGGTAATTTAATATTAATTCATTTTTTAACTCTACACTGCTTATTCTCCGTAAAAATAGTATATCAAATATGCAATCGCTCCAATGATTGCTGCCCACCAATACCAAGCTAAATCTGCCATATTATTACACCTCCCCTTTTTTTATAATATTTTACTAGTACAATTACAATTCGATAAATAAGTTTATCTTTATATAATATATACTATATCTAATTTAAAAATCCTTCTTTTTTTAGAAAATATTTTAAATTTTTTTAAGAATTATTTTTTCTCTTCCTCTTCTTCTTTGGTTTTGGCAATTATTTCCTGTACAATATTAGCAGGTACCTCTTCATAATGGGAAAATTTCAAACGAAAAATTCCTCTACCTTGAGTGATTGACCTTAAATCGATAGCATATTTAAAAATCTCTGCTTGAGGTATTTTAGCTTTAATAGCCTGTTTTCCACTTGAAGATTCTTCCATGCCCATTATCTTCCCTCTTTTGCTGTTCAAATCTCCGATTATATCTCCCATATATTCTTTTGGCACTATTACTTCTATATCCATAATAGGCTCTAATAAGACCGGGCTAGCTTCTGCCGCTCCTTTCTTAAAAGCCATCGAACCAGCTACCTTGAAAGCCATCTCTGAAGAATCTACCGGGTGATAACTGCCATCATAAACAGTAGCCTTCATATCTACAGTGGGATATCCTGCCAATATTCCTTTTTTCATCGCTCCGATTACGCCTTTTTCCACTGCAGGACGATACTGACGAGGAATTACTCCTCCAACTATTTTATCTACAAATTCAAACCCCTCTCCCCTGCCTTTGGGTTCAAGCTCTAACCAGCAATGTCCGTACTGTCCTCTACCGCCAGATTGCTTTTTATATTTTCCTTCTACCTTAACATTTTTTCGAATAGTCTCTTTGTATCCTACTTTAGGAGTGCTTTTTTCAACCTCTACTCCAAATTTACTTTCCATGGTATCAATTATTACTTCCAGATGGGATTCTCCCATACCAGCCAATATGCTCTCTCCGGTATCTTCATCCCGGTAAATTTTAACTGTAGGATCTTCATCAATTATCTTGCTTAGAGCGGTACTTAATTTATCCTCATCTCCCTTAGTCTTGGGAGAGATTGCCAGCAGCATTATTGGTTCGGGATATTCTATTTTTTCAAATAAAACAGGATTATCTTTGTCGCAGAGAGTATCACCGGTAATAGTATTCTTAAGTTTAGCTACAGCAGCTATATCTCCTGCACAAACCTCAGAAATAGATCGTTGATTTTTGCCCTGCATTTTATAAATCTTCCCTACTTTATTATCTACGCTTTTTGAGGAATTATAAATATTAGAATCTTCGGGTAATTTCCCTGAATACACTCTAAAGTAGGTTAAATTCCCCACGTAGGGGTCTGCTACAGTTTTAAAAACAAAAGCAGAAAAAGGAGAATCAATAGAATTTTCTACTATTTCTTCAGAAGAAGTTTTTACATTTTTAGCCGCAATAGGAGGCATCTCAGATGGAGAAGGAAGGTATTCGCTTATAAAATCAAGAAGAAGCTCTATTCCTAAATTCATGGTTACCGAGCCGCAAAGAATGGGCACTATCTTTCTCTCTTTTACTCCTTGTTTTAACAAAGAAGCAATCTCCTGATCAGTCAAACTTTCCCCGTCTAAATATTTCATTAAAAGCTCGTCATCAAATTCAGCTACTGCTTCTACTAATTCCTTCTTATAAGATTCTGCCTGTTCTTTCATATCCTGGGGAATTTCCTGTTCTTCAAAGACCGGTTTACCCTCTCCCAATTTTTTATAAACGATGGCTTTCATCTTTATTAAATCGACTATACCCTGGAAATTTTCTTCCTTACCAATGGGTAACTGAACTGAAATTGCGGATGAACCGAAAACTTTATTAATCGTATCTTTTGCTCGGTAAAAATCAGCCCTTTCCCGATCCATTTTATTTATAAAAATAACTCGGGGCAGCTTGTATTCATCGGCAAAATCCCAGACTTTTTCAGTCTGCACTTCTACTCCCGATACTCCACATACAACTATTATGGCACTATCTACAACTCTAAGGCTTAATTTTGTATCAGTAATAAAATCGAGGTATCCCGGGGTATCAAGAATATTTATCATCAAATCCTTCCAATTTAAATAGGCTAAAGATGAATTGATAGTTATTCCTTTCTTTATTTCTCGAGGGTCATAATCAGTAGTGGTATTACCTTGTTTTATATCTCCCAATCTAGTAATCATTCCTGAATCATAAAGCAAAGCCTCAGTAAGCGAGGTTTTTCCAGAATCACCATGGCCTACCAAGGCAACATTTTTTACTTTATTAATATCATATTTAGCCATACAAACTTGTCCTCCTTATCCTTGGTCAATTTTATTATATTTGATTTATTGACTTTAATTCTATCAGATATATTTAAATATATCAAAGAAATTAGCTTACAAATTAAAATTAAATTGTATTTTTTTTAATATTTCACCAGCATGATAGGAACTGCGCACCAAAGGGGCTGACGCTACATATTTAAAGCCTAAAGACATCCCTATATTTTGATATTCTTCAAATTTATCGGGGTGGATATATTCGCTGACTTTCAAATGGTGAGGAGACGGCTTTAAATACTGACCTATAGTCAAAATATCACAATCTACTTCTCGCAAATCTTTCATCACTTTGATAACTTCTTCCTTTTCCTCTCCTAAGCCTACCATAATTCCCGATTTAGAGATAATGTTTTTATCTCTAAATTTAACCTGCCTCAACAGCTCCAGGGAACGCTTATAAACCGCTTTTGGCCTTACTAAATTATATAAACGGGCAATCGTTTCGATATTATGATTTATCACTTCCGGCTGAGCATCTATTACTATTTGGAGTGCTTCCCAGGAACCCTGAAAATCAGGGACTAACACCTCTATTGTGCTTTCAGGAAGTATTTTTTTAACCTCTATAATGGTCCGGGCAAAGTATTTTGCTCCGCCATCCGAAAGGTCGTCTCTGGTTACTGAAGTAACTACTATATGTTTAAGCTTTAAATGTTTAGCGGCTTGGGCGATATGAAGGGGTTCCTCCGGGTCTAAGGGGAGTGGTGCCCCTTTTTCTACAGCACAGAACCTACAGTTTCGCGTACAGATATCCCCTAATATCATAAAAGTAGCTGTTCCTTTTTTAAAACACTCACCTCGATTGGGACACAAGGCACTATCACAGACTGTATGTAAATTTAGTTCTTTTAATAATAAATCCATCCGCTCTAAAACTTTTTGGTCAGGTAATTTTCTTCGTAACCAATAAAGATGTCCTTTTTTATCTGTCATTTTTGACTCCCTGAAATAAATCTAGATACAATTCTTTAATCGCTCGGAGCATTTCTTCATTATTTGTTTTCTTCCTTAATTCAAACATAAATACCCCCTGGTAATTAATTTCTTTTAAGCCCTTTACAAACTTTTTCCAATCTATATTGCCTTCAAAAGGAAGATAATGGTCATCACTCTTTCCGGAATTATCATGAATATGTAAATGACATAAATAATCTTTTATTTCCGGCAAACACTCCGCAACTCCGCTATGATTATAAAGGGAAGAAGTTATATTGCAATGTCCTGTATCCAGACAAATTCCTAAATTTTTAGAATCAAATTTTTTTACTATCTCCAGAATTTCAGGTATGCTATCACCAGTCTTTCCTGGTAAAGTATTCTCTAAAGCAATCTTAATCCCCCAATGTTCACAAAATTTTAATATCTCTTCTAAGCTTTGTTCGCTCTTTTCTCGTCGTGCTTTCCTTGTCTTCTTATCTTCAATTTCACTTCCCGGATGAACTACTAAAATCTCTCCTCCCAATCTCAGTAAAGCAAGGGCTGTTTTTTCCACTTCTCGGACAGACCATACCCGATCATATTCCTCAATCAGGGAAATATCTGCTCCGTGAGTAGGCATATGCATTGATACTACTTTTATTCCATTTTTTTTAAATTCTTTAGACATTTCATCCAGATATTTGGGGTCATAGTAATTGAAATGTCCTTCTTTTGGTTTTACTTCAAGATATTCTATCCCCGCCTCTTTTAACAAAGTTAATTTTGATTTTAACTGATAATCCTCAAGTGGCATAGTTGATATTCCAAAATTCATTTTTTATCCTCTCTTCTTCTATCTATAGGAAACCCCTTTTATTTCTTCAATATATTTTTGGGCAGCGAAGGCAGCGGTAGCTCCTTCTCCACAGGCAGTAACTACCTGTCTCAAGATTTTTTTTCTAACATCTCCGCAGGCATAGATACCTTCTTGTGAGGTCATCATATTATCATCAGTCAAGATATAGCCCTTTTTGCCTAATTTCACTAACTCCTTTAAAAAATTTGAATTAGGTATGTTCCCCACAAAAACAAAAACACCTTGACAGGGAATTTCCTTTTCTTCGCCTGTTTTTTTGTTTTGAATCAAAACACCCTCTACTTTTTCATTGCCTAATACTTTTGTTACTACTGAATCCCAGGCAAAATTTATTTTCTTATTAGCAAAAACTCTTTCTTGTAATATCTTGGTTGCTCTTAATCTATCTCGACGGTGAATAATGGTTACTTCCCAAACAAACTTAGTTAAATATAAAGCTTCTTCAATTGCCGTATCTCCTCCACCAACCACTACTATCTTTTGGTGCTTAAAAAAGGGGGCATCACAGGCGGCACAATAAGAGACTCCTCTCCCCCTTAATTCTTCTTCTCCGGGGATACCTAATTTACTCGCTTCTGCTCCAGAAGCCAGAATAATAGCTAAAGTATTATATTCTTGATTATTGATTTTTACTATTTTTACCTTATCTTCTTTACCTTCCTTTATTCTAACTTCTGCTGCCTCCCCGTATTCTATTTTCAAGCCAAATCGGACAGCCTGCTCCTCCATTTTTTGCATTAATTCAGGGCCCGCAATACCAAGGGGAAAGCCAGGATAATTTTCAATAATCTCAGTAAGGATTGCCTGTCCGCCAGGAAGGGCTTTTTCAATTAATAGAGTATTCATTCTGGCTCGACTAAGATAGATACCTGCAGTTAAGCCGGCAGGCCCACCTCCGATTATTATGGCATCATAGATTATTTCTTCTTTTGTCTCTTTTTTGCTAATTATCTTTGGTTTAATCGATACTACTGACATATAAGAGTTACCTCCATGAAATTTAGCGTATAGCGTACAGCGTTTAGCGTATAGAAAAACAGTATATAGTATTGAGTATCGAGTATATAGCCAAGAAAAAGAAATATAAGGGGTCAGATTTATCCGACTCGTATTTCACGGGTTTGATAAATAATCGAACCCCTACATTTCATAGACAGGCGAGACGCCTGTCTTACGTTGGTAGAATATATCTTAACATATTGCTTTCTCAGTTTTCCAGTCAATTTTGTCTTTAATTTTGGATTTTAATTTATGGTTCGCGTTTTCGTTTTTCGCTCTTAAACTATACGCTAAACGCTGTACGCTCTACGCTATTATACTCCATACGAATTTATTTTTGTTTTATCTTTATCTCAATATCCCCTTTAACAAAACCTTTCAGGGGAGACAAAAGTCCGGTAATAGTGTTTTTTATAATTTTTGCTATAAAGGGATTCATCGGAACTATCTTCCCATCTACTTTCACCAAAGTTGAAGACTCCAAAGAAGGACAATCTTTAAGAGTTTTGTTTCCTTTAACAATCTCCTGAGCTAAACCATAACAATCTTGATATCCACATTCCCCGCAATTTAGGTTAGGTAATTTAAATGATTTATTAATAACTATTTCTGCTATCTTTTTTATATCCTCATCATTTAAAATATTAAAATCGTAAAGCTTCGGGTCTACCCCTTTAGAAACAAAACCAGCTGTGCAAAGCTGTAATCCATCAAATAATTCAACCTTTTCACTTTCCTCTCTTAAACACACAATTTTAGGAAAAGTTTTTTCCTTTTTAAAACCTTCTATTAGGACAATATCAGCTTTAAAATATTTTATAATTTCTTCTAAATTCTTTTTATTCTTTAGAAATATTACTGACTCTTTGGAAGTAATTGCCGCTACCTGGGTTAGACCTTCTTTGTATTTTGAAGTATCTGAATTAGCCAGGTCAAGGTCTTCGTTAACATGTTTTACTACTGCTATTTTATAACCTCTTTTTGTTAATTCATCAGATAGTTTTAGTGTCAAAGTAGTTTTACCACTTTTTTTATACCCTATTATACCGATAACTCTCATTAATCATTACCTCTTTTTATTAATTATTTTACCACACTCATTAGCATCCAGGCAGAGATTAGAAAAAGAAATATAGCATAAATTTTTTTCAATGAAATTTTATCCACTTTTATAGATATCCTAGAACCGACTTGAGCTCCGGCAAAAACCACTAAAGCCAGAATTAAAGCCGTTTTAGGTTCAAAATGCCCGGCAAAAAAATGTCCCCAAAAACCAAACAAAGCAGTTAGTCCTACCATAAAACAGGATGTTCCCACTGCAATCTTCATAGGAACTCCCAGCAATAGAACCATTAAAGGTACTTTGATTATTCCTCCTCCTATGCCTAATAAACCAGCCATTAAACCAGCCAGAGCAGTGAGCGGAAGTCCGATTATAAGATTAACCGAATACTCTTCTTCTCCAAATTTTCTCTGCCAGTAACCCCATCTCTTCTGATTAATAAATTTATCTTGAATTTCTTTAATGGGTTTTAGCATAAAATACCCGGAAACAATCAGAACCAAAATGAATAATATTTTTAATTCTTTAACTTGAATAAAGGAAGAATAATACCCCGCCATAAGGGACATAATAGCAGTTAAAGGTTCAATTATTAAAGCTAATTTCCAATCTATTAATTGAGCTCGATAATACACTAAAGAAGCTGAAATAGAGAGAGCTATAATTATAAAAATACTAATTGCTGCAGCTTGATAAAAAGGGAAACCAAAGGCTAATAAAATGGGGACATAAAGTACTCCGCCGCCTATACCGATCATGGAACTTATACCTGCAGAAATAAAAAATGCCAGGTATATAAAAATTGACTCTGTCATATTGTATCCTATACTTTAAAATGATTCTTTATAACTTTTGAAATTTTCTCTGTGCTTATCCCGAGTATGGTCATTTGTTTTAAAAATGTTATCAAAACTTTAAGAAATAATTTATTTTCTTTCTCTACTTGCATTATTTTTTACTATCTTCAAGAATATCTCCACCAGCTGGGGGTCAAACTGGGTGCCGGCACAACTTTTAATCTCCTTTAGGGCTTTAGTCTTAGTTATGGGCCCTTTATAAGGGCGGCGGGATTGCATCACATCATAGGCATCGACAATAGAGATGATACGGGAAAGAAGGGGAATTTTTTCTCCTTTTAGACCATCCGGGTATCCGGTACCATCCCAGTGTTCATGGTGGTAGAGGATCTCCTGGGCGATGGGGGCAAAATCAGGGATGTTCTTAGCCATACGATATCCTATACGGGAGTGTTCCCTCATCTTCTCCCATTCGGAAGGGGTTAGGATATAAGTCTTAAAGAGGATACTATCGAGAATACTGATTTTACCGATATCGTGAAGTAAGGCTAAGAGTTTTAAGTTTCCTAACTGGTACTCTGTAAGCCCTACTCTTTTACCTAAAGATAAAGCTAATTCCTGAAGTCTCTGGGCATGATCAGAGGTATGGGGGTCCCGCTCGGCAAGGACGATACGGAAGGCCTCTAAGAAATGTTTTTCTCTGCTTTTACCATTGAAGAGTTTATCCTGGTACATATTACGGTCAGCTTCTTTAAGGAGAGAGTTTGTATCTTTATATTCTCCTCCCTGAGTGGTATGACCTAAAGAGATATTCGGTCTTAAGTAGATGGGCTCTATCTTATCTTGCTGGCAGACTTTTTTAATTCTTTCACAAAACTCACGAGTCTGTTCGGAGGTGGTAAAAGGTAGAAGTATTGCAAACTCATCTCCACCGATACGGGCCAGGATGTCTCCCTGGCGGGAGACAGAAGTAAGGACCTGGGAGAGGTGTTGTAAGAGTCTATCTCCTTCATGATGGCCAAAGGTATCATTTACTACTTTTAGTCCATTGACATCGAGCATTACTATACTCAAAGGATAGAAGCGGGAATTATTCAACCTTTTTAATTCTTCCTCGAAGTAGGCCCGGTTGTAAAGACCAGTTAGGGAGTCATGGAAGCTTAGATGTCTGATTCTTTCTTCGGAGCTTTTACGCTCGATAGCAGTAGCTACCTGGGAGGAGACGAATTCTAAGAGTTTGATGTCTTTTTCGGTGTAAAGCTCAGGATTAGTATAACTTTGGACAGCCATAGCACCTATTACCCTGTCTCCTATCTTTAGGGGGACTCCTAACCAGACTTTACGTAATATGCCAAACCATTCTTTAAATTCCATCATAAACTTTTTCCCTTTAATCATTTCTTGATTAACAAAAATTGATTTACCTGTTTTTATGACATAAGCAATTAAAGAATTATGATTAATAGTTCTTGGAAGATGGATAGGCTTGGTATTATCAATATTATAAGGGAAGAATATTTTATCTTCCTTCTCATCTACCAGGGCGATATAAAAATTGGTGGTATCGATGATGGTGCCTAACTCTTTGTGGATAGTTTTATAAAGTTGATTAAGAGATATAGGGGAGTTGGCAGCTTTGGAGATATTGTATAAGACCTGTTGAAGTTGCTCATTTCGTTTGCGTTCAGTGATGTCCACAAAGATGCCTTCTATTCCTACAATATTTCCTTCTTTATCGTAATAGTAATGACTGGTATCAGAGATAATTAGATGAGAGCCATCTTTCTTCTTTAAAGTAATTTCAAAGTCTTTAAGATTCCCTTTATTCTTTTCTAACTCTTTAAGATACTTTTTTCTTTCTTCCGGAGTAAAGTATAAATGTTGGGAGGTATTTTTTCCTAAGATATCCTCAGGAGAATTATAACCAAATAATTTAGCTCCTTCCGAATTTATCATTATAAGATTCCCATCTTTATCTGCGCGATAGTAAGCTCCAGGCATATTCTCGAAGAGAGTACGGTATTTCTTCTCAGATTGTTTTATTATTTCTTCGGCTTTCTTATAGTCAGTAATATCTCTGGTGATAAAAAGCAGTTTATTTCCTACAATATTTACAGTACTTTGAACATATCGCCAATTTCCATCTTTATCTTTAAAACGAAATTCAATTCTTCCAGTAGTAGGTAATTCTTTGCCGGTAAAGAACTTTTTTAACTTAACATTAATATAATCTTTTAATATTGAAAATAATTTCTTTTTGTCGTTAGGATGGACAAAATCAAAAGGTGATTTACCGAGTAATTCTTCTGGTTCATATCTACTACTTTTAATCGAAGGACTGATGTAAGTAAATGTTGCTTTTAAATTAAACTTGTGTAAAGTAATTACATCACTGGTATTCACTGCTATTAAACGGTACAATTCTTCAGATTTTATCGTTTTATTCATCAACTGTTCTTTTTCTTTATCCTTATCTCCCATTTGGTTCATCTCCTAAAACAAATAAAAAGTTGGTAGTTTGGCAATCATAATATAAAATATTTTAGACCCATAACTTTGCGTCCTGTCCTTTCGGAGAGTTTGCCTTTTTCAACTTTTTTAGATATTCATTTAAATTAATCATAAATAAATTAATAATATACCCGAGCAATTAATTCAAATATATTTTTTAAAATAACTTTTATATGTTATCATACAAACCTTAAGAATTCCAATTTTTTAAAATTCGGGATGCTTTATACACAATTTCTATTTTTCTATTTATAATTAATCTCTAACCAGGAATAAGAATAATCTTCTTCAATCCCTGCCCAGAATAAAACATTTTTAAGACTGTTTAAACCTTCTAACATAGCATCTAAAGATTCTTTTCTCTTTGCCCCTTCGGTTTCTTCTTCTGCTCCTTCCGGTATCTCTTGTACTGCCATTTGCATAAACCTTTCTACAATTTCGCTAACAGAATTCATATCTATATACAATAGAGAAAAAACCTTGGGGAAAGAAAGCATATATTTTATAGCTTCCAACTTATCCAAAGTAGCCATATCTCCTTTTTGAGCATCTATAATATTTGCTATGCCGCTGGACAAAACAAATCTATCCCCTATAATTCCATATCCCAAGGGGAACATTGGGTTAGGTAGACTTTTGTAATTTATTCCCTCATATTGATTGTCTACTAATACTCCACCCATCATAGGAGCAAAGTTTTCTAATACAGGATAAAGGTTCTGAATAAGTTTTTCTTCTGAAGAATATCCGGCTATTAACCCCACTTTAGGGAAAATTGCGGAAGTATCAAAAAGCCCTAAACTAAATTCTTTTGCCAGCCAGGAATAAATAGTTTTTTCGATATCAACTCCACTTTTTTCCTGAACTTGTTTAACATTCTTTTCTAAATCAATTTTAAGATCCTCACTTATGTAATTTTCCTTTATCTCTTCCCAGGTAAGAGGTAATACACCACTAAGATAGAAAAATGTATTTTTAGGGAACATAGAGAGTGACTGTACATTGCTCATATCTGCTTCTTTAAGTACATCAAAATATTTTTCCGCTATTTGAGCAATCATATACGCTTTAAACTGTTTCTCTTGATAACCCCCCATTATACCTATTGTGCCCATATCCTCTAAAGAATCTCGAGAATCCTGTAAAGTTTTGGCTAACTCTTCTTCTTCAACCACTTCAGCTAATTCGTCTAACACGTGGTAGAGTTTTTGACCAAATAAACAGAAAAAGAAACTTGAAGGTTCTACTTTCTTTCCGGTTTTCGCTTTTAAGTCTTTATATTCTGAATTTTCAAGAAGGGAATTACTCTCTTCCTGAAATACTTCTATAGCTTTTTTAACCGATGACAAATTCCCCCCAATCACCAATGTATCCCTTAAAAAGGCGTAAGAAATGGACTTTAGGGGTTCTAAATCTGCATCTTCAGGGAGAATTATATTTATTATGTCAATACCTTTATAAGTCGATACTTCTTCTTCTAAATTTTTTTTCGCTTCAACAGCACCCACAAATTTAGTAAAAGCACGACTATCAGAAGGAGATAGAGCAAGCAACACTTCAGGGACTCCTCCTGCTGAAACACCTAAACAGGAAAGAACAGCCCCACTAGAAAAGATGTTCTCCAAGAATAACGGGTCCAAGACATCAAATCCCAGTTCTTCTTTTATCTCTTCTCTGGTCATTTTATAATCTTGTATTTCGCTCCCCTCTTTCCCTTTAGGTGAAAAGCCTGCTAAATTCAATTCAGACAAATTTTCTATTAATTCTGCATCCTTCAGTTCTAAAACTCCGATAACCTTTTCTGGGATTACCTCTAATAAAGGACTTCCATAGGCAAAGTTAAATAAAAAAGCACTCAATAAAAATACGGTTACAATTAGACCAATAACTTTAAATTTATTACTCATAATCACTTCTCCTTTTTTATTTTATCAGATTATACTACTGCATTTATATTAAATTCCTTAAGTAAAGATACCTTAAATAGAACAAAAACATTTTTTTAAAAAATGAATTTGTAACTAATATTCTACATAATTTTTAAAAATCCTTCTTTATAATAATATTTTTTTATTAATTTTTCTACCCCTACCTTTTATCTTTTTTTTTATCAATAAAGAAAATAAAAGATTAACTTTTGGTAACACATAAAGGAAATGGATACTTATTTTTACAGGAATATGAAAGAAATCTTGACAAAAATGTAAATTTGTTTAAAATATACAGTTAGATGTTTTAGAAGGAGAATCTAATTATGCCAACATACGAGTATAAATGTAAAAAATGTGGAAATATTTTTGAAAAATTTCAATCCATTACAGAAGATCCCATCAAAAAATGCAAAAGCTGTGATGGAGAAGTCTATAGATTAATAAGCAAAAATGGGAACTTTATATTAAAGGGTAGTGGATATTATAGCACAGATAATCGAAATGGTAGCTATAAATCAGAAAAGAAAAGATTATCCACTTCTCAGATAAAAAGGCAAGAAAAGAAAGAAATTTCCAAAAAGCCAGACTCTAAGATAAAAGAAAATATTAAAGGTGACAAAGATAAGGAGACTTCAGTAAAATAATCTTTTCCACCAGATCGGCTTTGCACTCTTCAATTTTTTCTTTAATTCTAAAATAGCATTTTGAGCAGCTACTTCTCCCTCTCGAACACATTGTTCGGGTTTAGAAAAATCAGACCAATGAAAACGTCTTACTTTAGGTGTAATTACTATATCAGCAAAAGATAACTGTAATTTTCTTAATTCAGCAGATGTAATTGAATCAGAGCGGAAAAAAATTTCTACGGCATTATCAAATTCAGCCCTCTTTTTAATAGTCTGGCTCACATTAACTCCAATAACAAAATTTGCCCCTAACGACTGAGCTGCTTCTATTGGAACTACATCGACTATTCCTCCATCAACTAAGATTTTCTTATCTAATATTACCGGAGGAAACATTCCCGGAATAGAAGCACTTGCCAAAAGTGCATCAAACAATTTTCCTTTTCTTATAATTACTTTTTCTCCTTTTACTAAATCTGCAGCCACCGCAGCAAAGGGAATTTTGGTATCTGTAAAAGCTTTATCACCTACTAAATCTTTAATAATTTTCTTTACCCCTTCTCCGTCATTAATATACTTTCTTCTAAGTTCAAGATTAAGAATATAACCTTTTTTCAGAAAATCAGACATTTTTTTTAAGAAAAATGGTTTGTCTTTTCTTTCTTTTTCGCTAAAAGAAAAGTCAATATTAAATTCACTAATTTTAGAATATTTCTCGGCAATTTTTTCTATAGCAGAAATATCTTTTTTTAAGGCGTATACTGCTCCTATAATAGCCCCCATCGAGGTACCGGTAATCAGATCAATAGGAATATTTTCCCTTTCTAAGGCTTTTAATACTCCTATGTGGGCAAGACCCCGAGCCCCACCCCCTCCTAAAGCTAATCCTACTTTTAATTTTTCTTTTGCCACAACTTTAAACTCCAATCCATATCTATTAAGTCATTGGATTCCTGCTATAATTTACACTGCTAAGATAGAATTATATTATCTAATTTCAACACCCAGAATATCTTTCATCTGTTTTAAAGCAAAATCATGGGCTTCTTGATCAAAGGAAGCTACAGCATCTTTTATAACTGTAACTTTATAGTTTAACATCCTGGCACTGGCAGCAGTGTATAAAACACAGATATTAGTGCACACTCCTACCAGCTCTAATTCTATAATCCCTTCTTCTCTTAAAGTAATATCTAAATCTGTCTGAAAAAATCCGCTGTATCTTCTTTTGTGGATTATAAAATCGTCTTTCAATGGTTTTAATTCTTCGATTATATCTGCTCCCTCTGTCCCGGAAAGGCAGTGTGGAGGAAAAAGATTAAATTCTTTATCATCTGATCGATGGCAATCACAGATATAGAATACAGGATTTTTTTCTTTCCTGAATCTCTCTAATTCCTGTTGAATAGGTGAAACAATTTTTCCTCCACCATCTCCTATATATAATTTTCCACTTTCTCTTATAAAATCGTTAAGCATATCAATTATTAATAAAGCTTTTTTAATCAATTAAAAATCAACCTCTCGTGGTTTTTTCCTTTCCAACATCTTCTTGGTAAATTTGTCCAAATCTATAATATATCTCTCTACAGTCCCTTCTCCTATCTTTTCCACCTCATCAAAAGCGTTTACCTGAAAGGTTAATCGATTTTGAAAAATATCAATTAAAGTTGCATCAGCAGTAACCGTCATACCCAAAGGAGTAGCAGCCAAATGAGTAATTGATATTTTGCTAGCTACTGAAATATAACCTTCCGGAAGATTTTTTTTCACTGCATTTATAGCAGCTAAATCCATTAAAGAAACTAACATAGGAGTGGCAAAGGCAGATGGCATAGGTTTGGCAAATATTTCTGCGGAATTTTCTTCATTCACTGTTGTTTGAGCTATTCCTTTTAAACCTTTTTCAAGATTAAATTCTATCATTTTTTCTTCCCCTTTCTAATTATATTGTATCTTGATTCGTTAGTTAGTTACATAGTTAGCTGGTTAATTGGTTAATAAATTATAAGTATTAAACAAACTAACTAGTAGAAAACTAGTTAACTAATTTATCTTGTATTTTGTATTGTTCTTACACTTATTACCCGCACCTATACGCTAAACGCTGTACGCTTCACGCTAGGTTTATTCACTAACGACTAAATGAAAAAGCGATACTAACCAATAATTTCGTAACCTATCATGTTATTAAAATTTTACCTTAAATTTTTTTGATATTACTTATCCGGCTGAAGAACTATTTTAATAGAATTTTTTTTCTTTGCTCGTCTGAAACCTTCTTTCCAATTACTTAATGGTAACACATCACTAACTAATTCTTTTAAATTTACCTTCCCTTCGTTTACCAGATTTATTGCCTTATCCCAGGAAGAAGGTTTCTGAGTACGAGAACCAATAATACTCAGCTCTTTGTCAAACAAGATTTGGTCAAATCTAAGTTTAACCGGTTGGCGAACAATTCCTTCCTGAATATATCTACCTCCTTTCCTTATAAAATTTAATCCATACTCCACAGCTTCAACGGAACCGGAACATTCAAAAACCACATCTACGCCATACCCTACTGTTAATTTCGACAAATAGTTTTTAATATCCTTCTTTTTTATATTAAAAATTTGATTAATTCCAAGCTTTTTTGCTGTAGATAATCTTTTTTCATCACCTTCAATTCCACAAATAATTACTCTTGCTCCTAAAGACCTAGCAATTTGAGCAATTAACAACCCCATAGGTCCCGGTCCTAATACCAAAACTGTTTCATGGGATAATAAATTAGCTTGTTCTATTACTGCATGAACAGCACAAGATAAAGGTTCAAAAAGAGAGGCGGAATTAAAATCTATACGAAGAGGAATTTGGTGAATGCTTTCTTTTCTTATTACAAAATATTCAGAAAAAGCCCCGTTCACAGCGGATCCCAACCCTTTACGATGAATACATAAATTATAATCTTTACTCTGGCAAAATCTACATTGACCACAGATATAGGCAGTAGTTTCAGTAGTAACCCTGTCTCCTATTTTTATATTTTCTACTTCTCCTCCTACTTCTACCACAACCCCAGCAGTTTCGTGTCCTAATACCACCGGAGGTTTTAGTGCTGAATAACCATAAAGATCGGTTCCGCAGATTCCCGTAGCCTCCACTTTAACTTTTACTTCATTCGATTTAGGAACAGGTTCGGGAATTTCTCTCAATTCCATATCCTTTTCACCCATTCCATATTTTACTAAAGCCTTCATCTCTTCTTTTTACTCCATTTGCAAGATCACCAATCCTGCTTATTTTTTATATGAAATTCGATACGAGATACGAATTTAGGGTATCACCGCTATTTTAATGCCTTTATGAGCCAACATCAGCTCTATTACATTAGATATTTCACTAAGGGGAAATTCGTTAGTAATTAGCGAATCAATATCAATCGACTTATTACAAATTAAATTTAAAGCTCTTTTAACATGTCTGGGTGTATGATGAAAAACTCCCTTTATGTTAATTTGGGAATAGTGAATTAAACTGGTATCAATAGAAATTTTCGTTCCTCTTTTACATCCTCCAAAAAGATTCACCGTTCCTCCCTTTCTTACCATCGATATAGTCTGTTCCCAAACCTCTGGTAACCCAACTGCTTCAATTGCCACATCTGCTCCTCTCTTATCTTCAGTAAATTTTTTCACTTCTTCAACAGGATCCTGGACTTTAGAAACATTTATTGCCTTATAGGCCCCCAACTTCATAGCTAATTTTAATCTCTCCTCAAGTGTATCAGTTATAATTACTCTTGCTCCTTTTAATTTAACTACTTGTAAAAACATTAAACCTATCGGGCCTGCTCCGTTTATAACTACTGTATCACCTAAATTGATATTTGATTCCTCAACTCCATGGACTACACAAGAGAGAGGCTCTAATAATGCTGCCTCTTTATAGCTTACTGTCTCAGGGAATAACAATAAATTTTGAGAAACAATTATTCCGGAAATTTTTATATATTCTGCAAAAGCACCGCTTAATTGAATAAATAAACTATCACACAAACTATGTTCACCATTTTTGCAGTAAAAACAGGAATTACAAGGAGCAGAATTAGCGGCTACTACTCTCATTCCTGGTTTAAATTTTTTAACCTTACTGCCTACTTCTACTATATCACCGGCAAACTCATGTCCAAAAACAAAAGGCGGATTAAATAAGTGATGCCCCCTTAAGTAGGTTTTGCGATCTGTTCCGCAAGTAAGTGCGGCTTTCACTTTTACTAAAACTTCGTCAGGACCGATATCGGGAATATTAATTTCTTCTAATCTTACCTGATGAGGTGCATAAAATACAGCTGCTTTCATGGTATTATTTTTAAAATTTAAATTTTTATTTTTCATATTTTTTAATATTACAAGTCTCCTCTCGTCCTTCTTTAACTTTAATAACCAAAATAACACTAATTCGTATCGAGTATCGAGTAAAGAAAAAGAACTAGAAAAAAAAGATAGGAAACAAAAGCAATAAATATTTTTTTCTCTCTTTCTTACTACACCACTAAATTTTACACTAACCTAATTAAGTTATAAAATTAAATCTTATGTTATTTGGTAATTAAAAATATTTCTCTTTAAAATTATATTTATGGTATAGGTATAAATAAATATTTGAATGGGCTCTGCCACTATTCGCGGGGGCATTAATACTTTCCAGGGAATTCCGAATAAAATATTTAAAAAATACGGTATTAAAACAATAGAAGTTATTACCTGCCCCGCGGTAATAGCTATTCCCAAATCAAAAACATTAGGTTCGTTTTTTTTCATTAAAATCAAGATAGTCGCCGGAATTATTCCGGTTAAAGCAGAAGTTAGAGTAAAGTGAGGCATATAAACCCCTATAGGATTTATAAAATAGCCTAACAGGTCAGAAAAGCCGCCTATTATTCCTCCTGCCAATGGACCAAAGATAACTCCTCCTAAGATTATAGGTAATCTCCCCAGACCAATTCTGATTCCCTCTACTCCCCCAATAGCAATACGCAAACTGGCAACCCGAGTTAAAATTATACTTAAGGCAATTAAAAGACCCATAGTGGTAATTTTATGGGACGATATTTTCATTTTTAATTTTTCCCTCCTTGATATAGCTTTATATCATAGATATTGTTCATATCTGCTACATCAAGAAGAGTCTTTGTAAAAAGAATTTTCGATGCAGCAGCGGACGCGATAACCTACCGCAGGATTAAAGAATTTTCCTATAAAAAACTTTTATCCTTTCGTTTAGAGACAACGTCCCATTCTCTAACACTTAACGCAGGTTACCTACTCATGCTAATTATTTACCTTATTTAAAACAAAATCACCTACCCCTCTCCTCTTTATTTTAAAGAATGTATTATGGTTATAACCCAAAAGGCTCAAAAATATTTTTAGCAGGTTGTATATGGTATTTTGTAATATTATAAGATATTTTTTCTTTATATTATCCTACCACCTCTTTAAATACTCTTAAGAAATTTTCTCCTAATATTTTCTTGATATCCTTTTCCTTGTAGCCTCGATTAAGTAACTCTTCAGTGATATTAGGAATTTTTTCAACTCCCTCTAAGCCTAAAGGAAGAGCACCTGTACCATCAAAATCAGAACCTAATCCTACACAATCTATTCCTGCTTTTTCTACCAAATAATTAATGTGCGCTACAACATCTTTTACGGTAGTTTTTCTTTTTTCTTGAGTTAAAAAATTAGGTACAAAGGTTATCCCTATTACTCCCCCCTTATCAGCTAAAGCTTTAATTTGTTCATCTTTTAAATTTCGAGGGTGGGAACATAAAGCATAACAATTAGAATGAGAAGCAACAATGGGTGCTTTGCTTCTTTTAATCACATCCCAAAAACCAGTCTCTGAAAGGTGAGAAACATCAATTAGCATCCTCAAGTCATTCATCTCATCTATAACTTTTAAGCCAAACCCGGTTAAACCACTACCGGTTCGGGATTCACTAACCCCGTCCGCAATCTGATTTCTTTGATTCCAGGTGAGAGTTAAGAGCCTGACCCCTAATCTATACAATACTCTCAACACTCCTAAATCACCTTCTAAAGCCTCTCCTCCTTCAATGGAAAGAATAGCGGCAATCTTCCCTGCTCTATTTGCTTCCTTAATCTGGCTATAATTAGTAACTAATGATATATCGTCCTGGCTATTCTCTATTTCTCTATAAAAGCAATCAATTAGTTGCAAGGTTCTTTTTAAGGATCTATCCGGCTTATAAATGTCTTCTATAAAAACAGCAAAAAACTGGACATCAACTCCTCCTTCTTTCATTCTGGGAATATCCAGGTGACCGGTAGTTGATTTTTTCTCTAAGGTTCTTCCATGGTTCATAACCTCTAAAATAGTATCGCAATGTCCATCAAATACTATCGCTTTCTGGTGTATCTGTTTTGCTTCGATTAAATGCATATTAGTCTCTGCCAAATTTACTTTCACCTACTTTCATGATATATAAATTAATTATTACTCGGATCGGTAATTTATTGTATAGGAATTTCCTTTTTCTGCAAGCCCTAATTCGTATCTCGTGCAAACTAGCGTATAGCGTTTAGCGTAGAGCGTATACATTTATTGCCCACACCTATACGCTAAACGCTGTACGCTCCACGCTAGGCCTATTCACTAACGACTAATTTAATTTTTTCAGTAAAAACCATAAAATAATTAAACCTGCTAAAATTAATATAAAGATAATAATATTATTTTTGGTTCTTGCTTTCATCCTGATTTTCTTGACTTTTGATAGAGGGGCTTTCCTATCAATTTCAGCAGCCCTTTTAAAGTACTTTACCGCTTCATTAATTCTTTTTGTTCTTTTATAGGCTAAACCCAGATTACTGTGAGCAGCGGCATAATCAGGATTTAACTCCAAGGCTTTTTTATATAACTCAATTGACTTTTCATATTCTTTTTCTTCTAAGCAAATATTTCCTAAATTATTATAAGGTTCAGGATATTTTAGATCTAATGTTAAGGCTTTTTCAAGATACAGTTTTGCTTTAACAAAATCTTTTAAACTGGCATAACAAACTCCTAATTTATTATACCACCTGGGATCATCCGGCCATTTTTCTAAAATCGTTTCAAACTCTCTGATGGCTTGATTGAAATTACCTTTTTTTAAATAACCCTCGGCTTTCTCAAAATCAATTTTATATTCTTCCTTATCCATAAATCCATTCTCCAAAATAAATTAACTATCCTCTCCTTATTCTATCCCGTAATTAGGCGCCTCTTTGATAATAATTACGTCATGGGGATGACTTTCTCTTAAACCAGCAGAGGTAATCTGAACAAATTTAGTCTTTTCCTGCAATTCTTTAATGTTTTTTACTCCACAATAACCCATTCCTGAACGTACTCCACCTAATAATTGATACACACAAGCTGAAAGTAGCCCTTTATAAGAAACTCTTCCTTCAATCCCTTCGGGAACCAGCTTGTTATCTTCTGCTTCTTCCTGAAAATATCTATCTTTACTGCCCTTCTTCATTGCTCCGATTGAACCCATTCCCCGATATTCCTTATAGCTTCTCCCTTTGTAAAGCACTACTTCTCCCGGACTTTCTTCTGTCCCGGCAAACAGACTCCCTATCATTGCCGAATCAGCACCCACCGCCAAAGCTTTAGTTATATCACCAGAGTATTTTATACCTCCATCGGCAATAAGAGGAATGTGATATTTTTTGGCTGCCCTTTTGCACTCCTGAATTGCTGAGACCTGGGGTACTCCTACGCCGGCAACCACTCTGGTAGTACATATTGAACCTGGTCCAATCCCCACTTTTATAGCATCAATCCCGGCTTTTATCAAACTTTCTGCTCCCTCAAAAGTTGCTACATTACCTCCTACTAACTCTATACCAAAATTTTGTTTTATCTCTTTTATAACTTCAATAACCCAGGTAGAATGTCCGTGAGCTGTATCGACTACTATGACATCTACTTTAGTATTAACTAAAGCTTCTACTCTCTCCATTGTATCTCGAGATACACCTACGGCAGCACCCACTCTAAGTCTTCCCTTAGCATCTTTACAAGCATTAGGAAATTTCTTAACTTTTTCGATATCTTTTATAGTAATAAGTCCTTTCAAAATAAAGTTTTTATTTACTATAGGCAATTTTTCAATTCTATTTTTATGTAATATTCTTTTGGCCTCTTCAAGGGTAGTCCCTAGCGGGGCAGTAATCAGATTTTCTTTAGTCATTATTTCTGCTATTTTTAACCTCTTGTCTTCTTCTTCTAAAAATCTTATATCTCGGTTAGTTAAAATTCCCACTAATCTTTCTTCTTTATTTATGATAGGAATCCCAGAAATATGATATTTAGCCATCAGCTCAATTGCTTCTCCCGCACTTTTCTCTGGCGAAAGAGAAATAGGCTCTACAATTACTCCGCTCTCTGATCTCTTAACCTTATCTACTTCTTCAGCCTGTTCTTCTATAGACATATTTTTATGAATAATACCAATACCACCTTCCCGAGCAATGGCAATGGCTAATCTGGATTCGGTGACTGTATCCATAGCAGCACTAACCAAAGGGATGTTTATATTGATATTTCTGCTAAATTTTGTGGAAACATCAACTTCTTTAGGGAGAATTGCTGATTTTTCGGGAACCAACAAAATATCATCGAAGGTTAAACCTTCAAAGTTTAAAAATCTTTCTTTTTCCATAATTTTCCCACCTTTCAAATTAGTCATTGGTGAATAGTCGTTAGCTTAAAAATAAGTTACAAGATGCAAGTTTATTTACTTTCTTGGTTGCCCAGTTACCCGGTTTACCAGTTAATACTAGTCGTTAATTTCAAATACAGGTTCTCAATTGCAAGATGAGAGTTAGTTGATACAGTTAACTAACCTGATCCTGATTTTAATTCTTCAACCGGGTAACCGGTAAACTGGCTAACCGGCTAACTATCTTTACGAGATACAAATTTATTCTGGCTTCCTTCTTTTCTCCTTTTCTTCACTATCCGCTAAACGCTCTACGCTATTTTTATAATATTACCCCTCTTCAATATCCTTGTCAATTAATGTATGAATAATATAGTATCGAGTATATAGTATCGAGTATCGAGTCAAGAAAGAGAAAGAAAAGATAGAAAAAGT
>Ga0315546_1000577_pt1 | contig 25638 bp, 22 predicted proteins | sample SalMarSW160170MG_FD_203833 | JGI IMG/M metagenome (GOLD analysis project Ga0315546, IMG submission 203833) | Salt marsh sediment microbial communities from the Plum Island Ecosystem LTER, Massachusetts, United States - Salt Marsh Sediment SW1601-170 ...
TGAGTATGACAGCCTTAACCGGCTTACCCATGCCGAGATGCCATGGAAAGATATGGATTACACCTATGATGATGTGGGGAACAGGCTTAGTAAAACAGAGGGCAGCGTAACGGATGACTATAATTATTATCCAGGCACCAATAAATTGAACGAAGTAGTAACCGGCACGGATACGGTTACGTACACATTCGATCTAAATGGTAATATAACAGGCATAGGCAATAAAGTCCTTACATATAACCAGAACAACCGCCTAGTAATGGTTGAGGAAGATAGTGTTGTTTTGGGTGAGTATATCTATAACGGCCTTGGGCAGAGGATCATCAAGGAAGCGGATGGAGTTACAACAATCTTCCACTATGACTTTGACGGCAATATAATTGCAGAAAGTGATGAAAGCGGAAATTCTGACAAGGAGTATTTATACCGGAGTAGCAGCCGTTTAGCCCTGGTTGACGTTGGAACCGGGGAGTTGTACTATTACGGCAATGATAGGCTAGGTACACCACAAATACTCACTGATTCCTCAAACACGGTAGTATGGGAAGCGGTTTATGATCCGTTTGGAGAAGCGGATATAAACCCCAACTCCAGTGTGGTGAGTAATTTCCGGCTTCTCGGTCAATATTATGATTGTGAGACGGGGTTACACTACAATTATCACAGGTATTATGATCCTAGGATAGGGAGATACTTAAGGCCAGATCCGGTGGGGTTGAGTGGTGGGATAAATGTATTCCTATATGCTCATAATAACCCAATTAATTTACGAGATCCATTTGGTCTTTTAACACAGGGAAGTGGAATTGATTTTACCGGTGCACTATTTGGTGGCGGTGGTACTCTTAATCTACAACTCGTGAGAGATACAAAAGGTGACATTGGTGTTGCAATAACATACGGTGGAGGCGGATATACTGATGTAATAGCAGGATCTGTGCAACTAACTGGGGGTATTACAAGTGCAGAATCAATAGATGACCTTCAAGGAGAAAGTGGCACTGTGGGTGGAGGTGTATCACTTCCTTTTGCTCCAGGTCCTGGAGTAATTATAACAGGGGAAGTTGTTATAGCTGATAAATATGTCGGAGGTTATGGTTCTGCAGGTGTGGGTATTGGGGTTGTTCCATTAGAAATGTTTGGGATGTATACAAAGACAAAAGTTATCAACTTCAATGACATGGTTGAGAAAATACTACACGACCTGTTTGGCATACCGCTTCCCGAAGACAATTTTTATAAAGATGATCCTTGTGAGTGATAAGAGCCTAAACCATGATTTTATTTATTCTTACTATCATAATCGGAATAGTCTTTATCATAATACATGGAATTTATGTACATAGGCTAGGGAATTATCTCAAAAACTATCATCACGAAAAATGGGAAGAACTTGTCCCTAAGAAATTGTTATGGTTATCCAGGGATTCTTTAGAGGCGCGGAGTTATTTTTCAGAAATGAAATTCGTTTTTTCCTGTGATAACATGGATGATGATAATGTATTATCTTTTAAAAGAAAGATTAAGCTATTTTTGCTATTGGCAATCATTTCATGGGGCTCTTTGTTTTTTATTTTAATGCTTTAAAATGGTTAACGAAAACAAATGGGGTCAGCCCTTGACATTGGACATTTCAAGGGCTGACCCCATCAGTTAAGAGGGTGTCCCAGTCGATTCTATTGAAGGTGTTATACAGAAAGTGGTCGTCTTCAACTTTATTGAATGTCAGGTTGTGGAAATGCTTTCGCGCGGCATATTCTGCCGCTTCCAGAGGTATAACATTATCCTTCTTGCCATGGTATATAACAACAGGAACTGATATACCTTTCAATTGATACCCGCTTAATTCAATCAGGTTTATGGCCGGAGCCAGGAGTATCAATCTATCCACGGTGTGCTCGTTTTCCATTGCAAAGATGGAGCCCATCAAACCCCCAAAACTGGATCCTACGATCCTGATCCCGGAATTACCGGAAAGGACCTCGTTTAACTTTTCCATTCTCTCAGGAAGCTCACCAATGAAGTTGGGTATTATCATGTCTGGATAACGTTCCCTGAAAAAGACCGATTTTTTCCCCTGGTTGCTGCTTTCCAAGCCATGTATAAAGATTTTCATCGCCCTGTGCCTTGCGCCCTGAACCTTTAGCCTTTATTTAATATATCTCCACCACCTCAAATTGCCGAATTCCTCCCGGCGTATTTACCTTTATCTCATCCCCTATTTCGCTCCCGATCAATGCCTGTCCTATGGGAGATTTGACGGAAATCTTACCGTTTTCAGGATCTGATTCATAGGGTCCGACAAGTTGATAAGTTATTTCTTCATCTGCTTCGATGTTGTATAGCAGCACGGTCCTTCCGAAGATGGCCCTGTCCGCGGGTCCCTTTTCAATCTCTATTACCTCTGATTTCCCGATAACACTTTCTATCTCTGTGATCTTGGCATCAAGAAAGGATTGCCTCTCCTTTGCCGCATGGTATTCAGCGTTTTCGCTCAGATCACCGTAGCCTCTTGCCTCTTTAATGGCACGGATATTTTCGGGTCTCTCTACGTTTTTAAGTTGCCTTAAGTCTTCCTTTAGTTTAGCAAGACCTTCCTTTGTTATAGGAATCCTTTCCATTCTTGTGTCTTCCCTCCACATCCTACTCCTGTCTTCTGGAATCCTAGGTATTACCAACGCATTCATGGTTACCATAATTATAAATTAAATTTGTTTCAATAAAAAAGCGTTAAAGTCCCTTTGATCCACGAACCCAGCCCTTTACCTCTCAGCCTTCACCTATGAGCAAAGCGCAAAGCGCAAAAAGCAATGAGCTATCAGCCATGCTTGCCCCGTTAAATGCCTTTGGATTCATTTTTAACTGGGGAGCCATGACCTAATTCCCCATTCAACCATTTAACGATTCAACGATTCAACCATTTAACCATTAATCTAATCATCAGCGTTGAGCTTTGACCTTTCAGCTTTTTCCTCTCTTCTTTTCTCACCCTCTTATCTTCTTATCCTCTCTTCCTCCTTTCGCCTTACGCCCTGCTCCCTGCGCTTCCTTCTCTCCTCTCTCCTCTTTTCTCTTTCCTATCCTTTCCCCATTCAACCATTCAACCATTTAACTAATCAGTTAGTGGATGCCATATTCTGCTTGACAAAGAGGTGTGTTCGACTTAGAATTCCGTTCAAAAATGAACAGAAGACAGTTATGAAGAACTCCGAAAAGACATTCCAGGTTTTGGATACATTAGACAGGGAGCAGATTTCCACCCAGCGTCAACTGGCTGATCACTCGGGCATAAGCCTTGGGCAGGTCAACTATATACTTAAGAGTCTTTTAAAAAAAGGGATGGTAAAGGTCGGCAATTTTAGAAAGAATCCAAATAAAATAGGCTACGCATATCTCTTGACCCCAAGGGGCATAGAGGCTAAATCCAGGTTTGCAGTCAGGTTTGTTGTCAACAGGCTCAAGGAATATAACAGGTTGCAGGATAGACTGGCGGAAAGATTAACTGAAATCAAAGCAAAGGGAAACGTACGGATCATCTTTGCGGGTCCGCTCATGGTGAAAGACCTGTTGAGTTCCATAATAAAGGAAAGGGAATTGGATCTGCTCCTTATTGATCATTATTCAAACTGGAAAGACATGGAAGATATCACCCCGGAATCCTTTGATGTGGCTTTACTGTTTGATGACAGATCAGAGGGTATGCGGGAAATCGAGGAGACGCTGAAAATTCCTAAAAGTAAATTGTTGACACTCTGGTAGGTTGGGTTAGTCAAATAGAAATTGGTTAAATAGAGATTAGTAATATTCGTTGAATGGTTAAAGGGAACGAATAAACCATTTAACTATTCAACCAATCAACTATTCAACGAATTCTCAATTATTATCAAATGGGAAAAGAAAAATACAATGATTTTAGGGACCTTGAAGTTTGGCAAAGGTGCGGAACTATAAGAGAGACTATTTGGGATTTATGCAACGCTTTTCCTCTAGAGGAAAAATACAGATTATCAGATCAGTTAATCAGGGCATCAAGATCTTCAACCGCCTGTTTAGCTGAAGGATATGGTAGATATCATTACCAAGAAAACATTCAATTCTGTAGGCAAACGAGAGGTTCCCTTTATGAGCTGATAGATCACATCATTATGGCTAAGGAATGTAGTTATATTGACAATAATGAAATGGAAAATCTTATAAATGAGATAAAAGTCACAGTTAGGATTCTCAATGGCTACATTAAATATCTAAAGGATAAAAAAGAATCTGAATAAATAAAGCAACCTAACGAGTCGACCAATTAACGATTTAACCAATTGACTATTTGACCAATTAACGATCTAACGAATCAACCATTTAACCAATTAACTACTCAACCATTCAACTGTTTAAGCAGCGAAATATGTAACTCAAGGGCCGGAGGTGTGTCTGGATCATGAAGAAAAGGATTTTAGTAACGGGCGGTGCCGGTTTCATAGGGACTAATTTCATATATCTTGCCCTTAAAACAAAACCAAATTGGGAGATCATAAATCTTGATGCCTTAACCTACGCGGGCAATCCTGCCAATTTTCAAGACCTACCTGCCGGTCATATTGAGAGATACAGATTTGTGCATGGCGATATCAGGGACAACGGGCTGCTTGAAGGGTTGTTCAACTCGGAAAAGATTCACAGTGTCGTTCACTTCGCCGCGGAATCCCATGTGGACAGATCCATATTGGGCCCCGAAGCCTTCCTGGAGGCAAATGTAGTAGGTACATTCCGTTTGCTGGAAGCCTGCCGCAAGCATTGGGAAGTGCGTGGTACGCCAGAGGACTTCCGTTTTATACACGTGTCAACAGACGAGGTCTATGGAAGCCTCGGTCCCGAAGGTTATTTCACCGAGACAACCCCCTATGATCCCTCAAGCCCCTATTCGGCCTCCAAGGCCGGTTCCGATCATTTTGTAAAGGCATATTACCGTACCTACGGCCTTCCTGCTATCATTACAAACTGCTCGAATAATTACGGACCCTATCAGTTTCCCGAAAAGCTCATTCCTTTGATAATCCTGAATATCATCGAAGGGGATTCCCTTCCCGTGTATGGTGATGGAAAGAATGTCAGGGACTGGTTATACGTATCAGACCATTGTGATGCCATTATTAAGGTACTTGAAAGTGGTAAACCGGGTGAGACTTACAATATAGGCGGAGGAGAGGAACGGCAAAACATTGAAATAGTAAACCTCTTATGCGACATCCTCGACAAAAGACTGGGACGGTCACAGGCCGATTCAAGCCGCCGGCTAATAAGTTTTGTTAAGGATAGACCGGGTCACGACAGGCGCTATGCCATGGATGCCTCAAAGATTCGTGAACAACTGGGGTGGGCTCCAGGGCACACCCTTGAGGAGGCATTGGAATCGACCGTGGACTGGTACCTTAACCACATGGAATGGGTCGATTCCGTCAGGAGCGGGGAATACCGGAAATGGATTGAACTCAATTACGGTGACAGATAAAGAGTTAAGAGGATACAGACTTCATCCTTGATCTTTATTCTGGCTTCTGACTCCCCTGGCCCGCCATAGCCCTGAGTCCTTCGACACTACGGAGGATGGAAAGGCGGCTAGCTACTGGCTCCTGTTTCTTTGACCATGCAACCATTCAACTATTTAACGAATAAGCACGCTCCAAACGCTTTTACCCCGTGAAATTCTGCGCAGCAGAAACCCTTTAGGGTATTTCACTGGGGCCCAACACTCCTAACGCTCTAAACCCATCTAACGATTTAACCACTCAACCATTTTTTCAGGGGTTATATTATGAAAAAGGCACTGATTACGGGAATTACTGGTCAGGATGGTTCATATTTGGCCGAGTTTCTTTTAGAAAAGGATTACGAAGTTCATGGGCTTATCCGACGATCCAGCACTTTCAATACGGATCGTATTAATCATCTATTTAAAGATCCCCATGACCCTTTGGCTAGAATGTACCTTCATTATGGAGATTTATCCGTATCGGGGCAGTTGACTGATCTGCTTAATACAATTAGGCCAGATGAAATTTATCATCTTGGCGCTCAGAGTCATGTCCGGGTCAGCTTCGATATACCTGAATACACAGGAGATATTACAGGGTTAGGTACAATAAGGCTTCTGGAGGCGATTCGCAAGACAGGCATACAGACAAAGTTCTATCAGGCAGCTTCTAGTGAAATGTTTGGCGCTGCTCCACCGCCACAGAGTGAGGTGACGCCATTCCAACCCCGAAGTCCGTACGCGGCAGCCAAGGTGTATGCTTACTACATGGTTAAAAATTACCGTGAGGCCTACAAAATTTTTGCTACAAATGGAATACTTTTTAATCACGAATCACCTCGACGGGGTGAAACCTTTGTTACCAGAAAGATAACTCGTGCTGCCACTCGTATCAAATTGGGCCTTCAGAAAAGGCTTTTCTTGGGCAATATGGAAGCCAAACGGGACTGGGGATTTGCCGGGGATTATGTGGAAGCAATGTGGCTAATGCTGCAACATGAAAATCCGGATGATTATGTTATTGCGACAGGAGAATCACATTCTGTCCGTGAATTTGCTCAGAAGGTATTCGAAAAGCTTGACTTGGATTACAGCCAATATGTGTCTATTGATCCCCGGTATTTTCGCCCTACGGAGGTAGACTCTCTCCTCGGTGACCCCACCAAGGCAAGAAAACAACTCGGTTGGCAACCCCGAGTGGGATTTGAGGCTCTAATAGACATGATGATAGCGGCGGACATGGAGTTTGCCGAGAAGGAAAAGACTTTACACAACGCCGGTTACAAAATGCCTTATAACAATAGAATGTAACTCGGAAAAAAGTTGACCTCCCTTATAAATATAGTCAAGACATGACAGAATTAAGCTATGAATCAAAAATATATATTGCTGGACATCGTGGTTTAGTAGGTTCGGCTATCTTGCGGCATTTACAGAATGAAGGATTTACTAACCTAATAGTAAGGACAAGAACTGAATTGGATTTAACTACCCAGCGGGATGTGTGGAGTCTCTTTGACAGTGAGCGACCGGAATATGTCATACTCGCTGCAGCAAAAGTAGGTGGGATTGCGGCAAACATGGCTGAACCGGTAGATTTTTTGATCGATAATTTGGAAATACAAAATAATGTTTTATTAGCTTGTCATAAATTTAGTGTGAGTAAGACTATGTTTCTTGGTAGCTCCTGTGTTTACCCTCGTGAAGCACCACAGCCTATGAGTGAAGCTTGTTTTATGCAAGGACCGGTTGAGGCAACAAATGAATCCTACGCAATTGCCAAGATTGCGGGAATACGTCTTGCACGGGCTCTTTATCAACAATACGGGCTAAATGTAATTTGCCCGATGCCGTGCAATGCATATGGGCCGGGAGATCATTTTGAGTTTGAACGCTCTCATGTAATGTCTGCATTAGTTAGGCGGTTTATTGAGGCCAAGAGAACTTCTTCACCGAGCGTGACTATATGGGGTACGGGCAGCGCACGCAGGGAATTATTGCATGTGGATGATTTAGCAGATGCATGTTTATTCCTTTTGAAGAATTATGATTCTCCGGAGCTCATTAATGTTGGTTCCGGCTTTGATTTGACCATCCGTGAATTAGCTGAAAAGGTAGCGGAGATTGTAGGGTTTAAAGGAAAACTGGATTGGGATACTACCAAGCCCGATGGAATGCCACAGAAATTGTTGGATGTTAGAAGATTAAATGATCTCGGCTGGCGATATAAAATTGACTTAGAATCTGGCATCAAATCAGTCGTGAAAGATTTCAAATTACGCTATCCGCAATAAGAGTAATGGGCATGATTATGAATCTTAAAAATACCTATCAATTACGTGAACCCGTTTTGGCTTTGTTAAAGCAAGCATCACTCCTAAATAGTCAGAAGTCTCAAAAATACTGGTACCCGCTAAGTATGCCTATTTATGATGTGGAGGAAGTTTTGACCGCGATAGACTCATTATGTTCTTTTCGTACTACAATAGGAGAGAAGACGTCCGAATTTGAAAGGCAATTTTCAGAATTACTTGGTTATTCAGATGCAATTATGGTCAACAGTGGATCATCTGCTGACCTTCTGATAGCATTTGCATTAATAAACCCAAAGAATAAATTATTGAATCCCGGTGATGAGATTCTCGTTCCGTCTGTTACTTGGCCTACTCAGATCTGGTCTCCAATGATGGCTGGTTTAAAAGTTCGCTTTGTAGATACAGATCCAAACACTCTGAATATGGATTTAAATGATCTTGAAGCGAAAATCGGTTCAAATACGGGAGCAGTCTCACTTGTTCACTTAATGGGCAATCCATGCGATATGGATCGTGTACTTTCCATTTGTCGGAAATACGATTTGATTCTAATTGAAGACTGTTGTGAAGCACTTGGCGCAAGCTATAAGCATAAACCGGTCGGAACATTCGGATTTTCAGGAAGCTTCTCATTCTTTTTTTCTCATCATATTACCACCATGGAGGGCGGCATGATCATATGTAATGATCAACCAGTTTCAGATCTCTTTCGAATGTTGCGTGATCATGGGTGGGCGCGTAACGCAAAATATATCAAACCAGAATCAATAGACGCCATCGATCCTAGATATATGTTTTTGAATTGGGGATTTAATGTTAGACCCACAGAGCTTCAAGCTGGTTTTGGTCTTGAACAGCTCAAGCGGTTTCCAACGTTTCACGAACAACGCATTAAAAATGTTAATTACTTTCAAGGATATTTGAAAAAGCATTCAGAGATAATGCGGTTAATGGAAGTATCTCCAGATGCAGAATGTTCGTGGTTTGCTCTTCCTATTATGCTTACATCAGATTGTCCCTTCAAGAAAGAGGAATTTTTATCATATCTAGAAGATCAGGGAGTAGAGACTCGTCCTATCGTAGCAGGCAACTTGATGCGACAACCTGTATGGAACTTGTTCCCGGAACTGCAAGAGGATAAGCTGCCTGGTTCCGATACTATCCATGATCGGGGTTTTTACCTTGGTTTACATCCATTTGATTCTACTAAAAACCTTGATAAGCTTGCAGATATCTTTGAGCAATTTGTGCATAGATTCTTTTGAAAATATTATACTTATCTCAAACGATCTAGCAGCCTATCGGACTTTCCCTTTAAATCCTTGAAATAATAAGATATATCCTTTTGCTATAAGCTAGTATCTATGAGTTATCAGCTATGACCTATGACCTAACTTTTGTCAAGAATGAAGACCTGAGCCTGACATTTTCATTGTGCAACCGGGAAGAGCTAGGATTCGGCAGAGCAGATAATCCACCTACAACTCCTATAATCATATAATCCCTTAATCCTTGAGTGAATTTTGAATCCGGCGCCCGTCCTCCGCAGTAGCCATTGCTACGGAGGATGGAAAGGCGGCTAGCTACTGGCTCCTGTTTCTTTGACCATTCAACCACTCAACTATTTAACGAATAAGAACGCTCCGAACGCTTTTACCCCGTGAAATTCTGCGCAGCAGAAACCCTTTAGGGTATTTCACTGGGGCCTAACGCTCTAAACGACCCTAACGCTCAATGAAAATCACCCGCTTTGAAGATCTGAAAGTTTGGCAGCTGTCGCACCAGCTTTCGCTGGATGTAGCTGTTCTGGTAAGGTTTTTTCCAAGGCATGAAAGGTACGATCTAAGCGGCCAAATGCGTCGATCGGCTCGCAGCCTCCCATCAGACATAAGCTTGCCCTGTGTAATAAGATAACCATGCATTATATCTATGTTCTGAAAAGCAGGAGGGACGACAAATTCTACATTGGATATACAAATGATCTACGAGGGAGGATCGCACTTCACAGTGCCGGAAGAGTTGAGTCGACGAAAAACAAGAAACCATTTGATCTCATTTATTTTGAAGCGTCCCTCAACAAAGATGATGCGCTCAAGAGAGAAAAATACCTTAAGACAACCTACGGACATCGATATATCCGCAGTCGGCTGAAACATTATCTGGAGATTTCATAAAACCTTTATTACACAGGGTGACAGCTTCGGAAGGTTTCATTTCAATGACAAGCTGACATTTTACGAGAGAGCCCGTGCGTCCTTGGGTGAATTGAGAAACCATTTTCGGGAAGCGTTCGGTAATAATCACATCGATAACCTATGCTGCGATGCGTATTCTAAGAGAATGGGTGAAATTGGCTATTTATTGACCAGGATGATGAGTGGAGTGCGAAGGGCGCGAGATTCGCACAATACTAGCAAAAAGAATTCCAGCCTTTAGGCTAACTTCCAGCGCTAAGCGGTCACTTCCCTTCCGAAGGAATAGCTTCTATCCGAAGGATAAAATCATCGGTCCTAACCCTTTAACCAAACAAACAGGAGGTATCTGAAATAAATGGAAGTAAAGGCTAATAACATCACCTGGCACGAAGGACATGTAAACCGGCAGGTACGTGAGGATATGCTTCAGCAAAGGGGATGTACCATCTGGATGACGGGGTTACCCTCTTCGGGTAAAAGTACCCTGGCATTCACTCTGGAGCATGCCCTTGTCCGAAGGAACAGGCTGGCATATGTACTTGATGGAGATAATGTGCGGCACGGGCTTAACCAAAACCTGGGTTTCTCTACGGAAGATCGAGAAGAAAATATCCGTCGAATAGGTGAAGTGGCCAAGCTGTTCGCAGATGCTGGTTTTATAACTATGACCAGCTTTATATCTCCCTACCGCAAAGACCGGGATATAGCCCGGAGGATACATGGCGAAGCAGATCTCTTTTTCATGGAGGTATTCGTGGACGCGCCGATTGAGGTATGTGAAGAGAGAGATCCTAAAGGCCTTTATAAGAAAGCCCGTAAAGGAGAGTTAAAAAACTTTACCGGAATTGATGATCCTTACGAAGTACCTGAGAATCCTGATCTGGTTATCCCATCCGCAAAGTTGACTCCCCAGGAAGGAGCCATGAAGATACTCGGATACTTGGTAGAAAAGGGATATCTGATGTTACCGAATGCAAGATGACACGATTCGAGGGGTCGAGTGAAAAAGTTTTTTTCTTGACTGAAATAATGAAAGTGGCTACTATAATCAACAAGGTAGCTACTTAAAAGGAAAACCATCATGATCAGTGCGGGAATCAAGCACGTCAAAGACAATCTGAGTCGGCTTTTAGCACAGGTAAAGGCCGGGGAAGAGATCTTGATAACTGAAAGGGGAAGACCTATCGCCCGAATTGTGAAGGAAGGCCAGGGGGATAAGTCTATCCGAGCGGTACTTGGGCCTTTGGTTCAGAAAGGGCTGATAGTTTTGCCGAGCCGAGGCATCCTGAAAGATCGAGTCTCGGCAGCGGAAGTCCCGGGGAAGCCGGTTTCTGAAATGGTGATCGAGGATAGGCGGTGATCGATAAATGATTCTGTACCTGGACACTAGCGCACTTGTGAAGAGATACTTCCTGGAGCCTTATTCGGATGATGTCATTTCCAGATGGAAATCGTCCACACAGATCGTTACATCTTTTGTTGCCTACGCGGAAACCATGGCTTCCATGTATCGAAAAAAGCGTGAAGAGGGTCTTGCGGATAAGTTGATAAGGAAAACAGTAGATGCATTCCACAGGGACTGGCAGAGCTTTATACGTGTGGAGGTCAACGACACGCTTAATGTATATATACATCGGGTGGTTGACAGATATCCGGTTAGAGGCTTTGACGCAATCCACCTTGCATCAGCAATGGTGATCCATGAAAGGTTTCCGGAAGATTTTGAATTTGCCTGTTTTGATGACAGGCTTGTCCATGCAGCGAAATCGGAAGGGCTGGCAACATTTCCGCCCTGAAGCTACGACACTCCTGTTTTCACAATTCCTTCCCCTCTTAGGGGGAGGACAGGCCTGCGCGCTGAAGCGCTTCGGCGCGCAGGCGGGTGGGGGTCTTAAAAAAATGAAGGCGAGACCTTTGGTAAACATTACAGAAGGTGTAATACTGTCATTCCGGCGGAGGCCGGAATCTAGTGCTTTCAGGGACTTTCTGGATTCCGGATCCGTCATCCCGGACTAGATCCGGGACCGGAATGACGGATGAAGGAGTTATGCTAAGCTCTTATTGCTTTTTGTGCCATGTGCTATGCTCTTTCCGCTTTGCCTATTGCTTCATTATCATCTGCCAGGGAATTGAAAGCAGCCGGGACCATTTGGTTACAAGCAACTGAAACCTTATTGACAAAACTAGGTTTTTATGAAAACTTGAGAAACTGGTTTCTTGTTTTTGCGCTTTCAGCCTTTAGCTTTCGACTTTGAGCTTTCAACCTTGAGCATATTTCCCATTTAACGATTCAACGAATTAACGAATTAACGAATTAACGAATTAACCATTTAACCAATTAACCATTTAACCAATTAACCATTTAACCAATTAACTATTTAACCAATTAACTATTTAACCAATTACCAATAGTCCATGACCCATGCCACAGACTCCCAATAACAACCAACAGGATATGACTACGCCTGACTGGAACAACGAAGATGAGATCAACCTGCTTGACCTCCTCCTTGTGATCCTCAAGCGCAAGAGGATGATCTTTACAATCCTCTCAGCAGTCATTGTCCTTTCCGTTATCGTGAGTCTGATATCGCCCAAGAGCTATATAGCCACAGCACGAATCCTTCCGCCCCAGAAATCCGGATCATCCATGTCAGGACTTCTTTCCCAGGTTGGCGGGACACTGGGAAGCCTTGCTTCTGGTATTATAGGTAAGGAATCTACATCAGATGTCTATGTAGGTATCCTGGAAAGTCGTACAGTGGCTGATAATCTCATTAAAAAATATAACCTGATGGAGCTTTACGAAACAAAATACATGGCAGACACTTATAGAGCATTATCAGAGATGTCGGCTTTTGATGTGGATAACAAAAATCAGATTATCAGCATATCTGTTGAAGACCGTGATCCGCAGATGGCTGCTCAAATTGCAAACACCTATGTTGAAGAGCTGGATATTATAAACAGGACCGTAAATATCACGGAAGGCCAGAGAAAACGGATATTCCTGGAAAAACGGCTGCAGACAGTCAAAGAGGACCTTATAAAGGCCGAGATGGATCTCAAGGCCTTCCAGGAAGAATACAAGCTTGTTTCAATAGATGAGCAGGCAAGGGTAGCTATTGAAGGGGCTGCTGAGATAAAGGCACAGATAATTGCCGCCCAGACGCAGTTGGAGGTGTTAAAGGATTTTGGTACTGAAAAGCAAAATGAAGCTTTAATGTTGAAGGCCAGGATCGCGGAGTTGCAAAAGCAGCTTGCCAGGATTGAATCAGGAAGTAACGACAAAGACAATGATGATTTCTATATCCCTTTTAGCGAGCTCCCTGATCTGGGTATGCGACTCGCCAGGTTGACGCGGGAGTTCAAGATACAGGAAAATGTCTTCGAACTGCTTACAAGCCAGCATGAACTGGCCAAGATAGAAGAGGCAAAGGACGTCAATACGATCCAGGTGCTTGACGAGGCTGTTCCTCCGGATAAAAAGGCCAAGCCCAAGCGAAGGATTATAGTGATCCTTAGCACATTTGTGGCGTTATTCTTCTCCGTTTTTCTCGCCTTTTTCCTGGAATTTGTTGAAAAAGTAAGGACTGAAGATAAAGAGCGTTATAATGTCCTTGTGAAACACTTCAAAGATATCGATTTAGAAAAATACAAGGAGAACTTAAAAAGATACAAAGAATATCTGGAAACACGGATCAAGACCTGGAGAAAAAAATAGGCTGCATCATGTACCGGAGATCTTTGCCTAAGCGCATAAAACCAGCAATTCTGTCATTCCGATCCCCTCCCCTTTTACAGCCCTTGACATTTCGACAAGACGAAATTATTATGGCTATTATAATTTCCAAGGAGTTTCATATATGGATGATATTCAAAAGATAATACCGGTCACGACAGTGAAGAGAAAATTCCTTGATATCATCAAAGACATGGCAGATGAGGATTCCACCATTACAGTGACGAAGAATGGAGTAGCAGTTGGTGTTATGATAACACCGGACCGTTACATCGGCCTATTAGAGACAATTGAGATCCTTTCCAGTCCCGGAATTCTTAAAGCCCTGGATGCATCCCGGAAGGATTTCAAGGACGGTAAAATCTACACGCATAAAGATGTATGGGCGGAGTAATGGCCATGAAGTTCAGGCTGCTTTACTCTGAGACGTCTCGTAATCAGATTAAAAAACTACACCCCCACCTGAGACCGGTTATAAAGTCAAAAATAGAACATATTAGGGAAAATCCCTATTCAGGTAAATTTCTTGAAAAAGAACTTTCCGGCTATCTTTCTTTACGGGCAAAACGATATCGTATCATTTACAAGATATTGGAGGATGAGAAAGTATTACAGATTCACTATGTAGGCCATCGCAAAGATATCTACGAACTATTCGGTGAACAGCTCAGGGAAAGTAAAAAGAAATAATTACCCTCCGCTCCAAGCACTATACTCTTTGCGCTCCCTGGCTCGCCGTAGCTTATTAGCGAAGGCGGCTGCTCATTGCTCTATACTCATTGCTTATTGCTGCATAATCCATTCAACGATTTAACCACTTGACCATTTAAGTAATCACCCATGAAACTTCTTATAATAGGATGTAACGGACAACTAGGCTGGGAACTTTGCAGGCAGGCTAAAGAACAAGGACTTGGTCTTATTCCTCTGGACCTCCCTGATTTTGATATAACCCATCAATCAGCTGTTTACAGTAATGTTACCCGATCCCATGCCAATCTGGTGGTTAATGCGGCCGCCTATACGGCGGTTGACAAGGCCGAATTGGAACAGGACGCAGCCTTTGCCGTTAACCGGGATGGACCATCATATCTCGCGACGGCCTGCGCTGAAATCGGGATTCCGCTCATCCATATTTCTACTGACTATGTTTTTGATGGCTCTAAAAATGGCCCCTATCTGGAAAGCGATCCGGTATCTCCGCTCGGGATATATGGTAAAAGTAAAGCCGGGGGTGAGGAAGAGATAAGAAAAAGGCTTAAAAAGAATATCATTATCAGGACTGCCTGGCTTTACGGGGTCCATGGAAATAATTTTGTAAAGACCATGCTGCGCCTAGGCAAGGAAAGGAAAGAGATAAGAGTTGTGGATGATCAGTACGGCTGTCCGACCTTTGCCGCTGATCTTGCCGAAGCCATACTGACAATCGCGTCACTTATTGAGAAAGGTGAAAATATATCCTGGGGAACCTATCACTATTGCGGCCGTGGCAACACAACGTGGTACGGATTCGCTTCAAAGATATTCGAGATAGCAAAGGAATATGAGTCATTGAAAATAGAAATGCTCAAACCCATAACCACCGAGGAGTATCCTACACCTGCGCAAAGACCAAAAAATTCAATTATGGACTGTTCATCATTAAAGCAAAATTTTAATATCTCTCCGCCTGAGTGGCAGGATAGTCTGGAGGTTATGCTCCAGCGGCTTTTTGAGGAATAATGATTTGTTTGAATATTGAAATTTTATCTCTTTGCTCCATGCTGATAAACCTTGAATCTTTAAATCTTTGAATATTGAATTATGCCCCATTACCAAATCAACGATTCAACAAATTTACAATTCGACGATTTAACGAATTAACTATTTAACGAAAATAAAGCGACCTTCAAATTCTGCCTTGGATTGTACTTTGCTTGAAAGAAATTTGGGAATAGCAACCAGGCCTTGTGAGGAAGGCCTTACCCGAATGATTATGGAGTACTATCGCGAAAATGATGTCTGACTTCCATCGTCCTGATGTTCAACGGTTTGACCATTCAACTAATCAACTATTTGACGATTAAACAAGACGACCCGCAAATTCCGTTATGGCTTGTCGTTTATTAGAGCAGGAATATAATATATCTCCACCATCGTGGGAAGAAAGCCTCAAACAAATGCTTGCTGAATACTATCGCTGTATTGACCTCTGACTTCTGCCTTTCTGAGGAACAACCATTTAACAATTCAACTAATTAACGATTCAACCATTTAACTATTTAACGAATAAGTACGCTCTCAACGCTTTTACCCCGTGAAATTCTGCGCAGCAGAAACCCTTTAGGGTATTTCACTGGGGCTCAACGTTCCCAACGATATTAAAAATTATTTAATTATTCAAGGATTGTCCCCCTTTTTACATACACTGCAGATTGTGCTATAATGAAAACATAATACATGAATCTTAAAGGAATAAATATGTATATTGAAGAGATTAAAAATCGACTATTTGACCAAAAAGCGGATATACAAAAAAGATTTCATGTGAAAAAAATTGGTGTTTTTGGATCCTTTGTTCGGAACAAACAGACAAAAAAAGCGATATAGATATTCTTGTTGAATTTGAAAAGGGTCATAAGGACTTCTTTAATCAAAAGAATTCCCGGCAGCTCTGCTGCGGGGTTGCCGTTTTTGTGATATAAATGTCTTTATGAGTGAACATATTCTGAAACGGCATAATAAAACTCTGATTTTGTATCACATTGTTTGTCCAGCAAAATACCGACAAAAGGTATTCACAGAAAAAGTTGAGGTGTCACTTAAAAACATATGTTTTGAGATTGAAAAACGATACGAAATACATTTTGTGGAAATTGGCTCAGATGAAGACCATGTGCATTTCCTTGTCCAAAGTGTCCCTGTTATGTCACCAAGTAGGGTTGTGCAAATAATCAAGAGTATTACTGCAAAGAAAATATTCAAAAATCATCCCGAGGTCAAGAAATTGCTCTGGGGCGGTAAATTTTGGACAAGTGGTTTCTATCTCAATACCGTTGGTCAATATGGGAATGAAACCATCATCCAAAAGTATGTCAAAGACCAAGGGAAAACCTATAAACAGATCCACCGCGGACAGCTGAAGTTATTTGAGGACTTCGCATAACTCAGATACCTCGCAGCTCTGCTGCGGGGTAGTTCATTTCTTATCTGTCCCCTCTATCTGCTTGGAGGTAAAGATGAAAAGAACTATGATTCCAATATTTTCAATTATGCTTTTGATTATCATCTTTTCTGTAAAATACGCCAACGCTATCGCTTTTGTACCTCCTTATAATGATGCAGAAGAAACTCACACTACACTAATTTTAAAAGAAGTACCTATTCTTAGATCTTCGGATTCAAAAAGTTCCATATATAAGGAAACCGGGCAGATATATCATCATATTAATACTGGTTCAGCCGAATTAGGTGCTATAAGTTTTTTAGTTATAGATAAGCTGGAATCACCTTTTACTGTCTCTACTTCAGGTGACTATAACATAACATTTGATGTGGAGGTTTATGGAAAATATTGGAATATAATTAATTCAATTCTTTTTGGTTTAGCAGCAGGAGGTACTGACTTTACAATTGGAATAGGGGTGTCTGGCCCGGAAGGCACTTCTTCCAAACAGATTCCTTTGCTTGATATGAATGATCCGGGGAGCCCTGAGGTTTGGTTGGAAGTTTACGGCGACGCCATCCCGGATGCTATCGAAACCGGTCTGGACTGGGGGAAAAAAATTACAGAGGACACGAAAGATCTCGTTGAAGATTTAGCAGTGTTTCTTTTGGACTACTTTCTTTTGGGTGATCCCCTAGCCAGTGTACCCTTCACTCTAATTGACAGGCCGATTACCCTTACTTTACATAAATATCTCGAGGCTGGACAAGAATATAAATGGTATGTTGGGGCAGCATCAACGAGTTGGTCTCAGTCAGTTGGAATAATTAGCCATATTGGAATACTTGGTACGAGCATTAAAATAAATGAGGTGAAAATCGAAAGCAAACAAGGCACGTCCTCACCTCCTTCCATTGCGTTCTCAAAACCTGATCAAACAATAACTGTTGATAGCGGGGTTGCTATTAAATGGGTAGATATTGATGAAGATTCAAAAGCGTCTATTTCCCTATATGAAGATAATAATAATTATGGATATGATGGGACGGTGGTCTTGGCTGAAGGATTGAGCGAAGATGCTCTCGGAATAAATGGCCATTATTGGCTTCCAACCTCTGGAATGCCTGATGGAAAAGAGTTTTACGTTTACGCAAAGATAGATGATGGATATTCAAACCTAAATTCAGAGAACTACACAGCAAAAATTATTGTTGATCATCCAAACCAGGGTGCTGATTTATCACTTGGCACAACATTTTGGACGGACGATCATTCGACTACAGGAGATGGTGATGGTGTTCCAGAGGGCTGGGAGGATAATATTGAATTGGAGGTGAAACTGAAGAATGACTCGGGCTACGATCTCAGTGATGTGGAGGCAACGCTTTCGGCTTCTGTGATCGGTGTTTCCATTACGGATAATTACAATTATTACGGCTCTATTTCTGCGAATGGTGAGTCGCAGGGTAGTGGCAATTTCAATATCGATCTGAATTTCAACAGCTATTCAAATCTTCCTTTTGTGTTGACTGTGACCTATACGAAGAACGGCTCACCATATTATCAGAATATCGATTTTTCGAAGACCTTCACCGCCGATGGAGAATCAGGTCCAATCTTTGATGTTGCCCAAATAGTTTGGGATGATACTGGAGAAGGCGATGGAGACGGAGACGAGGTTTTAGAGAGTGGGGAGCGAGGTGATTTGTATCTTTATCTTAAGAACATAGGTACTGCCGATGCTGTTGAAGTGGAGGCAATGATCAAGGATGTGCCAGAATTTGAAGTCATTGAAACATATTATGATTATCCAGATCTTCTATATGGCGGCAGTGCTTACCCACCATCAAACGGCAGTCACTTTTATGTTTCTGAAATCCCGAAGGATTTTTCCGGTACCGCAAACACGGATATTAGCGTGAAATACGGCCCGAACCAAGTCGAGTATATTATTGAGGATTACCCACTGTTCAATGTTCAACCGGTAGCGTGGCTGAACGTAAGCCCTGGGGGCGATTGGGATTTCGGGGTTTGCAAGCCTGATGTGGGCGTGGTGAAAACGGTAACAGTCAAGAATTTGGGCACTGCGGATTTACATGTCACTGCGGTAAGCACATCTTATGCCGACACAACTTTGGCTGAAGACTCTCTTCCATGGACGATACCCGCTGGTAGCGAGAAAATCATAACTATTACGATAGATACATCAGGTCTCCAGGGGCAGATTGAAAGAGAGGTGGTGATTGAATCAGATGGTCGGATATATGGGCATGACCGGATTAACATTGTGGGACTCGTAAGTGATGATTTGCCGATTTATGAGTTGCCTGGAATAACAGGTTCTGAACCAGATATTAGTGGTACTATTATAGCATGGCAAGATACCCGAAACGGCAACAATGATATTTTCGCCTATGATCTTGCGGCGGAGGTAGAATATGCAATCTGCACTGATCTTGCGAGTCAGAGCAACGTAAGGTTAAGCGGCAGCTTGATTGCTTGGGAGGACCTCAGGAATTTGGATGGTCAAGGAATTCCGAGTTCAGACATCTATGCCTACGACATGATGACTGGACAGGAAATCATAGTCGCGAATAGCACTTCGGGGGAGTATCTTCTGGGTGTTGATGGAGACATAGTCGCCTATATCCGAGCAGACTTTACATATGATAGCTATGGAGAGGAAAAATATGGGTATAATGTGTATTATTACAATGTTGAGACCGGTGATAGGATACAAGTTACTAACTACACCCAACCACCCGCTGGCTCCGACCTTACGTCGGTTAGTAGGTGTGATTTCGCCGATGGGTTAATTGTTTGGTCGCGCAATTTATATGCTTGGAAAAGTGAATGGAACACCTGGTCATCCGGTACCCAATCGTGGATACAGAAGTATAAGATTGGAGTAGACTCATCTCCTGTCTTGTTGGATTTCCACTATAATTCGAGTCCACGAACGGCAAAGGACAAAATCGTATGGGGAATGGATGACGATTATCATAATAAGCAACAATTGTGGCTATGGGAGGAGGGACAGCCTACTATGGATCCTTTGCAATTGACTACGGAGGACGCCGAGCATCAGGATCCGGTTTTAGGTAATGACTATATCGTATATGAAAAAACTCTGGTAGGTGGCCAAGAGCTATATATATACAGAGATATTGAGTCAGGCGCTGAAGAGGCATTAACCGGTACAGGAATCTACCCCTCCACCTGGCGAATGGATGGTAATACCTTAGTCTGGGGCTATGGTTCCAAAATTTACTATGCTTTTCTGGGCGACACCTTAGCTCTCAGTCCCGCTGATATTTCTCTTAGCAATAACGAGCCTTCTTCCAGCGACCCAATCAGCGTGACGGTGACCGTCCATAACATTTCCAGTGATTCGGTGACGGAGAACGTAGTTGTAAAGCTGTACAAGGGCAATCCAGATAATGGCGGAACACAGTTGGGTTCTGATGATGAAATAGCTGGCGGAATAGAAGCTTTGAGTTACGGCGCTGTCACTTTCGATAGCATTCTTCTCCCTGAGGGTACTTATTATTTATATGCGATATGTTCAATTACTGGCAAAGACAACCCAACAAACAACACGGCCGCGAGGTCTGTGGAGGTATGTGACGGGGATACAGAAGGTCCCGTGATTTCAGATGTTACGGTTGCTGAATATGAGGGGGATGGAGATGCAATCATTGGAGACAATGAACAACTTCGAATATCTTGGAATCTTCAAGATCCAAGCGGTATTGGGTCAACATCGCTAACGGTGGATGGAGAATCTGTGGTGCTTGATGGCGATTACTTTGCTATTGTTGGGCCGTTGGCTCAAGGTAATCACCAACTTATGATTAATGCGACAGACGCCAACAATAGCCCACAAACTTCGATTGAAAATCAATACTTTACAGTGGTACAATCAGAAACAATTAATGTTATTATAGGTACTGAAACTGTCGAAAGTGGTGACACGATTGATCTGGGCACCTTCTATCAAATTTCATCAACTCAGGGTGTTCCTTTCTATTTCTTTAATCGTGGTGAACAAGAACTATCGTTGACAAACCTTACTATTCCAGAGGACTATTGGGCACTCGAATTCGAGGTGACAAATGTTTTACCCGGTCAATTCGCTATTTTTATTCTTACACCCAAAACAGGTACAATGGGAGTAATACCCCCTGGTCAAGTGATTCTTGAAAATAGCGATAATCAAAACAACCCATTTTCGTTTTTTATTACCGGTTATATGTTGAGTGCCACCATATCGGGCACACCAGTTAGCCCAACTGATCAAACCGGCGCAACGCTTACGATAGGTGGAGAAGGTGTTACCCATTACAAATATAAGCTCGATGACGAAGAAACCTGGAGCGATGAAATCCCAGTTGCTACAGAAATAAGCTTAACTGACTTGGCTGATGGCAATCATACGATCTATGTCATCACCCGTGATACTGCTGGCAACTGGCAATCTACAGATAGCGCCATAAGCGTTTCTTGGATGGTGGATACGACACCTCCGTCCGCAGGCGCAGGACCTGACCAAACGGTGGATGAGGGTATCACTGTTACCCTTGACGGCTCCGGTTCTTCTGACCCTGATGACGGGATAGCTACATATCAGTGGACACAGATCTCTGGGACTTCAGTGTCCCTTTCCAGCGCGACGGTTGCCAAGCCGACCTTCACTGCCCCTGCTGTGGATACAGGAGGTGCAGCTCTTACCTTCCAGTTGACTGTCACAGACAATGGTGGACTGCAGGCTACTGATACATGTATTGTTAATATTCTTGATGTACCTGATAATGATAATGACGGCATGCCTGATCAGTGGGAGACAACATATTTCGGGAACACATCATGGGACGGGACAGGGGATTATGATAATGACGGTCTGCTGGATCTTGCGGAATATGAAAATGGGACTGATCCCACTGAGACGGATACCGATAATGACGGCATGCCTGATGGATGGGAGGTTCAATATGATCTTGATCCTCTGGTAAATGATGCAGATAATGATGCTGATAATGACAGATACAGCAACATAGAGGAATATCAAGCTGGTACAGAGCCGGATAATGAGTATGACTTACCCAATCAACATCCAACCGCCGATGCCGGTCTTGATCAAATCGTGGATGAGGGAACTACCGTCACCCTGAATGGCTCCAACTCATATGACCTTGATGACGGGATTGAGTCATACCAGTGGACCCAGACATCCGGGCCTTCAGTGACCCTTTCCGATCCAGCATATGTAAAACCAACTTTTGTGCCACCTCCTGTAGATGTAAATGGAGAGGAGTTGATGTTTAAACTTACAGTAACGGATTATGAAGGACTGGAGTCAAGTGATGAAGTAACGATAACAGTGAATGACAACGGTATCACCGGATTTCCTGAAGAAGTGGTTACTTTTAGATCCTATGACAATGAATACGAGATCGGCATCAAAGAAATAAGCGGCGGGGCATGTGTATATTTAAATCCTATTAGCCCATCTGACATTATTGATCAAACAGACAGACCCCGGAACCTTATCTATGGTCTATTTGATATAGCCTATAGGACAGATAATGTAGGCGGGACTGTAATTGTTACATTCTATCTTCCTGAGCCTGCCCCTGCTGACTACAGATGGTACAAATATAGTTACTCCGACGGATGGTATGATTTCAGCACTAATGCTGTCTTCAATGCTGTAAGGGATCAGGTTACCCTTACCCTGACCGATGGCGGGGAAGGGGATGATGACGGTGCTGCGGACGGGATGATCATGGATCCTTCGGGGCTCGGCGTTGCCCCTGTTCCTCCCTACATACAGATCAGCGGCTCATCAACGGTCAATGAAGATTCATCAGCGCAGTATACATGTACGTTATATAACAGTGATGGTTCATCCTCAACAATAACAGACAGTGCATCCTGGTCTGTTAACTCTTCCTATGCATCTATAAGCAATGTCGGACTTTTATCAACTTTATCAGTATCAAGTGATCAATCAATTACAATAACGGCGACATATAGTGGATACTCAGATACATACTCGTTAACGATTAAGGATACCTCTACTCCTACCTCTACTGGTGGCGGAGGAGGCGGTGGTTGCTTTATTGCCACGGCTGCGTATGGGTCACCGGTTGAGCGACACGTTCAATTATTACGCAATTTTCGTGACCGATATCTGCTCACCAATGCTGTTGGTGATTCCCTTGTGCAGATCTACAACACCTATTCGCCCCCCATGGCCGATTTCATTGCTGATCATGAGATGCTGCAAACGACGGTTCGCTGGGGACTCTACCCTCTTGTGGGAGCGGCGTGGATAACCTTGAATTTCGGTTTCTTGCCCCTTTTTTTGATAGCGTTCCTTTTCATGTCCGCCATCATCGGCATTGTTTATAGAAGGAAACTCACGACGAAACGGGGATCATGGAGAAATTTATAACTTTAAGTATAAATTATCTCTAATAATTTTACGAACAACTTTTTATTCGCCTTCTCCAAAGGCTATGGCTCGACAAGATGGCGATGCAGGAAAAGATACGTAAAAAGTTAAAAGGTCGGGTTTGACTTTGATCAATTGTTATGCTACTTTTTACTTGACTTGATACAAATAATTGGACAAGCGGATTCATAGATGCCAACGGTACAAGGAATTTCCGGGCCTTATCGTTTCTATTTTTACAGCTTTGATTGTAATGAACCGAAGCATGTACATGTCCAACGAGAGAAAATGATTTGTAAATTTTGGCTTGATCCGATTGCTTTGAGTGAAAATTATGGTTACTCACCGACGGAATTAAATCGGATACGCCGCCAGATTGAAACTCATTATGAGAGAATAGTTGAGGCATGGGATGAACACTGTGGTTAAAACAGAGTTAAGGATAAAAGAAATAGAGGTTACAGAAGATACTATTACGGCTCATTTAACAGACGGGCGCACTATTAGTGTCCCTCTGGTCTGGTCTTGGCGGTTGGCTGAAGCCACACCCGAACAGCGAGCTAATTATGAGATTATCGGTGATGGACATGGTGTGCATTGGCCGGACATTGATGAAGATATAAGTGCAGCGGGGATGCTTTATGGTATGCCTGCACCAAGGCCAAAGAGAGAATCAATAGCTGGGTTTGCATGAGCTCGTATAGGGTACTTCACATTTTCATATTCAAGGGAAATGGTAATGATTTTCTTTTACAATCTTCTCCCCTTGTTCTACAGATTGTGTTACGGCCGCGGGTGATAGATTAAACCTCTTGGATAAATCAGTCATACTTATAACTCTATCTGGATGCTGTTGATTTAGAGGAACTCATGAATAATGCCTAGTCAAATACCACGATCAGCGTGGGGGAATTTAATAAACCGCATCAACAGGAAATTGCAATCTCGCCGCACATTGTAAAGGAGGCGGATGAATAATAAAAGCCGCTATTGCATATGACATAAACGGTTCGTTCGGAGAACGAACCCTACATAAATCTCGAAAGGAAATCCGTGCTGTAGAGCCTGTTCCCCGAACGGGCCGCAACTGGATTCCCCGGTCCCGCCTTCGCCCATAGGCTTCGGACGAGGCAAAGCAAGCCGGAGAATGACGTTATTGTTAGTGTTGTTGTGGCGCAACATCGGTATGCCGGGATGACGTGATTGTAGGTGTCGTTGCAGGGTTAAATATCCAGGGGTTTCTTCAGTATAGATTCAATCATATTTCTAAGGTTCTGGTGATTGGGGTGTGAAAGCTCAGGGTCTGATTCTATAAGATCCTTAGCTTCCTTTTTCGCACTAATAAGAAGATCCTGATATGTAATCATTTCCGAAATATCGATCTCTCCTGCCCCTGACTGTCTTGTGCCTGTCAATTCCCCGTGACCCCGGAGTTCAAGGTCTTTTCGGGAAATCTCAAATCCGTCATGGGTTTCAGCAAGGATCTTTAACCTGGCGATTGCTTTCTCAGAAAGGTCCCTGGACAGCATAAGGAAACACACGCCGCCCTCACTTCCTCTCCCAATCCTTCCCCTTAACTGGTGCAGTTGTGCCAGGCCGAATCGCTCAGGGTGTTCTATTACCATTACGGTAGCGTTGGACACGTCTATACCCACCTCTATAACAGTAGTACCCACTAGGAGGTCTATCTCTCCTTTATGAAACGCACTCATGACATTGTCTTTTTCATCAGTGGAGAGTCGGCCATGGATGACGCCTATTCGGAAGGGAGGACTGAGTATCTTTCTCAGTCTTTCCCCCATCTCCCGAACGCTCTTCAGGTCCTGTTCCTGAGATTCTTCAATAACAGGACATATGACAAAGGCCTGCTGCCCCGCGGACATCCTCTGCCTTAATGTCTCAAAGACCTGTCTCTTTTGCCGCTCTTCCACAAGGCGGGTGGCGACAGGGAGATGTCCTTCCGGGTACTCCCTGATTATTGAAACATCCATGTCGGCATAGAGTGTGATGGCGAGTGTCCTGGGGATAGGGGTAGCGGACATAACAAGGATATGAGGGTTATTCCCCTTCCTGTCCATCAAGGCCCTTTGCCTTACGCCAAACCTGTGCTGTTCGTCAATAATGGCAAGGCCGAGATCTGAAAAGGTAAGCCCTTTTTGGATAAGCGAATGAGTACCGATTATGAGATTATACCGGCCGGTCTTTATCCCTTCATACACATCCTCTCGTTCAGCCTTTTTCAGATCACCGGTCAGGATAA
>Ga0315546_1000579_pt1 | contig 25566 bp, 19 predicted proteins | sample SalMarSW160170MG_FD_203833 | JGI IMG/M metagenome (GOLD analysis project Ga0315546, IMG submission 203833) | Salt marsh sediment microbial communities from the Plum Island Ecosystem LTER, Massachusetts, United States - Salt Marsh Sediment SW1601-170 ...
CCGCCGCCGCCATAGCCGCCGCCGTAGCCGCCACCGCCACCGCCGTAGCCGCCGCCGCCGTAGCTGCCGCCGCCGCCGTAGCCGCCACCGCCGTAGCTGCCGCCGCCGCCGTAGCCGCCACCGCCGTAGCCGCCGCCTCCGTAGCCGCCTGTTGTTCCGCCGCCGTAGCCGCCTGTTGTTCCGCCGCCGTAGCCGCCACCGCCGCCCCCGTAGCCGCCGCCGCCGTAGCCGCCCGTTCCGCCGCCATAGCCCAAAGGTTCCATATATGGTATTTGACGGAAATCGGCTGGTTCGCCAAGAAGGTCGGTTATGTCATAAACTCGCGTCTCGAGCTTGCTCGGAAGTGATTCTACCGTAGCTACGGTTATTACGCCGTTTTCAACGACGTAGCCGAGTTCTGCAAATCCACCCGAAACGGCTTTTAACAAATTGTCCAATCCGGTACCCAGCCGAACCGCGGCCAGGCCATCCATATTTATTTCTGTTGTCTGATCTATCTCAGCGTTGTCATGCAAATCTCGCCACAAGACGACTATTCTCAACGGTGGTGAAACAGAATTCTTTATTATATCCACCGCATCGCTAAGTGGCATTGAAGGTGTCAATGCCGAAAGGTCCACGATTGAATCTAATTGCTCATAGGTCATAACATCAGCCGGGTCAAGCCCGATTGGTTCATCCGGCTGCCGTGTGGGTTTTGCGATAATCTCCTTCCAGTTTTTAGGGTAGCTCAGCTCTTTAGCGTATGGAACTCCCGCCTCGTCGGTTTTTAGCAGTATGTCTGCTCTCTGTTTATTACTCTCTTTCTTAATATCCAGCTGTTTCTTAAAGTAAACCGTATCTTCCAGTGTGTCTTTTAACAGCAGCGCCTCGTCATTTTGTGGGTCTATTGCAAGCAGACTTGTCAGTGCACCGAGTGCCGCTTCATAACGCTGCTGTTTCTGATAAGCCCGCGCGTTTTTCATCAGCGACTGTATTCTTTCAGCTTTTTCAGCTTCCATCTGTTTTCTAAACTGACGTTGTGCCTCAATCGCCGCTGTATGTTTTTCCTGTTCCTCTTGCTTGGCTTGTTCTCGCTGCTGCTCGTCTATTTGTTCTCGAAGCTGCATTAATGTATTGTTGCACTGCTCAAAAAGTGCTTCTTCGAGATACATCTGGTTTTTATTGACAGTTATTTCTGCTGATGCAACAATTTCTGTTGCCTTGTCGAATTCACCTTCATTTACATAATTGGACGCCTTGTTTATAGTGTCATTAACAACGGCTCTGGTGTGGCTTTGGATGATGTTTCTTTTGCGGTTAACCACGTCGATGTAAGTTCCTTCGCTTGCCATCGGCTCGGGAGCTTGCGGCTCGACAGTACTGTATGGCGATGTTAGTTTCGGTATAACGAGCTTTGGCCTGATAGTTTTAGGTTTTACATAATCTCTCGATGCGGTGGTTATCTTTGGGATTTTTCGGCCCAGAGATTCATCTATCTTCCCGATGTAGGCATCTATTGTTTTTGCCATTTTTTGTGGAATACGACCGCTTTTCGAGATTCTGACGAAACCTTCACGTGCCTTTTCCAGTTGTCCGGTGCCGTATAATCCAATGCTGCGGTAATAGAGGTCTGCAATTTCCTGCTCGTTCATTTCCTGCAAATTTTCTTGTTCGCCTGCACCTTTGGATTTTTCCGCGTCAATTAGTTCCTCTTGTCTGGTCGAGGCCGTGGTTTGTTTTGCAGGAGGTGCTTCGGGTTTTATTCGGTTGTCTATTTTAGTAATCGCTTCTAATATTTGCGTCTTCTCTTCGTTGCTTATGGATTTGAATTCCATAATTCTTTCAAGATGTGCTTTGGCGTCGGCCAGTTTGTTCTGGTTGATTAATGTCACAATAAGCCTGTATGTTTCGTTGACGCGCTTTCTCTCATGTATTTTTTCTATAAGCTCTTTTAATTGCGCCCGTTCGGTAACGGATAGATATTGCTCATGCATCTGTGCATTAAGGAATGATTTTTCTGCCTGCTCCAAAAGCCCTTCGTTATATTGTTCAATGCCTTGGTCAATGTACCTTTTAGCTATCTTGTTGAACGCTATGTGTGCATCTACATTGCTTGTCTGAGATTGGGTAACTTCCGTTACGAATACTGCAAAAAGCAAAATCGTTGCCAGTGTCAAGAGCAAAGACTTTCTAATAAAAAATTCAGTAAAAATTTCTGACTTGTCCAAAATTAACCTCCTGCCCCAAAAAAGTGCCTCCTCTGGAAGCTTTTCACACCGATTTAGTCTTTCTTCACGACCTCCAATTTACAGATAAATTTAACCTTACGATAGTTAAGTGTATACAAAAAGCAAGGAATTTGCAAGGAAAAATTTGATTTATAAATGCTTGCCCGATAATATCTATATTGCAGTTTCGACAAACTGAACGGCTCGAGAAATCTGGGGAAAATTTTATTGCTAAAAAACAGTTTTTTTATGGGTATAAAACGGCTTTTTGAGCGAATTTTTGGACGTGATTCTTCATAGAAAATATTGCCATTATGGCGGAAAAATCCTTGATATTGGCAGTTGAAACCTCCAGCAGAATTGGTTCTGTTGCAGTGGCGGTTGGCCCGGATTTAAAATCAGAGGCAACCTTTTCCGGGCCGATGAAGCACAGTGCCGAGCTTTTTCCTGCGGTTCGCACCCTTCTCGGGCGTCTTGATAGAAAACAAAATGACATTGAGCAGGTTTATATTTCGGTCGGCCCGGGTAGTTTCACAGGTCTGAGAATTGCCGTTACTCTGGCAAAGACAATGAACCTTGCCAACTCCTCAAGGATTGTTGCTGTTGACACGCTCGATGTCATCGCAGCCAACGTAACCGGCATAAACTCTACGAGCCACGAAGTCATTGCTCCCATTATCGACGCCAAACGTGGCCGTTTCTACATCGCCGTCTATCAACGCACGAGCGACGGAATCTGGAACAAAATCCTCCCAGACTCCATAACGACCGCTAAAAAATTTTTGGACCGGTTTGCCTGCAGAGAAAGACCAATCCGACTCCTTGGCGACGGTCTGATATATCATAGAGACAAGTTCAAAGCAGATGGCGTTCATTTTTTTGATGAGGATTGTTGGAGTCCGAGGGCTTCGATGGTCCACCGGCTCGGCTGGCAGTTAGCCCTTGCCAACCAGTTTGCAGAACCTTTGACGTTGCGACCTAACTATCTGCGCCCGCCTGAAGTTACGCTAAAACAGAAATAATCAATGAATTTTCTTTTGACTTTTGTTTTATGTCTTCCGGATTAATTTTTTCAGACGGAAAGCCAGTCCGGCTGCGGTTCGGATAATCTTGTCGCCCACTGCCGGCTCTGACTTGGCGAGAAAACCGCGCCGAGGTGAATGTAACCACTGGTTTATTTGGAGAAAACAGCTAAACTTTCTGATATCCTTCAAATCAAGCCGTTTAAAAATAGTCAAAAAAAATTTAAAAAGTGTTTGTAATTATTCGTTTAAGGGGGTATTATAACCGCCAATATATTGTTGACACGGTTTACTGCTTTTGGTAGTTATCGTAAATGGAATTTGGTTTTAGGGTAAAGAAAAATTCCTAATTTAATTAGGGAGGATAAACAAGTGAGCGTTGACGAAGTAGATGTTAAGGCAATTGAAAGCAAAGTGATAGGCATAATAAGTGAGCAGATGGGCGTAGACAAGTCTGAAATAACACGCGATACCTCATTTATTAACGATTTGAACGCCGACTCGCTGGATACCGTCGAGCTTGTTATGGAGTTTGAGGATGAGTTTGATATGAGCATCCCGGACGAGGAAGCGGAAAAAATCCAGACTGTCGGTGCAGCAATCAAATATATCGTCAATATCGCGCAATCCAAAAGCAAACAGTAGCGAAAAAGTTGAGCATGACCAAACGGCGAGTTGTTATAACAGGCTTGGGTTGTATCACCGCCTTAGCCGAGTCCGCTGATAAGCTTTTCGCTGCGCTATGCGAGGGTAAAAGCGGCGTTTCTATCATCGAATCCTTTGATACCAGTGCGTACCCGGTAAGATTCGGAGGCGAGGTAAAAAGTTTCGATGTAACAAAATACATCGAACAGCGGGAAAGCAGGCGAATGGACCGCTTCACGCAGTTTGCCGTCGTCGCTGCCATACAGGCTGTTAATGACAGCGGACTTGATTTCTCCAGGGAAGATGTGATTCGTGTAGGTGCCATCGTAGGTACGGGAATTGGCGGTATCAAGGAGATTGAAGACCAGCACTTAAGACTATTAAAAAAGGGTGTAAGGCAGCTCTCGCCTTTCACTGTACCGCGGCTTATGGCAAACGCAGCCTGTGGAACTATCGCAATTTACTATGGACTTCGGGGGCCGAATTTCTGTGTCACAAGTGCCTGTGCTTCAGGTAATCATGCGATTGGCGAAGCTTATATGAACATTGTTGCAGGGCGAAGTGATATTATCATTACCGGCGGTTCGGAAGCGGCTCTTACACCGATAGGGCTTGCCTCTTTTTGCGCTGCAAGGTCGCTGAGCACCAGAAACGAAGACCCGCAGGCGGCCTCAAGGCCCTTCGATAAGGATAGAGACGGCTTTGTCCTTTCAGAAGGTGTGGGTATTCTCGTCCTGGAGGAATACGAGCATGCAAAAAAAAGAAATGCAAAAATATACGCTGAGCTGCTTGGCTATGCAGCCACAGATGACGGTTATCACCTAACCGCTCCTATGCCCAATGGCGATGGAGCCGCAAAAACAATGGAGCTTGCTATGCTCGATGCAGGCATAGACAAGGAGAAAGTTGACTATATCAATGCGCACGGGACTGGAACAGAGCTAAACGATATTGCTGAAAGCTCTGCCATTAAGACTGTTTTCGGTGATTATGCCTACAAGTTGCTTGTCAGCTCAACGAAAAGCAGTCTTGGCCATTTGCTTGGGGCCAGTGGTGCCGTTGAGCTTATAATATGTATAAAGGCCATCAACGAATCAATTGTCCCCCCCACCATAAACCTCGAAAATCAGGATGAACGCTGCGACCTGAAAATAGATTATGTGCCGTTAAAGGCCCGAAAGGCGAAGGTCAATATTGCGATGAGCAACTCCTTTGGCTTCGGCGGCCACAATGCCTGCGTCATTGTCGGCAAAGTCTGACAAATAATTGACCGCAAAGAACACAAATACAGCGGAGTTTCGTATCGGTGGATTTCCTTCAATCGTTATCGGATAATCATTCAGCAAGCAGTATTGCGTTTGACGAAGGGACACAGTTAAGATATTGTATATGCAATAATTATGGTTGCTCAAAAGAAAAAAAGCTCGCTTGATTTCAATTCGCTTAAAGAGGCGATAAGATGGTTCTTCTGCGACAGGGTCGTGGTCTTTTTTGTTGTTTTGGGCATAATTTTGCTGCTTTTAACATTAACAGTTTACGCCAAAAATCTTAAATCAATCAAATACAAGGGCATAGACTATAAAACTTGTAAAACGGCCCCCTCGCGTTTACTTTTTAAGATTGCCACACCGGCATTGACTGTCAAAGTGCAGATGAAAAGGTTGCCGGCTCGTCCATTTCTCCAGCATCTGACATTGTATTCTCTTATGTTCGCTGTTCAGATTGTTGTATATGGAATTGTTGGCAAAATTGTAAGTCTTATGTCATCGGAATGGCTTGTTGCGGGATGGATATATGTTGGTATTGTTTTACTTGCCCTGGGACTTGCCTACGATATCGACCCGGCCTACGGTTCTGTGCTGGATATGGTCAGGGGAAATCCCTTTAAGTTACTTATTGTTATGTCGAACCTGCTCGTGTCGTTTGCCGGGCAGTATCTTTCATTTGCTCTTGCCGGCTTAACACTGCGGTCTTACATTCTTTTTCCGTTTATGTTCGCTTTTCAGGTTCTTATTTATGGTTTTTTCGGAAAAGTTATAGCCAATATGTTTCCGCGAGTGTAAGGAAGTGCGTAGAGCAAACTTTTATAGCCGGTTTTTTTCGTATGGACATACTCTTGGCGATTTTGTTTTTAGCTGCGGGGCTGGTAATTCTATGGAAGTGCGCTGAGCTGTTGGTGGTTGGAGCCGTCGGATTGGCCGGGCGGCTTGGCATAAGTCCGCTGGTTATAGGCCTGACGGTCGTAGCTATGGGAACTTCTGCCCCGGAGGTGGCCGCCAGTATTGCTGCTGTTGTTCACGGGATGGGGGATATTGCCGTCGGAAATGTTTACGGCTCCAATATTGCCAACCTGGCTCTCGTGGGTGGCTTGGCGAGTCTCATTCGGCCGTTACAAGTTCAGAAGAAGACCCTTCTTCGTGAAATACCGGTGATGATTCTGGTGACTCTGCTTTTATGGCTGCTGCTGCGCAATTTATCTTTGACCAGGCCGGAGGGCGTAATCTTATTGGCCGTTTTTGTCGCACTAATCCTGCTCACCGTGTTGTTAGCACGCAGAGATGCTGGAGTTTCAAATCGAGATACGGCAAAGCAAATACAAAATACGAATATGAAAAAGAGTGTGCCGTTCATTGTCATTGGCTTGATAGGGCTATCCCTTGGCGCGGATATGGCGGTTCGAGGAGCAGTGGTTATCGGTGAGAGAATCGGTTTAAGCAAAGCTGTCATCGGCCTAACTATCGTTGCAGTCGGCACTTCTCTACCGGAACTCGCAACCTGCATAGCGGCCGCAATCAAAGGTGAGCATGATATTTCTATCGGAAATCTGGTCGGCTCAAATATCTTCAATACCCTCCTTGTGGTCGGCGCAGCGGGAATTGTCAAGCCGTTTAATATCAGCAGGCGCCTCATAACGACTGATTACTATATTATGGTTGCCGTAAGCATTGGCTTTACTCTTTTAGTCATTATCTGCAGGCGCACAATCAGCCGTATCGGCGGAGCAATACTGCTTTGCGGGTATATTGTTTATATGATTTACCTTTTCGGCTGCACACGGGCAATATAGGCGCAGTTTTGCTCAGTTTTATTGGAATGTCTTACGCCTGTGGGGCGATATAGCAATTTAGCTTCCTTCAACACTTGATGTAACACCTCGTAACAGGGCCATTTTAAAAAAGATTATTTGTTGTTTATAAGAAAATTTGCTGATAATCGAAAAAAAGAAAAACAGGGCCGGGTGTGGAGGGAGAGGAAAGAGAGGAAAATCCCCGGCCCTTTAGAAAACGTAATGATACCAAAATACGATATACGGTGTCAAGACAAATATATCAAATTCAAACGCATTATAAAATCCGCAATGACGCCTTAACAACCCTGCTTGCGGGCTTTTGAGCTAATCAGACGGTCCTCGGTTTGCACTTCAAATGGTCCCTGGTCTCTCCATCCGTTTTTCAGCTTTGCACTTTGGATTTCAAAATGACATTGATTCTGCAAAGGTGTTTTGAAAATCCTTACTGTGGGCGATTTCAACATACTCAATCTTACGGGCTAATTGGAGGGCTTTTTCACGGTATCGGCTGGATAGAAGCATTGTCTGTGCACCGGTGGCGGCTGCATTGCCCACAAAGCGAATCAACTCAAGGCCAACCTCCGGCAATAGGCCTATCTTTAGTGCACTTTGGGGCCGAATGTAATTTCCGAATGCGCCGGCCAAGAGAATCTGCATTATATCGGCATCTTTTAGACCGATTTTATTCTGTAGAATTTTTATTCCCGCTCGGATAGCGGCTTTGGCTAATTGGACCTCGCGTATGTCTTTCTGCGTTAAGATAACCTTTTTCTCATCCATATCTGCAAGAGTAAAAGCCGGTTGGCTGTTGTGTTCGATAACTCTTTGAATGATTTTTTCCGGCACTTTGCCTGTTAGTGTATCCGGCTTTGCGAACCTGCCGGTCTTGTCGATAATTCCCAAATCCAGCATAACTGCCGCTGCGTCAATAAGACCGCTGCCGCATAACGAGCGGGCCGGAGAATTTCCTATCACATCCAAGTCAATATCATCGTTGTTTATGATAACGGCCTGTATTGCACCATCAACCGCCCTGCTGCCGCAGAATATCCTTGCACCCTCGAAGGCCGGTCCTGCTGCGCAGCTTGCCGCATAGAGCTTGTCCTTGGCGCCGAGCACGATTTCACCGTTTGTGCCGATGTCGATGGCAAGTGTCATCTGCTCTGCTGAATCAATGTCAGTTGCAATTGCTACGGCTGTCGTGTCGGAGCCGATAAAGCCGGCGATATTCTCAACGGTGTGGATATTGCCCGCGGGGTTCATCAATAGATGGAGCTGCCTCGGCGGTACATCCCAGGCATCAATGCTGTATGCTCTGTATGGCACCTGGCCAAGCTGGGTTATCGGAAGTTTCAAGAAGATATGGTTCATTGTTGTATTGCCGACAGCACATACTTCATAGATTTGACTTATTTCTATTGAGGCCTGCTCACAGAGCTTTGTGGTTAATTTGTTTATGCAGTCGATTATTGATTTTTGCAGATGATACAGTTTCTCATCGGTTTGAGCGTATGCAATTCTTGATATCACATCATCGCCGTATAGTGTTTGTGGATTTAGGGCCGCTTGCGTTGCCAGGCACTTTCCATCTTTCATATCGATTAGTTTGGTAACGACTGTAGTTGTGCCGATATCGATGGCTACGCCGAATATCTCATCAGCCGTTGCGTCTTTAAGATATTTTTTATATATATCCGGCTCAAATTGAACATCTGTCTTGACGCCTTCGGTGAGGATTTTGTGCTCGAAAAATCTCGAGCTGTCGGGGATTGTTATAGTAAGGTTGCTTTCGATATTGTACTGACAGGCCAAGACCTCCCTGCCCTCCGGCTCAAGGCGGACTACGCACTTTTTACAGGTGCCTTTACCGCCGCAGACGGAGTTCAGGATAATGCCTGCCTGCGCCGCCGCCTCGATGACTGTAGCGCCGGCGTGAATTGAAATTTGCCTGTTATCTGGCTTGAAAATAATCTGGAAATGCTTCATTAATGTATCACGTTTATTTTACGCATTACAACGTATGCACAACAAACGACTGCTATCCACTCTTTTTATGCCGTATTTTCCAGCGGACTCTTCGCTTTTTACTGCCAATTTTACGCCTGCGCCTTGCTTTAGCCATTTATTTCTCCTGAATCCAGACAAAAACTTCATTGTAAAAAAACTTTTCACTATTGAGATAATATAATACTATACAAGATGCGAATGTAAAGCTATAAAGTATTTGGTGAGTAGCATATTTTTTATTATGGTGTCAAAATGATACAGTGTAAAGATTGCGAGTTATATGAGGTCGGGCCGGACGGCAAGGGAATTTTCAAATGCGATCCGTTTTCCAACATAAAGGAGCCGGAGTGTCTGGCCAAATGGCAGCTGCTCCGCCTGGATATGCTGGTGTCCAGCTATCAAAGTATGCTTCAGTGGTATAGCAAAATGGCGCCTCTGCAGGACAAGATTATGCGGTATATGAAGCGCGAGATTGATGAGATGGACGAAACGGAGCAATGGAAGCTCGAAGAGGACGAGCAGGATGACAATGGCGACGCCTTGTAGCTTAGGCCGCAGAATTGCTATGCTGATGTTCTGAGTATTGTGTTGTCGGTCTTGACGATTTTGAAAAATACGAGAAATCCCGCAAGCGCAGCCCCACTGATGAATCCGCCGAAGTGTCCCATATAAGCCGATGGAAGATATCCGGTCATACCTGCTGCCAGGTTCAGCAAAAACCACAACAGGATAAGCCACGGCCCCAGCCGCCCGAAGTTGCCGTAGCAGAGCACGACATACATACCCAGGATTCCCATAACCGCCCCGCTTGCTCCGATAGCGGGCCGGCCGTCAAAAGCAATGTGTGCCGCCGCTGCAGCGACACCCGCAAAAAGAAATGCAAAAGGATAGTTCTCATTGCCGAGCCGCAGGCACACGCGTCGTCCGAAAATCCATAGTGCAACTAAGTTCGATACAATGTGTATAACATTTGCATGCAGCCACATATGGCCGGTTATTCCCGTAACGGACCAGCGGTTCAAAATCAGGCCGCTAAGATACTCCTGGCTGGTGTCGAACGAAATCTGCATTGCAAACGTCGCCGTCAGCAGCATCATTATCAGGTAGTTGCCTATCGGCACGTCCGGCACAGATATGCTTTTACTAACTTGTCCCTGCAAGAAACACTCCTCCAAAAGGCCTTTAACTTACTAAAAACCTATAAATCAATATACACTATTTTAAGCTCCCTGTCAATTGTGGTTTCTACGGTTTTTACACAATAAACGATATTTTTACAGGCTGTATTTATTGTAGGGTAGGGTGGGGCTTGCCCTACCAATTCCGCCAAATCCCAAAGCCCCTAGCTTTATGCTGGTTTTGTTTAGCCGTCGCCGAAACGGCGACGTAAAAAAGTCATTCTGAGCGTAACGAAGTGAAGCGAAGAATCTATTGAAAATGTCATTCCTGCAAAAGCAGGAATCCATTTATTTACCCCCAAAGCCTGCTTCGAGGGTAACTCGTTGTAGAGGTTCTTTATCAATAATCTTTATTGCCTCTTGCAAATTATTGAGCGACGCTTATACTTACCGCTTATGGCGAAGAAAAAGGCGGCAAAATCTAAAAAAGCATCCGCAAAAGAGATTCCGGCAGGCAAACCATCCTCCTTAATTGATACCCGCGTTATTTATTGCGGCGATAACCTTGACCAGTTGAAAAAATTCCCCGATGGATGCGTTGACCTGATTTATATCGACCCGCCTTTTAACTCAAACCGCAATTATGAGGTCTTCTGGGGTGAGACAAAGGAAAAACGTTCCTTTGAAGACCGCCACGCCTCAACGCAGGCCTATATCGACTTTATGCGTCCCCGCTGTGTCGAACTGCACCGTGTCCTAAAGAAAACCGGCTCGTTCTACTACCACTGCGACTGGCACGCCTCACACTATGTCAAAATTATGCTCGACCAGATTTTCAGCGAAAACCAGTTTCAAACGGAGATTATCTGGCGCCGAACTAATGCCAAGGGATTAGCTTTCCGCTCTTTTCCGAACGACCATGACACAATATTTTATTACACCAAAAGCAATGATTATGCATTTAACCGTCAATATCTACCACATGATGAGAAATATACCAAGGCGTTCTATAAATACGTTGAGCCGGAAACTGGCAGGCAGTATCAATTAGCAGATTTGACAAATCCCAATAAAGACAGACCTAATCTTACTTATGAATTTCTTGGCGTTAAGCGTGTATGGCGTTGGACAAAAAAACGCATGCAAGATGCCTATAAAAAAGGAATGATTGTTCAGTCTAAACTTGGCGCTGTGCCACGACTCAAAAGGTATCTCGATGAACAGGAAGGAATGTCTGTCGATAGTATATGGGCGGATATTCCACCAATACAATCTCAATCAGAAGAACGTCTCGGCTATCCCACCCAGAAACCTTTGGCGTTGCTTGACCGTATCATCAAAGCCAGCAGTAATGAAAACGATATCGTTCTTGATACTTTTTGTGGTTGTGGCACTGCTCTGGTTGCCGCTGAAAATCTCGGTCGGCAGTGGGTTGGCATTGATATTTCGCCTACCGCCTGTCGTGTTATGGCAAAGCGTCTGCGAGATGTCTGCAAAATGAGAGAAGATGAAAAGCTCTGGCGTATCGGCCGGGGCTTTGTCGTCCGTGATTTGCCGTGGACTGAAAAGCAGCTTAGAGAAATTCCGCCCTTTGAATTTGAGAACTGGGCTGTTATCGCTCTCGGCGGTATCCCCAATAAGGCACAGGTTGGCGATATGGGAATTGATGGCCGTATCTATCCTGTCTCTGCCACACCAAAGAAGAAAAAAGGCGAACTTGATTTTATGGATGTTTGGTATCCCATACAGGTCAAGCAGAAAGACAAGGTTGGCAGACCGGATATTGATTCTTTCGAGGCCGTTATGATGCGCGAAGACCGCACAAAGGGCTTTTTCGTCTCCTTCGATTACTCATCCGATGCTATGAGTGAGATACAGGCCTTTTTCAAAAAGTCTGGCAAGAGCATCATCGCCCTTACCGTCAAAGACATCCTCGAAGAACAAATCGCCTACAAACTGGCTTAAAAGAGCTGCATAAGTTTTTGTACGATTATTAAAGTTATAGTTATTTTTCGGCTATTACCGAAGAAAATCTTTGAAAGTACAATTATTGTATGGACATAAGAAATTTATATAAATACGGAAAGAAGCAACATATGCTCTCTTTGTTAACAAAAGGAGAAATACAGTTAAATCCGGCTTCGCATTATAAAGATACAACATTACCTATTGGAGCAATTGATCCGGAGGAATTAAGCATAACGCAATCCATAGACCCTATAAAACATAATGCAAAAATAACCGTCTATAGCTCGGATAGAAATAATCTAAAAGGGGAGATAAAACCTATAGGGGTTATCAAAGAGACTGCTTCTTTAACAACTGATTATTATATATATTGTCTTTCCTTGAGACATGATGCGCAATTGTTTGAAGCCTTCCAAGCAGATTCGTATATTCATATTAGAAATTCGGAGCTATTTATTGAGAGAGTGTATAAAGTTCTTGATGATTTTCTCCCGGGTTGGATAAATATTGCTAAGCCGGTTATTTATCTTAATGAAAACCAATATCTATTTGATAAACCCGATGTATGCTTTTGCAAAAAAATAAAATATAGCTATCAAAGAGAATTTAGATTCTGCTGTTTGCCCGAAAGCAAACAGAATAATCTTACACCTATTTTGGTCAATATTGGCAAAATAGATGATATTGCTGATATTTATTATAAAAGCTAAAGCATAATAGCAATGAAAGATTTCCAAGATATTGTTATAAGTTCAAAAAGTTTGTCTGCCAGAGAAATTTTAAGTAGGATACGTGATTTTGCTCGTGCGATGCAGGGCTGGGCGGATTTACCTAATAAATCAAAAGAATATGAAGCAGCTCTTGGCAAACCTGCATGTATGCTTCATTCATTAGCCACAGAAAAAACCCAATCCGCAGGAATAGCTTTAGTGAGCAAAAATGAAAAGTCTGTTGTCGTGACTAATATCGTGCCTGAAAACAAAAGTCAACTTACAATCAATGAATATAATCTTATAGCTCAAAGATTTAAGAGCGAACTTTCTGAGTATATTAAGTTAGATGGAGATAATATCAGAATAGCAATTACAAAGGAAAATATTAAACTCGAAGATATTATCAGAGGCAAAAAAACGCGAGAATTATTTCAAATTTATCTGAATGCTTATCCAAAAAGCTGGCATCCTCTCGACATTTTCAGATTAGATACGTTTATTTGTTCGTTATCAAGGTATGGCGGCAATATTGACATAGATTTATTATATGGTTTTCTCATTAAAGATTTAAGTTGGTCGCAGGAAGATGCGTATAGATGCTGTGACAGAATTAAAATCGGTTATCAAGTTTTGAAAGCAAACAAGAAATTTTAAATTTTTATTTGTCATTTTTACATTTTATTTTTGATTTTCTTCCCTGTACGCTGCCCACTAAATACAACTTTCACTCGGCGTCTCGGCGAAGTCCCTTGGACAAAGACAGATTGATTTTTTGCAGTTTGATTTTTAATTTTTTTCTCCGTGTTCTCTGTGGCTAAAAATTGAAATATCATCGCGCAGCGATACCACAACTTTCCACTTTAGCTCATTTTAGGCACTTTAGTTCACTTTTAACTCCCTCCCTCTGCGACCTCGGTGCCTGCCCTGAGCTTGCCGAAGGGCTCTCTGCGGTAAACATAAATCCGTGTCAACCTGCCCTGAGCCTGCCTGTACTGAGCTTGTCGAAGTGTCGAAGGATTGCGTGGGTCGTCATTCCGTGCTGGACACGGAATCCATACTTCATTATTCAAAATTCCTTGTTCGATGTTGGATGTTCAATTCTTTTCCCTCATCTGCTTCCTGCTTGCTCCGGCGTAGTCATAGGCGAAGCCGGGCCTTCTGTTCATCCCAGCCAGTTTGGCCCGGTGGTGATATCGACCTTCAGCGGAACATCGAGCTTGATAGCGGTTGACATCTCTTTACTAATCCACTTGGAATGTTTTTCGGCTTCGTTTGAGGGCAGTTCGAAAACAAGTTCATCGTGGACCTGCAGGATAAGCTTTACCGGCAGTTTCTCCAATTCGACTTTCCGCTGGATATTTATCGTCGCTACTTTGATTAGGTCCGCAGCGGAGCCCTGAACGACGGTATTAATTGCCAGTCTCCTGGCCTGGGCGCGTTTGTTGGCATTTTTGGCTGTAAGGTTGGAGATTTCTCGCCGGCGGTGCAGAATAGTTTCTGCGTAGCCGGTGCGTTTTGCATTTTCCACGCACTCATCCATAAATTTGCGGATTGAGCTGTAGCGGGCGAAATAGTCGTCGATAAACTTCTTTGCTTCTGGCTGGCTTATGCCTATAGTGCGGGACAGCCCGAACGCACCCTGCCCGTAGATGATACCAAAGTTCACCGCCTTGCAGTTGGAGCGCATTTTGTCCGTCACTTCTTCGAGCGGAACATTATAAATCTGCGATGCGACGAAGCGGTGTATATCGCGGTCTTCAGCAAAGGCAGCCATTAGGGCCTTATCCTGCGAAAAATGCGCAAGAAGCCGAAGCTCGATTTGGGAATAATCCGAGCTGAGAATGCAGTCGGTTTTTTTCTGCGGTATGAAGGCCGAGCGGATTTTTCGGCCAAGCTCGGTGCGAATAGGAATATTTTGCAGATTAGGGTCGCTGGAGCTGAGCCGACCCGTGGCGGTTACAGTCTGATTAAAAGATGCGTGGACGCGGTTTGTTCGGGGATTGATTAGCAGGCCGAGCTTGTCCACGTATGTATTCTTTAATTTACTCAGCATTCGATATTCGATGATTAGCGGGATGACAGGATGCTCATCTGCGAGCTGTTCGAGGACGCCGGCGTCGGTGCTTCGGCCTGCCTTTCCGATTCGGATGGATTCGAGGCCGAGCTTATCGAAAAGCACTTCAGCAAGCTGCTTTGGAGAGTCGATATTGAAGACTTCGCCGGCCAGCTCATAAATCCGGTCGGTCAAATTTTTTACCGCCTCATCAAGCTCGCCGGACATATTCTTCAACAGCCGGGTATCGAGCGAGACGCCGTTGGCCTCCATGGTGGCGAGGACAGAGACCAGAGGCATCTCCACTTCTTCGAACAGCTTTTTGAGCAGCGGCTCTTTGTCCAGCCGGTCTTTGAGAAATTCGTAAAGCTGAAGCGTGATATCCGCATCTTCAGCGGAATATTCGCAGGCGGCGGCGGTATCGACCATATCGAAAGTGAGCTGGTTCCTGCCCTTGCCAATCAGGGCCGATATGGGAATGCACTCGTAGCCGAGAAAATCCAGGGCCATTTTGTCCAGCGAATGTTTTCGGCCGGCGTCGAGACAATATGAAGCGACCATAGTATCAAAGTGAACGCCATTCAGGGGCATTTGAGCATTTTGTAAAACGAGCATATCGTATTTTATGTTCTGGCCAATCTTCCTGATTTGTCCATCCGCAAGTATTGATGCCAATTTTTGTCGGACGGTTTTTATGTCGAGATGTTTTTGCCCGAGAGGCGCCTTGACCGGCAGATAAAAGCCGGTATTCGGCTGCCAGGAAAAACTGATGCCGACAAGTTCTGCCCGCATTGCATTAGTAGAGGTTGTCTCGGTATCAACGGCAAATATATTTTGTTTCTTAAGCTGGTTGAAAAACTTGTCGAATTTTCCCGTTGTATCAATGAGCTGGTAATTATGTTTTCGATTTTCGATTCTCGATTCTCGATTCTTAACACTCGTTACTTGATACTCGTCCCTCGTCTGTTGTCCGTTATCCACCGTCCATCGCCCCAGGCCTAACTGGGTGAGCAGGCGATTGAAGCCGAGCTCGGTAAAGATTTGAGCGAGTTTTTCGCTGTCGAATTTCTTCAGTGTTAGCGTATCATAATCGATTTTGAGCGGGACATTGCAATCGATGGTTACAAGCTCCTTGCTGAGGGCAATATCGTCTTTGAACTTTCGAAGGTTTTCGCCGCGTTTACCTTTTATTTCATCGGCGTGTTTATAGAGATTCTCTATCGAGCCGTATTTCTGTATCCAGGTCAGGGCGGTTTTCGGGCCGACATCGGGAATGCCCGGGACATTGTCCGTGCTGTCGCCCTGCAGGGCAAGGCATTCCAGAAATTGCTCCGGAGTAACACCCATTGTCTCAGCCATCTTTTTGGCATTTGTCTGGGTGCCGGTCTTGATGTCGAAAGTGCTGATATGGTCATCGAGCAATTGCAGGATGTCCTTATCGCCTGAGCAGACAAGGCAATCGTGCCCTTCATCGGCTGCCTTTTTGGCGAGCGTGCCGATGATATCGTCTGCCTCGAAGCCGTCGATGCGTAATACGGGGATGTTCATCGCATCGAGAATCTGCTCAATCCGGTTTATCTGGCCTGGCATATCGTCGGGCATCGGCGGGCGATGGGCCTTGTATTCCGGGTAGATTTCGGTGCGGAAGGTCGGTGCCTTTGAGTCCATTGCAACGGCGAGCATATCCGGCTTCTGACGCTCTATAAGGCCGAGGACAGCCCGTGTAAAGATATAGACGGCTTTTGTCGGCTCGCCTGTCGGACCTGTAAAGATATAGTCGGGCTTTGTTGGTGCGTAAAATGCAGCGTAGATGTGTGCATGGCCGTCAATTATGTAAAGTGTCTTCGCCATTTTCGCCACTTTACGTATCGCCGGCTTTGATGTCAATAGAATGTTGGCCGCTTTTTGTCGCGACTCGGAGCAATAGGCGGCTATTATAATTAACCGGCACACAAAGCAGAAGATAGATGCACGGGCACGAGTAAGAATTCGTTGGTAAATCGGGGATTTTCTTTTCGGGAAGTTCAATGCTGCAAACTCGCCGTGGTATTTTTTAGCGGCCTTGTCGTATGCCTTCGCTGCCTGTAGCTCATTTTTAAAAGAGCCGAGAAATATTGGCTTGCGGTTGACCCTGATTTGCGCCTGCCAGAGCTTATGCTCTTTGTGCCAAATGACGCCTTTGTATTTTGAGCCGTAGGCTCGATTGTTGTATTTGGCACGGTTGCGAACATTCTGGATGAGAGTTGCCGGTCGAAGATTTGCCTTTCGATTGTCAAGGCCATTATGATTGATATGGTCAACAAACAGATTATCAGGCACTATGATTACCTGACGGTGCATAGCGATTGATAGTTGTTTTCCATTTTTAGCTCTGATGACCCTTTCGACATAGAAAGTCCGGCCTCTTTTGGCAGCGTGCCATTTATATTTTGCAAGTTTGTGATAATCATCAGGGTCAACATTGGCGTATTTGCCCTGTGTCAGACGGATTCGTCTAAAGGTATAGCCGTATCGTAAATACCGATACAGCAGCAGCGGCATTACAGCTATTATTTCCAGCCGGTGAGGAATCCTGATTTTGATGTTATACTCTGATGTTTTCAACAGACTCCGCCATTTAGTGATTGGTTATTGGTGAATGGTAATTGGTTATTGGTAATTAGCCACCATTTAATCAGTAACCATTCAACCAGTTACCATTTGGCCACTTTAAGTGGCCTTCTACTATTGGCTGAACCTGCACGAATTTGATGAAAATTGAGAGATTTTTGACAGGATTAACAGGATTAAGCCGTTGTTAGAGAAGGAGATAAAAAAATTTTAAAAATTTCGGTTTTTGTGCGCAGCTACCAGCGGTTTTGATTGAAAATACCTCTAAAATCTTGCCTATTTTAACAGTAAATTAGACACTGATTAACACAGATTTACACCGAATTTTGTTGATTCTTAACTGTCAATTTTGGGTCTTACGCACCTTACAACCGTTATAATAAGCATAATCGATATAACTAAAAGATTGTAGAGTGAACTTAAGCCCACCAATCATAATGATTTTTAGATATGGCTTTGCCTTCGCTAATTCAGCCTTCGTAGCCATAGGCCACTATAGCGAAGTGGGCAGCTACGCCGTGGCAAGCAGAATCAATTGGGTAGTGACGGCCAATTATAGCCTTAACTGTTCGCAGACTTTTTGAAAGACATCGTCAACATTGATAGCAGAAATATCGTGCTTTGGATTGTTGCTATTTATGGTCAGGCCTCTGTTATCCGGTTCGACGGCAACAACACAATCTTTTCTGCCATAAGGAGCAACCCTGGCAGGATTAGAACGGCCAAATATCATAACAAGCGGAGTACCAAGAGTTGCAGCAATGTGGCCCGGGCCGGTATCATTACTTATGACCAGCTTGGCAACTCTCATCAGAGCGAGCAGCTCACTGAGGGAAGTCAGGCCGGCAAAGTTTGCTATCGGGACACTGGCTATTGTTCCTAAGTTATCGATAACTTTCTTTTCAGATGCTGTTCCGGTGGCCACAACTGGAAGGTGAAATCGGGAGGATATTTTCTCTGCTAAAACTGCAAAACGGTCGATTGGCCAACATTTATAGGTGTGTGCCGAGCCGGATACGAAGATTGCAAAATTGTCGGGTGCAATGCCGCAACGGGTTAGCAGCCTTTTGGCAGAATCAGCGGCGGAGGGTTCATCGGGTAATAAAAATTCCACGCTTAAGTCCATGGCGCCGGCAGTTTGAATTATTTTCAAGTAGTAATCGACCAGGTGGGCACAATCGACATTCTGCCGGACTTTGTGAGTGTAAAATATATGAGCAAGTTCCCTGGCATTAGCCATGCCGAATCGTTTTTTACAGCCGGTAAGCCAGGCCAGAGAAGCGGTTCTGAAGAGGCCCTGTAAGTCGAAGACGGCGTCGAATTTGCTCCGGCGCAGCCGTCGAATAAGCGAGACGAGAGAGCCGAAGGCAAAAGGATTGAACCAGGCCCGGCCAAGTAACTTGCGGTTAAAATGAATGATTTCGGTTATGTGAGGATGATTTTGCAAAATCGGTGCAAATTCGGGTCTGACGAACCAGCTTATTCTCGCATCAGGAAAACTTCTTCGCAAGGCCGAGAGAGCCGGCAAGGCCAGAACTATGTCACCGAGCGAGCTTGGTTTTATTATGAGTATATTTTTTAAATCTTCCGTCATTAGATACTTATTGTAAGTGAAAAAAAGATTTTGGGCAATCCGTAGAAGAAAATTAAAAAATTAAAATGCAAAAAGCAGAGTTATATATTAGAATTGAAAAATAGAGATTGCTTCGGTCGCTCCGCTTTCTCGCAATGACATTTTACATTTTGACAATTGAATTATGGCTACCAAGGGCAAATATATTTATGACTGGCCGAGACCGATGGTCTCCGTCGATGCGGCTGTGTTTACTTTTAGCGGCGACAAGGCCAAAGTACTGCTAATCAGGCGGAAAAATAAGCCATTCAAAGGCAAGTGGGCTCTGCCGGGCGGATTTGTGGATATGGACGAGGAGCTGGAGAATGCGGCGGCGCGTGAGCTGGCGGAGGAAACGGGATTAACGGATGTAACACTGGAGCAGATGCATACCTTTGGAACTGTCGGGCGGGACCCGAGAGGCAGACAAATTACAATTGTATTTATGGGCATCGCAACCAAAGGACAGGAAGAAATAAAAGCCGGTAACGATGCTGCGGATGTGAATTGGTTCGATGCAGGGAAACTACCGAGTAATTTGGCATTTGACCATAATGAAATAGTCGATTTCGCAGTAAGCAAGTTAAACAGAGGGTAGTTTTTTCAGCTGCTCGTTAAACATCCTCAACTGGACATCAATGGCACTTAATGCCCAATCGATGTAATGCAATTTGTGGGCGGGTCGATGATGGCCTTCATTCATCAAACCATCCCGGACGGTGCTTAAGAATCTGCTGATTGTCATGGGACTGATTTCTGTAGGTTCGGCAGCCCAGTTTTTCAAATGGTCATACTCTCTCTGTAATTTTTTGCTGGTTCTTAATTGGATGGCGGTTAAATAATCGGCGGGATTATAGGCCAGCTGGAGACCTTTGAGGCACATAATTAACGGCTCATAATTTGTTCTTTCCTGAAGCCGAATAAATTTATACTGTTGGATATGTGTAACTGCCTGCGTGGGAGGTCTGTCTGCAATTTCGTCCCCGCTGAGATACCATTTGCGCTTGCTGGTCCTTGCGAAGATGAGCTCTTCACCATAATCGTACTGCTTTATTTCATCATATCCCATTCTTGATACCCAGAGGTGTCCGGTCTCTTTCAACTCCAGGCCTCCGCCGAGGACAAGCAGGCATTTGACAAAGCCCAAAGGCAGGACTTTTTGATGGTCAATTTGGTGTTTTCGCAACTGGAATGAAAGGTGCAAACTATGCGGCTTGACAGGGTAAAAAGCGACAATTTCCTGAATTAACTGATTAAGCAGCCAAGGGTCAGGGGTTGCCGGCCGCGACAGCTCACCGGAGATGTTTAATCTTCCCGGTGCAAGCTCCAAAAAACCGGAGCGGCGTTCCTGGTCGGTCGAACCGGTGTGGTCATCGATGTATCCGCCAAGCTTCCAGGTTAGAACATATAGATTAAAATCGTGAAAATATCTGAAGTCGTCATATACGGAGTCGAATGCTTTCCGGTCGTTTTTTTTCGGTGCGACGGCCGCATAGCCAAGATTACTCAATTCAATTTCAGCACCAAGGGGCATAAGTCCCGGTTGAAAGTTTGAACGAATCCGGTCCAAGTAGGCCTTTGCAATACGGATATCGAACATACTCTTTGATGCTCGTACGGAATATTTTATATAGTCGATGAGATCGTGCTTTTCATAAGGCATTGTCTGAAGACACTGCCCGATAATCAAATCAACCGCTTTGCTGTTTTCATTTATCATTTTCAAGGCGGCAAGCATACTGACGGAACGTTTGAAGTATCTATCGGAAATCTGCATATGCTCAAGCTCAAAACGGAACTTGGCTCGGATTTGCTCGTCGAATTGGTTGAGCAGAACCTGTTTTACAACCAAAGATAGATAATTTTTTATAAAGGGCTTTGCCTGCTGGTCGTCATAAAGATGTTTTATGCTCGGCCTGGAACGGTCGAGCTCATGCTCGAGATAATAGTCACTGACGGCGTCGGAGTGATAGTGGCTCATAACCAAATCACGCTCTGTGGTTGCGAGCAGCTCTCTCTGGGCCTGCCGTTCCATCTCGGCATCCATCATTCTTTCGCCCGGTCGGGTGTGCCTTTTCAAAAATTTATCAATTCTCTTTCGCAGCCAGAGTTCGTGTATCAGATTGACGTGGAATCTATCTCCGAAGTGTTTCCTCATCGACTCCGGACTAACCAGGTATGCCTGTGCCTTAATAGACCCCTGTGCGGTATTAACCAGCACAGTTTCTCTTTCGTATCGCTTGCCTTCATACTTGTCGATTTCATCCATTGCCCGTTCGGGGACGTTGTGAATTACAAGTCCTTCAATTCTTGATGAAGGCGCTTCGACTGCATAGAAATAGACGTTATCGGGGCTGACCCTGCGATATCCCGGCAGAAAAGCGGGTTCGGCTAAAAGGGTATTTTGGTCAGCTTTTGAGGTTTTTTTTGTGAAACTCAGGCCGCTGACGGACTGAAAGACCCTGCTGTCACGCAAAGAGCCATAGATAAAGAGATTAACAGTTGATTCGGCCATAAATTCGTGTTTCGTATATCTTATTGCCGTATATAGTGGTTATCGTCTAAACGATAGATACTATTTGTCATTTATTTTTGTTCAGGAGCTTTCTTTTCGAATTCGATTGTAGAGTTTAAACAATTCCTTGAATGCACGAAGAATTACTCGCAAATTACCGCCTGTTTGTTTACCTGCGGTGCGAGGATAGTGATGAACGCCTTTTTGTGTTATTCTGTAGCCCCTGCGGACGGACCGAGCAAGGATTTCAGCATCGATGAGTGCACCGGAGCTTGACAGCTCGATGCTGTTAAAAATTTCCCTTTTATATAATTTGAAGGCACAATCAATATCCCGAATATTCATACCAAAGAGCAGGCAGGTGAGCTTTGACCAACACCAGCCGTTAATCTTCCGAATCAAGCTGTCCTGGCGATTTAACCGATAACAACTAACGATATCGTATTTATCCATCAACGGCATCAGCGGCGGCAACTCGCTGATATCGAACTGGCCATCACCATCGGTATAAAAGACCAGGTCTTTTTCGGCTGCACAAAAGCCGGACTTTAAGGCGGCCCCATACCCAAGATTGGTTGGATGGTGGACGACCTTTATTTTGCTGTTCTGGCTGGCAATTTCGTCCGAGATTCGGCCGGTCGAGTCCGAACTACCGTCATCAATAATGATAATCTCGAAGTCACAGCCCGTTTTTTTGAGAACGGCAAGGGCTTTTTCAACAGTGCTGGTAACATTCTCCTGTTCATTGTAACAGGGGAAAAAAACACTTATAGAAGGCATTGCTCGAGGTTCAAAAGACGGCTTTAGGCCTGCTGTCGGGTCGTTACCACCTTTTGGTTTTGAGCAACTGGACTCGTTCATTAACGTATTCTTTCAATTTGGCACTATAAGATTGCACAAGCTCAGTGTTTTTTTGCCTTTGGGCTTCAGCACGTAAATATGAGATTGCGTTCAGGGCAGCCGCAATTCTATTATGATAGCCGTGCTGTCGAACGTAAACATTTTTATTTTTCTCGAAATCATCGAAATATTCTTTGCAGAATTCATCGACCTGCTTTCTTAACTCAGGAAATCTTGACGCATATAATATTTTCTGCATTGGGACCTGCGAGGGATTTATCCTGAAGGCCTTGATAGCATAATCAAGGCCTTTCTGTTTTGTTTCAATTTCCGTGTGAGCAAGCATAATGTGTGCAAGAATGAGATATTTTGAGAAATCATTCGGATAGACGGTTTTTCCATCCCATATTCCCTGGTAAAGCTGTAGGGCCTGTGGGGTTGTGCCATCGACGAATAGTTTCTGCCCGTTATTCAGGAAGATAAGCCGCCAATCGGGACTATATTCGAGCGCTCTCACAAAGTGATATCCACTTTTGTTGCGTTCACTATAGACGGCGGCAGGCATTAAGACCACCCATACATCATATTTTTTCATCTGCTGGTTTACCCATTGTCCGATTTCTTTGTAATCATCAACAGTCAATATATCTTCTAATCTTCGTCTGGTTGCTTTGGCTCTCACCTGAGCCTGTTGAATGGTTGGGCCTGCGGACATAATGTATGTCCAGAGGTCGAAAGTTCTTCTGTCATAAGCCGCCTGCGCCCTTCCATCCATAAACAGTTGCAGAGGCGTTTTACCTGTGTTTGGATCGGGCTCCTGCGCCCAGGCGATGAAGCCGCCTTCCGTCCAGTAATTGAACATTTTGCCTTTCAGCTTATTGTCTTTTATGAATTGCCCGGCGTAGAAAGGTTTTGCATCGGATGCTGTCATCCGCATAAAAACGGAGTTTAACCTGTTGTTGGTCGGCCAGGGGTCGAGGTAAACACGCTTGAACTTGAGTCCCCACCAGGTACCGAAATACGAGACGGTCACAGCCCCGGCAAGGATTAAAAACCACTGCAGGTTGTCCGGCATCTGGGGGACAGCGAGGCGATTATTTTTGCGTAAGTTTCGAGCAGCCGAGACTGCACGAATCATCTGGTCAATAAACATTGCCAGTATCGGACAGGCGGCAATGGCAGCTATGGGTATGAACCTGCGGGAACGAATCGCCATATAAATTGTAAGAGCCGCAATGGCCATTAACGGTAAATCGATTTTAGGAGAGTCATACTCATCGGGGGGTTTTATCTTTCGCTGAGAACTCTTTTTAATAGAACGAGAAGATGATATCAGGACAACTGCCCAGAGCAACAGGAGCAGCAAGGCCATAATATACATTACCAAAAAAGGAACGGCGGTGCCGACAGGATTGGTCCAGTCAAAAGCGGGATGCCATTCGTGGACATCACGCCACCTCTCGGCGTGTTTGCTGAAACTGATGATGAAGGTATGAGTCAGGTTCGTTAAATGAAATGGATTAAACAGAACCGTAGCCACGAAAGCAACAAGACCAGCGGCTATAGTGTGGTATATACCCTTTAAGCCAATAGAAGTGAACCTTTTTTTGGAAGCGATCGTCAGTATGTTCAGGGCCACAAACGGGACGAGCATTATGAATACATATATATATCCACCGTGAACGTTGCACCAGAAAACCGTGACGGGGACAATTAGCCAGATGTATAATATATTTCGATAAACAGCAAGGACAAGCACCAAAAGAAAAACCGCGACCAGCATATTCGAGAATCCTGCAGGACGAACATCAAGGAACGACCGGCCAATGAACATTGCAAAGCAGGCAAAGACGACTGACAGGGCCGGATTTACCCCCAATATGCGGGCGATGTAATAAACACATATCACGGTGATTATGTAAATTGCGAATTTCCAGTAAACGAGAGTGTTAAATGAAAAGGTTTCAGCATCGGCGAAAGGTGATTTGGTTGTTAACCAGTAAAAGATGACGTGTGTAAGCCAGTTCTGGTTGACCCAGCCGGTGGGATGCCAGTATCTTACGGTCTCGATTCCGACTTTATCAGTAATCCACTGTGCCCACTTTGGCCAGGTTTTTACCTCTTCCGGTGTTGGTCCTGCCTTGTGTGAATTTGCGCTGAAGGGCTCGATGGTGTCCACGCCGTGATTTAGAAAATGTCTTCCACAGGCCATTGCGACCCAGGTATCTCCGGCAGCGACCATATGGGTGCAGGCGTGGAATGCGAAAATCATCATTGCGAGCCAGCCGATAATCATAGGCCAGCCGGAAAAAGCACGATGAACGATTGACGATGGAGGAGAGTCTGGGCTTCGTTCTTTGTCTCTTTTTTCTCGTGACTCGTCGAGCGGAACAAGTGGGTCAGGTCGTTTTTTCCTTCTTATTGGTTTAGCCATTTTTCAAGCCGGTCCAATCCTTTAGTAATATTTTCGAGTGAACAGGCGAAGCTCAAACGGACGTTGTTATCACAGCCGAATGGCAGTCCGGGAACGAGTGCAACATTGGCTTGCTCCAGAAAAGCTTGTGCAAATTTCATACTGTTGTTAATTTTCATCCCCTTAATACTTCGGCCATAATGGCTCGAAACATCAGGGAAACAGTAAAAAGCGCCGGTTGGTTCGGGGCAATCTATGCCATGGATGCTGTTGAGCCTTTCGGCCATATATTTGCCCCTGCGTTCGAATTCTTTTCGCATACTCTCAATGACATCAGGCGCCCGAGGGTCGGTTAGGGCGGCGATTGCCGCATATTGGCCGAAGGTGACAGGATTTGATGTCATATGAGACTGAAGACGCCCCATTGCTTTTATGACTTCAAGCGGCCCCGCTGTATATCCGAGACGCCAGCCGGTCATAGAAAAAGTTTTGCTGAGGCCGTTGAGGGTCAGGGTCCTGTTGTAAGCATCCTTACTCATCGATGCAAAGCTGACAAATTTCGTATCGCCGTAGATTAGCTTTTCATATATTTCATCAGAAAGAACATATACGTTCGTTCCTTCGATGACCTTCGCAATGGCTTTTAATTCTTCAGGTGTATATGTAAAACCTCCAGGATTATTCGGCGAGTTGAGCACGAGCATCGCAGTTTTCCTGGTGAGTGCCTGTTTTAACTGCGAAGGAGTCATTTTATAACTGTTTTCCTTGTC
>Ga0315546_1000580_pt1 | contig 25556 bp, 21 predicted proteins | sample SalMarSW160170MG_FD_203833 | JGI IMG/M metagenome (GOLD analysis project Ga0315546, IMG submission 203833) | Salt marsh sediment microbial communities from the Plum Island Ecosystem LTER, Massachusetts, United States - Salt Marsh Sediment SW1601-170 ...
CTAGATAATCCCAAACGAGAAAAATGGAGATTTGCTACTCAATATCTTTATGGAACTGATTTAAACGAGAGAATGACTTGGGTGGCAAAGATGAATATGGTTATGCATGGAGATGGGCATGGTGGTATCTTCACACATGATGGATTGAGAGACTCAGAAAGAATTGAACCAATATTAGACATTGTTAAAAAGAGGGGTGGTTTCGATATAATCTTAACTAATCCACCATTTGGGAGCATAATAAAGAACCAAGATGTTTTAGCAAGATATGAACTTGGCAAAAGAAGAAGATCTCAACTTACAGAAGTTTTGTTTATTGAGAGATGCCTAAAATTACTAATGCCTGGAGGGATGTTGGCGATTGTAGTGCCAGATGGTGTTTTGAGTAATATAACTTTAAAATATGTCAGAGATTTCATAGATCAAAATGCAATATGGAAGGCAATTATTAGTCTTCCACAAGAAACTTTTGTGCCTTATGGTTCTGGAATGAAAACAAGTTTATTATTTTTACAAAAGAAGGACCTTGAAGGAGAATTAAAGCAAGGCAAAGTTTTTATGGCTATTGCTGAAAATGTTGGGTATGACGCAACGGGCAGATCCACTGGGAAAAATGATTTGCCTAAAATTTTAGAAATTTATAAAAAACAAGAGTAGGTAAAATGAAAATATTGAATGAGTCGCCATTAGCTATTAGCATTAACTCCAATTTGCTTGAAGAAAGGAAAGATGTTTTTTACTATAGACCTGAGTATGATGAGATAATGCAAAAACTAAAGCGAACAAAATATAATATTATAAGGTTGAGCGACTTAATAAAGGAAATAAACTATGGGGCATCTGTAAAAGCTTACTCAGAAGGCGAGGTCCCATTTTTAAGAATTCAGAATTTGCAAAAAAATTATCTTAGATTAGATAACTTGATATATGCTAAAAAATCTGAGTTAATCTATTCTAATTATGTCAAAGAGGGAGACTTTTTAATTTCAAGAAGTGGAACAATTGGGATAGTAGCAATAGTTCCAAAAGAAGCAGATAATTTTGCATTTGGTTCTTTTATGATACGGTTTAGGTTAGATGAGAATAAAGATATAAATCCAGATTACATTAGTCTATTTTTAAATAGTATTTTTGGAAAACAGCAAATAACTCGTTCTCGAACAGGGGGTCTGCAAGGAAATATTACAATATCTGCTATTAAAGACATCAAAGTTTTGATTCCACCAAGAATAGTTCAAGATGAAGTAGTAAAAATAGCACAAGATGGTGAAGCAAAAAAAAGAAATATAGCTAAAAGAGCAAAATCTATAATAAGCGAAATTAGTGATTTTATAATTCGGGAATTAGTTATAAAATTATTAAAAGTTGAAGATAAAAAAGTATCTTGGGTTGATGTAACTACTTTGCAAGACAGAAGAGACCCTTTTTTCTACCATCCCAAATATTTAAAGCTATTAAATACAATTGAAAATTCTCCTTATGAAGTTGAAGCACTAAAAGAGATTTCAAAAAATATCGTGAGTGGTCAAAGGCCCAAAGGTGGCGTAAAATATATACGGGAGGGAGTACCAAGTATTGGAGGAGAACATATAACATCAGAAGGTGATTTTAATTTTGAGAATATAAGATATATCCCAAAACAATTTCATGAGAATAAAAAGAAGAGTTGGATTAAGCCATTTGATATTTTAATTGTAAAAGACGGTGCTACTACAGGAAAGGTCGCTATTATTCCTAAAGATTTCCCCTTTAAAGAATGCAATATAAATGAGCATGTTTTCAAAATAGAAGTTGGTTATAATTATAATCCCTATTATGTATTTTCCTACTTATTCAGTAGTTTAGGGCAAGAACAAATTAATAGACTAATAAGTGGTGCTGCACAAAAAGGAATAACCAGAGATGCAATAGAATCAATAAGAGTTATTAGTCCTTCTATAGAAATTCAAAAAAATATTGCAGAAGAAGTTAAAAGAAGAATGAAAGAGAGTGAAAGATTAAAAAAAGAGGCAGAAGAAGTTGCAAAGAAAGCTAAAAAGGAAGTTGAAAAGATGATAGTGGGAGAAACATGAACCAGCTAAAAACAAATCAAATAAAAGATTTCGGTGTTCGCGGGCACTTTGCGGTACTTCGCATCTTACCTCTATTGGGATCACCTAACATAGCATATACGGTTCACTTCGTTCTCCTAAATTTCACTTACTAATTATTTTAAATTAAATAAAGAAATTATAAATGTAGTAAAAAATAAATAGCCAAAAAGAAAGGTTTAAATAAAGATATAACTTTATGCAAATAATCGCTTTAATCGATCAAAAAGGTTGAGTTGGCAAGACTACTTGCGCAATTAATATAGGAGCGGGCTTAAATAGGCTTAACAAGCGCGTCTTATTGATAGATTTAGATCCGCAAGCAACATTTAACTTACAGCTTAGGAATACCCGCCCACGAGCTTAAAAATACAGTTTATGAACTTTTAAAGGGAACCGCCGGTTTAAAAGAAACAACTATCGAAAGAAATGGTCTTAGCCTGGTCCCCTCTTCTCTTAATTTATCCGGAGCCGAGATAGAATTTTCCGGAGTACCAAACTTATTATAAGATCTTATTTTAGAGAAGGAAAAATTAAAGGGCAAAAAAATACCGGGAGGTGGTATATCACGGAAGATAATCTTAAAAATTATCTTAGTGGAGATTATCCGGTGCCGGTTAAATAATTTACCTAGATCCTTCATATAAATAATTATTAATGAAAGGAAGTATAGTAATATGAAAATTAAGTGCCCTGCGTGTGATTTCGAAAATGAAGAGGGTGCTAAATTTTGTAGTAGTTGTGCTGAGCCATTAGTTATTCCCAAAACCTCTATTAATACAGAAAATACTAATATAAAAAGGATAATAAAAAAAGAAAGGTTAAGGATGAACAAAAAACAAAGGGTAATTTTAGCACTTTTTATTCCAATTTTACTTTTCTTTATTGCCTTAACTATTGTATATTATGTAAGTGTTGAAGTTGTTATTACTCCAGGCTATACCACTTCTGTTCCAACAAGCCCCGGTATGGACCCAGAATCGGCTTTGGTTAAAATAATTAAATTACAAGAAGAACGAAAAGATTGGCAGCCTGGTGATCCTCTTTACGCGCATCATCCTGCTATTATTAATAAATATTATAATCCTTACGACTGGCAAAGAACTTGGTACGTGTGGCTTTTATTTTTAGCTTTTTGTTGTTTTTTTGAATATAAACTATTTGAAGATAAAGAAATAATTTCTAATAAAAGGAGCAAAGAATAAAGATAATTTGAATAAGTTTTATAATATTGGATTTTTATTTAAGAAATACCGTAGTTGGAATTAAGAAATACCGTAGTTGGAATTAAGAAATACCGTAGTTGGAATTAAGAAATACCGTAGTTGGAATTAAGAAATACCGTAGTTGGAATTAAGAAATACCGTAGTTGGAATTAAGAAAATTGCTTGTTACCTTTTATTTATAAGGTTTTGCTGATACATACAATATTAACAATATATACAATAACAACAACAGGGAAGTGTTGTTGTTATTTAAAATAGTTAAAAGGAAAGAAATGAAAGAATTTGAAGAGATCACTATAAAAAATAATAACGAAATTGATTTACCAAAGGTAATAAATTCCGAAGTGAATCTTTTAGTATTTCCATTTTTTTCTCTTTCCACAAAAGGCCTTAAAAATAAAACCACAACTATTTATCAGGAAATAATTAAAAAAGGGAATCAAGAAATTAATCTTTTATGGAAAGTTTCTTCCAACTCTGAATATGGTTATCCAGGACCATTTGATAGAAAGGTACAGCAGGCTATTTCGGAAATTTTATCGGAAATATTAAAGAAAGAAGGGGAGATAAAAAACCCGGTTCCTTTAGGATCTTTATATAATATTTGTAAGAGAATGGGAATCAGTGAATCCGCAGGAGAAAATTATCGTATGATTAAAAAAGCTTTAGAAAGGATAAGAGCGACTACCATAAAATCAGTAGGCACCTTTTATTCAAAAGAAGGTAAGCAATGGGTTGACGATAATTTTAGTTTATATGATAGGGTAGTTTTTAAAGGTAAAGAATTACCTGAAAATAAAATAGCCGATGATAACTATTTATTTTTAGGGAGCTGGTATCTCCAAAACCTAAATTCTTTTTACATAAAACCGGTTGATTATAATTACTTGCAAAGCCTCAAAAGTAAAATAGCCTCGAGGCTTTATGAAATTTTAGGGGTAAAGTTCTATGGTTTAAGAAATAAAAGAGAAAATTTTATCTGTTACAAGTACTCTAAATTATGCCAACTTCTTCCCATAATCCCCCACGAGTATATCTCTTTGGCTAAACAACAATTAGACCCAGGCAATAATGAACTTAGAGATACTGGTTTTATTTCAAAATATGACTGGAGTGAAAACGGAAACAAGGACTGGCTTATATATTATTGGCCAGGAGAGAGAGCTAAAGAAGAAATGAAAAGGGCAGATATAAAGAGTATTAATAATCGAACAGAAGAATATCTACCAGGATCAAAAGAGGGAGTAAAAATATTTTCTAAAGGGCAGGTTGATTTAGTTAGTAAGTTGTTAGAATTAAATGTTTCTAAAATAACCGCTGAAAATCTAATAAGAAGCAATGATCAAGAATTAATAAAAAAATGGATTGAGGCAATTAATTATACTAATGCCGAGGATAAAGCGGCTTATTTAGTGAAGGCAATAAGAGAGAATTGGCAATTCCCGGAGGAATATTTAAGGGAAAGAAAAGAGGAAGAGCGAAAAGAAGAAAGGGAAAAAACAGAACATATTAAAATAAAACTACAAGAAGAAGAAAATAAAAAGAGGCAGGAAGAGATTAAAAAGATAGGACAAGTTTATAATTCACTTAACCCTTCACAACAGGAAGAGATAAGAATAGAAACAGAAAACAGGCTGCCTGATTTTTGGAAAGTGCAATTAAATAAGGAAAGAATTAAAGGAAAAACATCAAAAATGCTTGAAGTTGTCCTGGAAGAAAAGAGGAGAGAGATAGTAAAAGAGTGGATTGGTTCCGGAAGGATTAAAGACAGAAATAGTAAAGAATAGACACTAAAAGCTTCTTACTTTGCGGTAGACGATGTTTATTGCAAGACAAGAAAGAACTTTAAAGGTAGGGAACAAAATGATCAAGGAAAAAGAAATTTTAATTTCATTTGATATTAGGTATTCAAAAGAAGAAAAACGGAGCATCATAAATATATTACAATCTAAATTTGAGGCTAACCAATCTGAAAAAAATTCATCTGAAAGATTTTATGGGCCGATTTCGCCATCTCTTTTAATAATAATAATTTTAATCGCGATTCCACTAGAGAGTTTTCTTAAAGGATTTTTTACTGAAAGTGGTAGAATTCTAGCCCGTAGACTTTTCTTACCGATGAAAAGGGATAAAAGAATAGAATACTTGACCTTGAGGATTATACATAAACACACAAAAATAAAGAGAAAGCTTGATATTGCTGCAATAGATACCGATGAACTGTATTCGAAAATTGAGGAGCTACTTTTACAAAGAAGAAATAGAGATGTTCGAAACTTATAAGAAATAAGATAAAAATTATTGAAATTTTATCCCAATTTTTATTTTTTTAATGTTATAATTATAAGTATTAAAGGGAGTGTGATCTCCAAAGTTACACTCCCTTTTAATGTGTGTACCGAAAGATTTAGCGTATGTTCTCCTTTCGGTTTTTTTATTTTATTAGATTTAATTATATTTACTAGAAGTTATAAAAATACTGCAAGAATCAGTAAATCATGCTCAGTTTAAAAACTACACAGGCCTGGAGGTGATTTGTAGGTTAAATCCTTTATTCATACCACGCCAAAGAAAGGGTATGAATTATATATAGGAATATAATAAATGAATATCTAAAAAACGAATATAGTTTAATACCAGTTAATGGCGAAAAGAAACCCTATATATATTGGAAGTCTTACCAATATAAAAAAGCAAATATAGAAGATATTTTTGGTTGGTATAATAAATTTTGTGATGTAAATGTTGGAATAGTTACCGGAAATATAAGTAAATTAGCAGTTATTGATGTTGATGATCTTAATCTTTTGCCGGAGTTAAAAGAATTTTTACCAGAACTAAAAGAAACAACCAGAGTTAGAACAAGAAGGGGTTATCATTACTATTTTTCTCTCAATGGCGATTATGTTAAAAGCAGCAATAACTTATTCGGCAAAAGACTCGAATTAAAAAGTAATGGAACCTATGTGGTAGCTCCCCCATCAATAATAAAAGCTCATCGATATGTTTACGAAATTCCTCTTAGTGAGATGTTGCCTATACCAAAGATATTAATCAAAAAAGAAAGGGAACCAGCTCCTTGCGTAGAGGAAAGAAAGCATAAAACCTTTAAAATACCAAAATATCACGGCCAAAAAGTGGACTGCATACGCCAGATATTAAGCAGGGATTTAGAGGAAGGAGAGAGAAACAATAGCTTATTTATTCTTTATAATCTATTACTCCGGAATAAGAACACGGAAGAATATTCAAAAAAATTAGTCATTCAAAAAAATGGATCACTATCAAAACCTTTAACAGAATTGGATTTAAAAAAGGTCTGCCAGAAAGCTTACAATTGTGGATGTAGTGGTATCAGGAACAAACTTGCTTATATAAAATGTGAGACTTGTGAATATAGGTTTAAGGATGGTAAATTAAAAGATAGTAATATTTTGATTAAAAATATAAGAATTTTGCCGGAACTTAGTAACGCAGAAGCTAAAATAGCTTTGATGCTAGGAATTGTTTTTGATGGAGAAAATCCTTCAGTTACAAAAATTTCAAAAAAAACGAAAATGAATTATAATACCGTAAAAAAGGCGATAATAGGGCTGAAGGGAAAAGGGATTATATAAATATTTCTATTATATTACCAAAACCCCTTCACTTCTGAAGGGGGTAATTCTATATTTTACAATGGTTTTAGCGTGAAAAAAGCGACTAGTATACTGTATTAGGATCTGTTTAATTTAATTATAATTTATTTTATCTCTTTTTCTCTCTTTCTCTCTCCATGGGTTAAGATCTCTTAGGTACCAAAAAGAGGATTTTCGAAAATAATAGTATGTATATAAATTATAGGACCCACTCTTTTTCTCTCTATTTCTCTCATTAGTTGCCATAACGACATTCTCTAATATTTTATATTTCATATTTAATTTAAATTTATTTTAATCTATCGTGATTTAGTCTTCTCCCCGCAAAAGAGAGATAAAAAAATAAATGAAAGGATAATAGCGGGAATTTTTTATCTCCCTTTTCGGTGGCTATATTTTTTTGGATTCTGTAAGGTTAAGCGATAAGTAAAAACATTCATAAATAAAATGTTAAAAGAAAAGAACCATTTTATTTATGTAGTTTTCACCTATCGCTCGGGAGAAGAGAAAAAGAAGAGAGAGAAAAAATCAAAGCAATAATTTAAGGTAACTATCCCCTCTTAACAAGTAATCAAGGATTTTATTTTGTGTTATTATTTATAATATACTATATAGTGGAGGGTTAGCAATGTTAAGACCACCCCTTGAAGCTCACACAAGAACCCAGATAAACCTTCGCCTGAAAAATCTCGGTTGGAATCTAAATGAAAAAGATCCAAAATGCACAGTAACACAGGAACAAGCGAAAACTGATAAACTAAACGCTTTGTTTCAAGGTAAGAAACCAGACTATGTTCTTTATGATACTGATGGCAAAAACCCCATAGGTATCATAGAGGCAAAAAGACCAGGCGAAGATTTAAATGAAGCAATGAGACAAGCCATTGATTTGTATGGAAAACCGTTAGATGTTCCTCTTGCTTTTGCTTTTAATGATACCTTTGTAACCGCAAAACATATCAAACAAAATAGACCATTGAAAATAGATGGTGAGGAATTACAGGATTTTATTGACCAGTTTATATCTTTACGCTTCATTAGAGAAGGGGCTGAGATACTATCTGCTCCAAAAGGAATCAATTTCTCTCGTGAAGATTTGCTTGCTATATTCAAAAGGACTAATAACCTCTTAAGAAAAGAGGGGTTGCGGGATGGTTATGAAAGGTTTTCAGTATTTGCCGAGATACTTTTCCTTAAACTTGTAGATGAATCGGAAAGGCTCAATGAGCATAGAGGATTACCTCGAACTATTGAGGAACAATTCTGTTGGAGCGACTTTACAGCCCCTAATAAATATACAGACGATGAATTGCTAACGTTCATACAAGATTCTGTATGGACTCGGCTACGTAAAAAATATGGGGATATATTCAATAGCCACCTTGATATAAGAAATCCCTCTACTTTACGAGAGATTATAGAGCGGATAGACCCCATTAATTTCGTTGCAACTGACACTGATGTAAAAGGCGATGCTTTTGAATACTTCCTGAAAAGCGTTACGAATGGAAATAAGGATTTAGGTGAATATTTTACACCTCGCCATGTTGTCAGAACGATGGTTCATATGGTAAAACCAATATTCGGCGAAACAATATATGACCCGTTCTGTGGAACTGGCGGGTTCTTACTTGAAGCATTTAAATATCTATCCCTGCGAGTAGACACCACAAAACCAGATGTTCTTAAATTAGTCAGAGAGCAAACAGTATTCGGGCGAGAATTAACATCAACTGCCCGTATTACTAAGATGAATATGATTCTGTTTGGTGATGGCCATTCCAATATTGAGCAGATAGATAGTCTGGCGAATCCTATTAACGAGAAGTATGACATCGTGCTGTCAAATATACCTTATTCTCAAGAAACAGAATACGGGGGCTACTATGACATACCTACAAAAAACGCTGATTCTATCTGTATACAACATATCTGGAAGGCTCTTAAGCCTGGTGGTCGTGCTGCTGTAATTGTCCCCGAGACATTTTTATATAATGGCGGGAAAATCGGTCAAACTAGAGAACTGATAGCGAAAGGTGCGGAAAAACTGTCTATAGTGTCTTTACCTCGTGGTGTGTTTATGCCTTATACACCAACAAAGACAAATATCATATATTTCAAGAAAGGCGGACAATTTAAGAAAGTGTATTTCTTTGTTGTTTTTAATGATGGCTTTGAATTGAATACCAAGAGGAAAGCAAAGAGCGGAGACAGTGACTTAAAACTACTCTTGAGTGAATATGATGATTTAACTACCATTAAAGGTCAGGCTAATATAGTAGAGCGTGAAACAATAAAAGCGAGCGGTAACTGGAATATGAGACCGTTCTATTATATGGAGGACATTCCTGAAGTTGATAGTGAATTAGTACCTTTAAGCACAGACATTCTCCGAGAGGTAAAAGATAAAATTGACCCGAGGGAAAACCCTGATGACTTTTACGGAGTACTTCAAGTATCTCAACACGGCGTATTTTTAGATGATACAATTCTAGGGTCAGACTTTACTCAAGAATATAAAAGAGTAAGAGCCGGAGACTTAGTTTATAACCCATATCGTGTCAATATCGGCAGTATTGGAATAGTGCCACCATTTTTAGATGGTATGCTTGTCAGCCCCGCTTATGTTGTATTTAGACCAAAGAGTGAAGATTATCCTGCGGCTTACCTGCTCTCGGTATTAAAGAGCGAACGATATCTGAGAGTGATAATGAATTACTCTTTAGGTTCAGCTAGAGCCAGTTTACCGTTCAGTGAATTAACCCGAATAAAAGCACCGAAACTTTCTGAGGACGATATAAAAAGCCTAAATACCCTACAGTCTAATCTTGATGAATCTACCACTCAAGTAAATACTGTCAGGCAGAATATTAACAGATATATGGAGCAATATATGGAAACCAAAGAGGGGAAAACCGCAAAGGCTGAACAAGCCCATAAACCCACCGATTACGGAATAACCCAAAGTGAGTTTTATAGTCTATTAGGGAAAGCAGCACAGCCGATTAAACCCGAACCCGATTCAGAACAGTCTTAAACATTGGTTGCTCGTCTTTACGATGGTTATATCTGAATGAGTATTCGTTGAGGTAGGATTGCAGATACTCAGGACTAACAGAATGATAAACACCAGAAATACCTCTCTTAACGAGAGACCAAAAACCTTCAATGGAGTTAGTATGGGCCACTCAGGGCTTTAATGTCCTCACCGAGGAGTGTTCTAATTTGCTTAAATATTCTCCAAGCTGTTTTATAAGTTACTCCTGTTTCTCTCTGAATCTGTTTAGCAGATATACCACATCGGGTAGTAGCTATCTGGAAAATAGCCCTGAACCATATTTTAAGAGGGGTAGAGGATTTGTGGAATATAGTCCCAGCAGTAGGGAATACTTGATGTCCACAGTAATCGCAAGCGTAACAAGAGCGACCAGCAACACGGTGATGTTTTGTTATCTTATCGCACTCAGAGCATTTAATTCCTTCAGACCAGCGAAGGTTTTTAATCCATTCAAGGCAGGCATCATCATTAGGGAATTCAGTTTCAAAATCCTTAATAGTATATTTCTGCATTATAAACACCTCTTATCTAGCTTTTATAAGAGTATTTTACCATATAATATACTTGTTGCCAAGGGATAGTTACCTAATTTAATCTACTCCGGCTATTCTAATTTTACAACTCATCCACGCGCGGGGCGGGTAACTTTCCTTCCCTCTTAAATCCCCCCTAAAACCCCCCTCTTATCCCCCTTCTTTTTATTTTTTGCTCCTTGGCTCAAAAGCTACGCTCGCGGGGACGCTTTTAAGCATAAATGCGGGCAGTAACGCTCTTATGCCCCGCTGTTGCTTCACTTTATTCGCCACCGCAAAAAAAACAAGGTTAGGCTATTTATAATTAGGGGGGAAGCATTAAGGGGGAAGGAAAAACTGCGGTCGATTCACCTCCTACTCTACAAGCATAAGCGCAGGCATTATCGAGATCCTCTCTCCCTTGCCCCGCCCCTATTTGCGAACCTTTCCGTGCTTCTGCTATCTTTCGTGGTTTAGCCTTCTCCCCGTAAAAAAAAGATAATCACAAACACCTGGCAAATAGAAAAGAGGTAATTTGCCTGGTTTGTGCTTATTTTCTTTTTCGGTGGCTATATCTTTTTGATTCTTTATGTTTGCGCGATAAGGAAAAAAACTCAGAACAAAAAAAGAAAATACCTTTTTCTGATCTGAGATTTTTTTACCTATCGCAAGGAGGAGAAGAGGGGAAGGGAGAGAAACCAAGAGAGAAAAAACAAAGAAAGAGCAATACACTCACCGGGCAAATAGTAATTTACCTGGTGAGAGTATTGCCAGGGAGAGAGAAAGAGCATTGTTTTTGTAAACAGGGGGAAAACACCCCTCTTTTACAAAAAACAATACAATAAATAGAAAAGCAAAAAGAGAAGCATAACACTCAAAATATAATTTTAAATTTATGAAAAAGAAAAATTTGAAATTATGTTTATCGTGTAATGCAGAGAGAGGACGAACGCTTAAAAAATATATAAGAAGGGGAAATCACCCCCTCTTACATATTTTTATTCTGCTATAGACCGTGTAGCGGGTAGCATCGGTTTTTTAGTCTTTCTCCCGTAAAAAAAAGATAAAAAGTAAAAGAGGTTAAATATGCGGGAGCTTTTTATCTTCTTTTTCGGTGACTGTTTTTATCGGATTCCTTGCGGTTAGCGATAAGTAAAAACATATATAAATAAAAAGTTAAAAGAAAAGAAACATTTTTATTTATATAGTTTTTGCCTATCGCAGGGGAAAGTACATCTTTTTTCTTCTCTTTGCAGTTTGTCTCCTGGCGTTTGTAGAAGCCAGTGCCGCAAAAAATCTCATGCTTGATTATTTTTGCTGTAATTTTTTGCGGTGTTGTCTTCTATAAACGCCATCGATGTCGTGTACATAAGCTCTTAGGATAGTTTTAGTATTTTTTATACTGCTACTGCTAAAAAATATTAAAACGTAGAAAAACAATGATCAGGAACAGAAAGTGGCCATGCGATGATTAGGAATAGAGGTTTAGCCCTACGATAAAAAGTATCTATTTTAGCCCGCCTTTATATTTTTAACCAGGCTAAAAAGCTTTTAGCTGGTTAAAAATATAATGCTTTTTTTGCTATACATAACAAAGCTTTATCGGATAAGATAAGTGTGAAATTATTTCTGGTAGAATGTCCGATAGAGTCTTGTTATGTATGTGGAGGCTTTCAATTAAACTTCTTAGCAAAAAAAGCTCCTGGCGGGCGGACTCTTGATATGATTATTTATAGAGAAGGCTGAAAAATCATTGTCATATACTATATGGAGAATTTTATCTGTCGTTCGGGACATTCACTTAAATGACACAGTACCAACGAAAGGAACACGATCCAAAAATGTTATTATCCACGCAGAGTAAATATTGTGTTCATAATCGTTTAATATTTGATATCCATAGCTAACAATATCTTCTTCTCTATGACTCCAGACCATTTCATCCAAAAAGTTTTCCTGAATTTGAAACTTCAATATACTTACCCATGCTAGAGATTCATGAACAGCAGTCATTATTTTATGATAATGAGATAAACCACGAATGACTTTTTTAACAATTCTTAAGACTCTTTCGTCTTGTCCAGTATAAATTTTATAATTATTTTCCCCTGAAAGCTTTAACTGTAAAATAATATCCTTTAATCGCCGTCTACCATCAGATTTTTTAAGGCTTCTCTGGAATACTTCCCATAATTTACTAACGTTTTCACCTGGTTTCCCGGCTAAAAGCATTACGTTTCTGAAATGCGCTTCATCATCGGACCAGCTATTATTACATTCATTACATGCCGGTATTGTTAATCTTTGGATTTTAGATTTACTTTTAGACGTCGGATATAGGCATTTCGGAAAAACATGTTCCCGATCCGATGCGGGTTTTCCACAATATGCGCATAGTTTTTCTTTTTTCATTCTTTATTTCTCCTTGCGGCTTGGATGGCCGATCACCGAACTACTTTATTTATGCACACCTCTGGGTGAAGTTTCGAAAAATAACCATTAGTTTTCTTGGTGGCATATCTTTATAGACTCTTATGCTTATTATAACTTCTTTTATTAATTTTACAAATAATAGCTTTATATATGGGCAAGTCAAAAAATCCTTCTTGTATCGATGAGGATCTCTTTATGGTTTTATAAAATAAGGAGCATTTATAAGGAAATCAAAGAAAAATACACCTTTATTTATGTAGGTTAAATAGGACGCTTTAATCTTGACTAAATAAGTCAAGTATGGTAAAATATAGCATACAACACTTAGCTTTGCTTGATTTAAAACCCGTCCTCGACTTGATCGGGGATTTAAAAAAGGAGGTGAAAAATAATGGCAACAGTAGTAACAGTTCCCCGTGATTCAGCTCTACAGTTAAGGTTGGTAGTAGGCGTTAATCCGGATAACGGAGCACCTATCATTAACAGCAAGACTTTTAATAAGATTAAATCTGCTGCTCCTGAACAAGATGCCTATGATGTAGCTACCGCTTTAATCGGCTTGCAGAAGTATAGCGTAGATGAAATCAGATTCGAAAAAGAATCCCAACTTACCGAATAATCGCTAATAATTGTAAACCATAAACAAAAAAGGAGGTGAAAAATAATGGCAACCGAATTAGGAGAAGTAACCAGTTACAAGAGACTGTATATGCAGTTTAGAGATAGTGTCGGAAAGACTACTAGTATAACTTTAAATAATCCCAAAAACTTAGATGATGGAGATTATGCAGATTTAGCTGCTCAGGATACAGCAGTAGAGGGAGTTATGGATACCATCATCACTAAGAACATTTTCCATAATAACGGTAATGACTTAGTGGCCAAAGTAAATGCTCGGATACTTGATTATAAGTCTACTGATGTTATGGATGTGTAAATTAGTCGTTAGTGAATAGTGAATAGTCCTTAGCCAGAAAAGCGAGAAAGCAAAGAAGTGGGCTAATAGCTATGAAATAAATTAATATAATATTCTTCCTTGGAAGGGACCGCGGACCTTCCCGGGGAGAGAGACCTGTCTGCGTGCTAACACGCACAGGTAGAAAGGAGTAATACATGTTAGAAGTATTTATCACTAAATATCTATTAGATTTCGCTCTTGTTTTTCTGGTTGGTCTGGCCTCTAAATATATGATAGGCAAGTTTGGCCAGGACAGGGCAGGCAAGATTAAAGAGGCAATACTTTCCGCTATGCTTTGGGCTGAAGAAGAGCTGGGGATAGGAAATGGTGAGGAAAAATGGAAAATAGCCTGGGTTAAATTAATTGAAATATTGAGGAAACAAAAAGTTACATTAAAAGAGGGTGAAATATCTTATGTAAAGGATCTTATGAAAGCTACTGTCCCGGAGGTGAACGAAATTATATATAAGGCTATGCCGGATGTAGTTCGAAATGGCAGGACCTTAAAATATAAATAAATTATGGGTATAATTAATGATATAGAATTAACTGAATATTTTTCTTTGTATGAGTTTGAGTGTCCCTGCTGTCGGCGGGTTATGTTGTCTCCGGACCTTTTGGCCAGGTTAAATCATTTAAGGATGGTTATAAATAGGCCAATATATATCAATTCCGGTTACCGGTGTAAAGAAGAAAATAAAAGAGTAGGGGGAGTTTCCGATTCTTATCATCTCCTGGGTATGGCGGTAGACATTCACGTAAAAGATTTTTTACTTTTCGATCTTCTCCTTTTTGCTCAGGAAATAGGTTTTAATGGTATTGGATTTTATGAAAAGAAGAATTTCTTACACCTGGATATTAGGCCTGGGCAAAAACGGGTTTGGAAAGGAAGTAAATTAATTGGATATTGAGTATATGCTAAAATTAATAGCAAATAACGGCTTTCCCCTGGTACTTTCTGTATACCTGGTGTGGAAATTAGAGTTTTTTATTAATGAAATAATCAAGAATCAGAAGGAATTTTCCCATAATGTTACTGCTGAAATCAAAGAAATCAAGCAGACCATCAATGAATTGCGGGTTGATTTTGCTAAAAATCAATGAAACCGTTGATATATAAGGTTTTTAGCGATTTTGAAAAAAGCTTCATATTTGGCGTATACGAGGCGTATTTAAAAAATACGATGAATCATACCAGCCAACTTAAAACAAGGGCTTAAAACAGGCTTAAATTAAAGAAATATTTTCGTGGCCCTTATAAAACCCCGCTTTTAGCCTTCTTTTCTCTTTTATTCTCTCTTTATCTTCTGTATTCTCTTCTTTACTGGCATATTTACCAGAGCATTGAAGAAACCCTTCAAATTTAAATTTCCTACGAATTTTTTCTTAATTAGCTCAGGGAGAAAGTCCGTATTTTATTAAGCCGCATAAAACTCCAGACTCCTGTCTGGAGATGTAGCGGCTGCCCGAAGGGCTCAAGCTCGTTTTTCGCTTGTAGCCAAAAGATGCCCCCAGCTCCTGCTGGGGGAATTTCACTTTATATGAATAAATATCTATTCTATTTATATATCACCAAAGTTCAAAGATTTACACCAAACAATATGCCAAGTTTCTAATTAATGACGTTTCATTAATGACTTTATTAAATAAACATTCAATACCGTAAGTTGCTTCACTATATTTAAATGATTATCAAGATAAAATGGCACAAATACTACTGTACCAAGATATACTGAAGTAATTAAAAATAGGACGGTACAATACAATTAAAACAAGCCCCATTCTAAAAGATTAATCTATGGATGACTACTTTTGAGATCGCTAAGCAAATTTAAGGAACAAAAGAAAATAAACAAGAAAGGAGGCGATGTAAGTTAGCCTTTTAATGGACCTTAATATAAACAAATGACATTTTGTTTAGCATTCTGACCCGAATAATAATATTTGAAAGGGGCGCTTAAAATGGCTGAAGAAAAAGAAAAAATTAGCTTTGAATTAGGAATGGAATGGCTTCCAGACTATCCCGAGTTTCGGGATTACACGGTAGACAAGGGAGAAGTTGCTACTAGACTCGTAAGGCCGGGGCAAAAAGATTCTGTAAAAGCTATGCTTACAAAAGTAGGGATTATAGAACCTGAAAAGTTAAATATACCGACTTCTATTGACTTAAGAAAGCGGTGTCCTCTTGTTGGGTATCAATGTGCTCTCGGCTCGTGTACAGCAAATGTAGGTGTTGGACTTTGTAGAATACTATGAATGAAGGGCTTTTGGCAAACATAACATATTGACGCATCTAGGCTATTAATTTATAAAGTAACTCGCAACTTGCTTCACTGGACAGGAGATAGAGGAGCTTTTCTCCGTACTACAATGGCTGCTATGGTGCTCTTTGGGGTTCTAATACTGGCTTATATCATAAAAGACTTTGATAAAGAGCCTTCTTCTTTCTGTTATGTTTTTGCCCAAGACTACCAAGCTATACAATATTTTCGCCTTGATCCTCCATCCACACCTAAGGATTTGCTTTTGAGACGAATTAAATCTCTCTTAGCTGCCGGCCTGCCATCAATGTTTGGATTTGCGGTCTTTGATTCTATTAAGAAAACTGAGATGATGGGAAAATTCCATTTCCATATCCTAAAAAGAGAGTCCTCGTTAGCTTTTTAAATTGATATTTTAAATTTTAAAATCACAAATTTCTAAAAATATTTAATTAGAATTTTATATATCAATATCGTCCCTTTAAATTTTTATTATCTTTATTGTTGATTTAGTATACAAAAAGCATAAAAACTTGCAGCTTTATACAATTGTATAAGATCAACAAATTCATTCTCAGTATGTGCTTGAGAGATATCACCTGGTCCGAAAATTACTGTATCTATTCCTTTCCTTAGGAAAAAAACCTGCTCACAAGATGCTCGAAAATAATCAAAAGCATCAATTTTTGTATTAAAGTACTTACAATATAAATATTTTATTTCTTTAAGAAATTTGCTATTAGGCTCTAATATTGCAGGATAACAAGAGGGTTTTTTCTTAACTTTAATCAGGTAAGAAAAATCAGTATCATCTTTTTTAATTTCTTCAAACATATCTTTCAGGTCTTTTAAAGCTTCTTCTTTAGTTTCTCCTGGAATTAATCTTCTATCTATTGTAATTTCACAATTCGAAGGAACAATATTTGTTTTTTTACCCCCTTGTATTTTGGTTACCGCAATTGTTGGCGAAGGGAGAAAATCGTGTTTACGTTTTTTTAGCTCTTTAGCATATGATTGTATTGAATTCAAAACTTTATTCATTTTATAAATTGCATTTATTGCATTACTAGGCTCACTAGCATGCCCAGAAATACCAAAAGTTTTTACGATTATTGAAATATTTCCTCTATGCCCGATTGCAATTTTAAGATTTGTTGGTTCACCAATAATTGCACGATCTACGGATGGATATTTTTTCAAAAAATTATTAATACCTAAATTTCCATTTTCTTCATCACAAACAAAAGAGAGAATTAATTTACCTTTAAAGTTCATACCTTCTTTTTTAATAAACTTTACTGCTCCCAACATAGAAGCAATTGCACCTTTCATATCCGAGGTTCCCCTGCCATACATTTTCCCATTCTTTATTACTGGCATAAAAGGGTCTGTATCCCATAATTTAGGTTCTGCGGGAACCACATCAAGGTGACCATTTAAAACAAATATTGGATTTTCTCCCTTTCCTTCCAATTCTCCAATTGCATTAGCCCTTCCAGGAATAATTTTGTCAAAATGCACTTTAAGCCCTAGCTTATTCATTTCACTACATAGATATTTTGCTATTTTTTCTTCCCCTTTTTTCTCTGGGGGGTTAACGCTTCTTATCTTAATCAAATTACATAATATATTACGTATATAATTATAGTCTATTTTTTTATTTATTTCTTCTTTATCTAACATAATTTAGCTCCTACATTTTATAACCTAATAATTTGTGATTTTATTGAATATTTATATGTTTTTTAATACTTAACAAATCAGGTTTTACTTTTATTGTTTTTACTGAACTTTTTTCAATTAAATTTAAATCTTTAAATCCTGATTCACTAATTATGCACACTACTTTTTCTCCTTCTTTTATATATTTTTCATTAAATAGTTTAATAGCTCCAGCAACACTAGCTACACCAGTTGGTCCTCCAAAAACGCCTTCTTCTTTGGGTAATCTACCAAGAATTTTTAATATTTCATTGTCCTCTACCTGTACTATTGTCCCATTGGTATCTTTTATTCTTCGTAAGGCTACTTTTCCAGTTACACCTGGATTACCTAGGCCAATTCCTCCAGCTATTGTATTAGGAGATTGAACCGGAGTTATAATTTCCTTTCCTTCAATATAGGCTCTATAAATTGGATTGCAGCCTGTTGCTTGCACACCAATTAAACGTGGCATAAAACTTGTAATTCCAAGCTTATAAAGCTCATAAAAGCCCTTCCAAATTCCTAAAATAAGAGATCCAGAACCCATTGGAGATACAACTACATCTGGTAAACCATTTTGCTCATATAATTCAAAAGATATAGTTTTATAACCTTCTATAGTGAATGGATTATGGTATGCGGTAGTAGTTAACATTTTCCAATCAAATTTTAAAGAGCATTTCTCTGCTACTTTAAAAATATTTCCAATTTCAGCATCTATTAAAAATACTCTTGGCCAATAACTCAATGTATTGATTAATTTTTCACGCGTTGGTTTACACATAAATATATAACATTGTATTTTTCCTGCTGAAGAATAACAAGCAATTGCTCCAGAAGCATTTCCGCTTGATACAGTAATTACTTTATCATGTTTTAATTCTTTTTCAACTGACAACATAACTGAAGCAGCCCTATCTTTAAAAGATCCAGTAGGATTTTGCCCCTCGTTTTTAAAATACATTTGAATACCCATTTCTGGACCAATTACCCTACTTTCAATTAAGGGAGTGTTTCCTTCACCTAAAGAAATTGGATTCTTTATATTTGGAAGCAATTTCTGATACTTCCAGACTCCAGGTTTACAACTTTTTACTGAATTTATAGAATTTATTTTATGATATTCATATTGTACCTCTAGTATGCCATCTTCATTAGGACAAATATACTTACCTATTTGAACTTTCATTTTACAGTCTGAACATTGTAATATAATATTTCTATTCATTGTTTACACTCTTTTTTCTTATATAAAAGAATTAATATAAAGTGTATAAAAACTCTTTTACTTTTTGATTTTATTTATAATCGCATACTAACTTAAATTCTTCCATTGGACATTATCGATCATTGCGCCTTTACAGGCGCGGTACTCACTTTAACAGACTATCGTCTGTCGTCCCGACTTGCCGGGAAATTGCTCTTACTCTCATCTTTATATGTGGGGAAGCCCCGCTAAATTAAAATCCTAAAAGTTGAGGAATATAAAGGCTAAACCACGGAACAAGGACCAGCAACAGAACAAGAATAATCATCACAATTAAATAAGGAATTAACGTTGGAAGAGATTTAATTACACTCGTTTTAGCAATATATGCAACAATATAAAGTACTGTACCATAAGGAGGAGTAATTGACCCTAATCCAAGTACAAGAATAATGAGTAAACCAAAGTGCAAAGGGTGTAAACCACTTATATTTTGCATCATTGGAAAAAAGGGAGCAAAAATAATTAATACTGCTGTAATTGGAACAAGGCAGCCCAATATAAATAAAACAGAAATAATTAAAACCATAAAAATATTAGGATTGGACTGAAATGGAACAGTTATACTAATAAACCACGGGGCAAAACCTTCTACCGAGAGTAAATAAGAAAAAGCTGTTGCTGTAGCTATTATAAATCCAACTAAGGCAGTAGTCAAAGCGCTATTGATTAATATCTTTTTTAATTCATTCAGACTAAGACTTTTATATATATATTTCCCAATTAAAAAAGTATAAAAAAGCAAAACAACACCAGCTTCAGTTACTGTAAAAAATCCACTATAAATCCCACCAACAACAATTATTGGAATGGGTATAAGATAAAGATTCTCTTTTATTGCAATGATAGCTTTTTTTAACGAAAATTTAGTTCGCGCCTCTGATAAATTTCCCATAGAATTTATTCTTCGCAAAGAGAGGATATAAGTTATGAACATTAATGAAAATCCAAGCGCTAATCCTGGCAAAATACCGGCTAGAAATAATCCCAATATTGAAGTCCCCGTTAAGGATCCATAAACAATCATTCGAATACTAGGAGGTATGATAGGGCCAATTATAGAAGAAGTACCAGTGATTACTGCTGCCTCTTCACTTGTATAATTTTTCTCTTTCATAATTGGAATTAAAGTAGAGCCAATTGCAGTAGCATCTGCGACATCACTTCCAGAAATACCAGCAAAAAAAATACTTGTTAAAATATTAATTTGGCCTAATGATGATCTTACAGAACCAACAAAACTATCTGATAAGTTTATCAACCTTCTTGTAATCCCAGTAGAATTCATTATATTACCAGCACAAATAAAAAATGGTATGGCCAAAAATGGGTAGCTATCTACTCCAGTAAACATTCTTATAGCTATCGATATAATGGAAATATCCGATATGATAATTCCTATAACTGCTGATAGACCTATTCCAAATGCTACAGGAAGGCCTAAAAATAAACATATAAGAAAAAAAATAAATAAACCAGAAATAAGCATATACTAAAATCCCTCTAGTTATAAAAAATATCGAAACCCACACCCTTACGGACGTAGTGCGTGTCTATATAGACTATCGTCTGTCCCGCCTTGCCGGTAAATTACTCTTACTCTCATCCTTATATGTGGGGAGTTCCCGCTATATTAAATGTTATCTAACTTTTTAGTAAAAAGTTTTTTTAGAATAAAGAGTATTGCAAATGTAGCCCCAATTGGAATACTTATATATACACATATCCGAGGAATTCCACTTGCCAACGATACTTCCCCCATAGAAGATTTAATTAAGCCATAACTACTTTTAAAAATAATTATTAAAACAAATAACATAAAAAAGCTTCTAATATAGCTAAGAAACAATTGAATTTTTGATGGCAATTTCATAACTATCTCTGTCATTCTAAAATGTTCAGATTTTTTCACTCCCAGACTCATCCCAAGAAATATCACCCAAATAAATAAGTAAACCGCTATTTCTTCAATCCAAAAAATTGATCTATGAAATATAAATCTGTTTATAATTTGCATAAAACTAATAAGAAACATTGTTGAAATAAATAATATCAATAGATTTTGAATTATTTTTTCTAAAAAGGACTCCAAAAAACCTAAATTATATTTAACCTTCACTGAATTTTTCTCATTTAACCTCTTCTTCAAATTATTTTACCTCCAAAAGGAAATCTTGGAATGAATTTTAATAAATTCTTATTTCAAAAACTCTGATAAATTCATTGCCATTTGTCTTAATAAATTCAATCCATACCTTTTTTGTTTTAAGAGATTTAATTCTTATAATATTTTTTCTTTGATAATTATTTCTTATCTCTGTAATCTTTTTTCTTTTGCGGTCTATCTCGCAATAAATATTATAATCTTTAACTATGGTAGGAACTGCATTCTTTACTCCATTAAATCCCATTTTTATTACTTTTGAATATAATTGACTTTCGGCATCTACTGACGCATAAGCCGCCCTCCCAGGTGTGGTTTGAGGGAGAGGAAAATAATCGATATTAAAATCTGGGTCAAAATATAGAATTATCTTTGAGATCTCTTCTTCTTTTTTAAAACTTATTTGAAGGGTTTCTTTTTCTTTTAGAGTGCTTGACATCCATAAATTAGGAAGAATATAAGGACGATGAGATCCATTAGCAACATTTTCTGGCCCATATACCTTTTGTTTTGGGTTAATTTTAAAGCAAATTGTGTTAATTAGTTGTTGCCAAACATATTCTTTCTTTTCTAAAGTACAAGCTTCAAAGATTCTATTAATTCTACACCTTTCTTTTCTAAGATTAATTACTCCAGTTAATTTTTTATTCGAAATTCCAAGAATTACTGCACTATTTTTATAAATTTTTAAGAAAAGTTTATTTTTAGTTGGTACGAAATTGACTGGTAAATTAATCCATCGTAAAACATCAGAGGGTTCTATTTCTACAAAATTGCCATATACCTTTTTATCTGGAGACCAGTTCGCCGGATCATGAGGTTCATAAATATCATATCGAAGAATACAGGGCTTGCTATTTTTTACTAAAAGAGAAATATCATTGATTCTACTTATTAAAGGCAAAATAATTGCATAATCATGTTCTACTTGCTCTTCTTTATAGGCTTTTGTGATTTTACATTCCTTTACTGAGGAAGCTAATATATCAGAATTTTTTATCTTATCATTTTTATCAATATTCTTAATACCTGGGATAAAATGATCTTCTTTTAATAGTAACTGCTGTAAATCATCAATATAAAGATTATGTATTTCTCTTGGCATTGCCCCCGTTTTTTTACAAATATAAACCGCAGCACCCAATGCTTGGGCTAACGTGCATAGAGTACTATTTACTCGGGTGGAACCAAATGCTACATGGGTTGTAGACATATCTCTACCAGCAAAAAATAAATTGTTAATATTTTTTGAATAACCACACCGAAAAGGTATTTGATATAGGCCCTTCAATAGATAATAACAATTTTCTGGTTCTTTCGAAAAAATACCCTCAATAGCATGTAAATCTATCGCCCTTCCACCATAACCTACTGCATCTTTAAAATTTTTCTGATTGACAATGTCATTTTCATTTAAAATATAATCACCAACCAATCTCCTTGATTCTCGCTTCCCTGGTATACTAGCAATATAAGTGAAATCATAATTTTTCGAATTAAATTTTCCACTATTTTTTATATAATCCCATATCCCAAAGATCAGTTCATAATGTTTCTTTATTATCTCCTGACTATCTTTAATTTGATCTAATTTTCCACCAATTTCATAATACCATTGATAATTATAAAATTGATGATTTGGTATTTTTCTATACTTAAGAATATCGGTATCCTCAATATTTATAGCAAAATGAGGAGGTATAAATTTAATCTCTCTACCCATATTTTTTGCTAAAAAATTCAATGTACTCGGAGTAACAAAACAATCACTATTCTCGGGAGCGATTCTTTCATTGAATTCATTTTTTGATTCCCGCCCTATTCTATATTCTGCACCTGATAAAAAACCAATGGTCCCATCTCCAGTATCATCTAAAAAAAATTTACCATAAAACTCATATCTTATTTCACTTCCTTGTTGTGAGCCCTTCACACATCTGATTAAACTTTCATTTTTCATTTGAACTTCATCTATATTGGTATTTAAGAATAGCACTAAATTGGGTTCTTTATATAAAAAATCTCTTAAAACAGCTTCCCATATATATGGATTCCCTTGAGGATTGAACCATAAGTTTTCTAGCAAAATTTCTAATAAAATACCACCTTCTAATGCATAAAAATTAAACTCGCTACAAGAGCTTGCCCCATCAGGCCATTTTTGTATCTCTGCACTTGCATTACCACCTAAATAGCCACGATTATTTATTAAGGCAGTTGATAAACCAAGCCTAGCGGCTTGAACGGCTGAAACGATTCCTGATAAACCTGCCCCAATTACAATAAATTCTTTCTTTATTTTCTTTATTTCAAAATTCCGTTTAAAACTTGATTTCATTTACAGATTCTCTCCTTTATTATATATGATTGTGCCTTTCAGAAAACTCTGAAACTCTTGTCTTGTAAGGCTTTCCGATCACTTCTATTTTATTCTTCCCCTCCACCCTTAAAATCCTTATCTAATAAGGGTTTTAAGAAAGTTATCGATTGGTTTTTACTTATTTTATCGATTTTTTATGGGCTCGGAGGTGAATTTTTTTGACCTTATCTGTCCTTTTTGAGTTTTCTGAAACCCTTATTTTTATTAAGCCGCATAAAACTCCAGACTCCTGTCTGGAGATGTAGCGGCAGCCCGAAGGGCTCAAGCTCGTTTTTTGCTTGTAGACAAAAGATGCCCCCAGCTCCTGCTGGGGGAGTTTCACTTTAAGTAAATTATTTGGTAATTTGAATTTGATTTCACTTCTACACATCTTTTATATTATGATATTTTAAGAATATTCCTTTTTAGTTCTAACAACTTTCAGAACAAGTAGGGAGTAGGGCTATGAATAAATTTAGGGCAAACCAGAAACTTCTTTTTAAAGCTGAAACTATTTTTAATTTAAGACCTCCTTTAGAGAAATACAAAATACTTTTCTCTTTTCTTGATACCTCTCCAGACTCAAGTTTGTTTGTTTTGTTACCCATTCCAAAAAGTTTAGAAAAGATCATCCCTTCTTTCCCTGGATGCATCCCCAGTTTACCAAAGATGCAGGGGTTGTTCTGCTTATAATTTATTAACCCGAAGGGCAGAATACCACGGGTTTACCCGTGGATGAATGTAAAACCGCTCGAAGGGTGTCGAGCAAAGCTCGAAAAGCGGAAAAGGTGCCACGGGCTTGTCCGCGGGGTTTTCACAATCTTCGTAGTGGGAGTGAAAAGATATTTCCCAGGCTACCTTGACCTTTGTATGCAAAATCCGAGTGTTAGAGGACCCCGAGCTGTCTCTAATCACTGTACTATCGCCTATATTACTGTTCTTCTTATGGCTTTACCTGCTGCTAAGACAGGTAACAAAGATAAGATTCGCTTCGTAAAATTTTTCCTTCCGAATATTTATTTTTAAAGAACGAGTTTTCTGAAAGCCTAATATATTATAGCTCCCTGAAAAGATCACCCTTTCAGGGAGCTATAATACTGGTTTTTATTTCATTTTCAATATTTCTTCCATCATATCTACTAAGTCATTTTCCTTTGCAAAGTTTAATTGGTAATCCACAAATAAATTAGCCAGTGGAGCTGGATTTACATCGTATATTACTTCTACCCCTGTTTCCTCCTTCATATTTTTTATCGCTTTCTGAGACAACATAGCTGTTATGCCATACATATAGTAAGATGTTTCATATGCTGCTTCAGTCATAGTATCTTTTAAATCTTCTGGTAATGATTGCCATAAATTTTCATTGATAAGAAAAAAATTTACTCCCAACATATGTTTAGAAGGCCAAGCATAATTAATTACTTCATGGAATCTTGCTGTATACGCAAGGGAAGGAGGACACTCAACTGCATTTACTAATCCAGTATTTAAGCTTACAAATGTTTCAGACCAAGGAACAGTAATTGCATTAATGCCAATAATTTTCATCAAATCTAAATAAACTTTACCTGGCGGTGTTCTCATCTTTGCCTTCTTCAAATCCTCTAAGCTATTAATCTTATCTTTAAAGTACATCCACCTAAAACCTGTGGAATACCAAAAAAGGGGTCTAACGCCCGCCTTATCAATTAAAATTTGCCCTAATTTTTCACCTCCACCTGCTTCTACAACATAATTTTGAAAATGTTCATAGTTCGTCCATAAAAATGGTACTTCAAACAAATTTAATCTTTTATCCAAAGATGCAGCGTAGCTTGGAGAAAGTGTAGACATATCTAACATGCCAACTTTTAAAGCTTCAATAGTTTCTGCTGAGCGAATAA
>Ga0315546_1000586_pt1 | contig 25488 bp, 21 predicted proteins | sample SalMarSW160170MG_FD_203833 | JGI IMG/M metagenome (GOLD analysis project Ga0315546, IMG submission 203833) | Salt marsh sediment microbial communities from the Plum Island Ecosystem LTER, Massachusetts, United States - Salt Marsh Sediment SW1601-170 ...
AGCTATTTAGTATTTTCATATTGGTATTTTGTAAGCAACACCAATTTAGGTGAAAATACCTTAGTCGTAAAGCTTTAGTAGTTAAAGTTTTACGACTTTTTCAACAGTAGACATGCGGATTTTAGGTGCAATCGTGCGGTAGCGGAAAAGAACCCGGAATGGATTGACCTGGCATGCAATTTAAGTTGATATTCTGCTTAAGACAAGAAAGGCATAGAAATTCGTTACTGACTAAGGAAAGGTGGATTCCTGCTTTCGCAGGAATGACGGTAACAGAAATGCTTTCAGGAAGAATCTTTTTAATTATTATCAGCAACCAGTCTGTTTGATCGTTATTGCAGCATAAGTCACAGATCTGCCAGCTGCAGGCAGGCTTACACCATGAAGGCAGAATAAATAATAATTCTTAACTTTGTTTAAACAGGATAAACAAAATGAAAAACATTCAACTTACTGCTGTATTTGAACCGTGTGAAGAGGGTGGTTATATTGCTTACATTAAAGAAATAGAAGGCATCAATACGCAAGGTGAAACCATTGAAGAAGCAAAAGATAATCTGGCTGATGCTATAAACCTGGTGTTTGAGGATAACCGAAAGAAATTCAAGAATTCCGGTTCGCCGAAAATGAATCCAATAACACAGGTACTGAATATTACTTTATGAAGAGAAATAAGTTCATTCGTTATTTGAAATCAAACAATTGTACTTTGATCAGAGAAGGGGGGAACCATAGCCTGTTTTGTAATAATTCCAATAAAAAACGATCAACAATTCCACGACATCCGGATATCAAAGAACCTTTGTGCAGAAAAATCTGTAAAGATCTGGGTATTCCTGATATTTTGAAATCGAAGTGATCCCGTATGGCACAATCGGGACGTTTGCGTCATGTCTGTGTATGATTTACGCCCGGAATGTAGAGGCTGTGTAAAAATGATTGTAAACTAGAAAAATATTCGGTCAGGTATACGAGGTAAAAGTCAAATATTGAAATCTTAGACAATTAACTTTTGTTTTTACACAGCCTCGTAATTCCGCGCGAGGTGGTACGACATTGAAATTCGTTACTGACTAAGGAAAGACGGATTCCTGCCTGTTTATCCGCCGAAATGGAGGACGCAGGAATGACGGTAACAGAAATGCTTTCAGCTAAAATTTTTTATCCATCATAACCGGCAACCAGTAATCAAATAGTGTAATCAATTAAACAGTTACACAGTTACATGATTCAACAATATACAACACTTAGCATCCTAATCCTGAATGATCAGCAGCACGGCCATGATTACAGGCACAACGAAAATTTTCAGTTCGAAGGGTATAAATTCGGAAACTTTGGAAATATTATAGGCAATGGGGGCAATCTGAAATTTCATATTCAGATCCTGCCGATATACCAGCGAAAGAAACGCTGATGCGGTAAAAAGGTACTGTATTCCTCCGCCAACAAAACTAAGGGATTGAAATATCTGTGTGAAAATTGAGATCTTAATGCAGTGCCTGAGATTGTTTATCAGAGCATACCCGGCATAGGCCGTACCGGCATATAGGAGTATGCCGAGAACAAACGAGAAAATAGTGCCCGAATCATCAAATGCTTTATTGATGTTAAACACCAGCAGAAGTACACCAAAAATGCCCGTAACTAATTCATACAGACCGATAACTCTGTATTTCATCGATTGTTCAATTGGGTTCAGACTATAAATATATAAATTTGAATTGAATAGGAATACGAATCATCTGAAATATATCTGTATTCGGTGATTGGTGACTGGTGAATCGTGATTCGTGATTTGTGAGCAGTGATCAATAAATAGTCTATAGTCTCAAGTTTCATTCTATCAACTCATCAACTACCCAACTCTAACCCACATGCCCTTGTTTCGTTCCGTTCCCTGACGGAACGACTTTCTTTTTTGCTGATCAAAAAAGAAAGCAAAAAAATCATGGCTGACAAAAAATCCGGATAAATCCTATTGCTCGGCTCTTCGTGTCGTTCCGCTGACGTTTCACTTCCGCGGAACTTGATAATCCTTCGCAACGAGCCTGCGCAATGATTTATTTACCGGATTTTTTAAGGCCAGTCATTTCTTTATTCGATTGGTGATCATAGAACAGTCGCTTGTTTCAAGTCGTAAGTCTCTGGTTTCAAGTTACTAGTTTAAAATTTCATCTTCCCATCTTCTCACCCTCTCACCTTCCCATACTCCCTACTTCGGCCTTCGGGCTTCTTTCTTTTAACTCTAAACTCAGAACTTAAATATCAAATCTCCGTGTTTTGCGTTTCATAGGTAGTACAATCCATGAATTAAGCAGGCAGATGAAACGCTTTTATATTTTGCATCATGTTCCCGGGGTTTCACCCCGGGCTAAAATAATATCGCCCCTTCAGGGCTTTTTATATTAAGAACTCTTGCTTGCAATACGTTTAAAATTTGCTATTTTATAATCGATTCCACAGTTCCACAATTACACAGTTACACAATTTACCAGTTAAACGATTACACGATTCAACAGTTAAACGATTCAACGATCAGGCAATAGCTTTTCATCAAGGTACAACAATCCATATACAGTGGCCTTATACCAATATGCCCAGTTATGACCACCTGGCCTTACATGGTAGTCGTGCGGAACATTATTTTTTTTCAGGAACTGGTGGAATGCCTCGTTGGCCGGCAGCAGGAAATCATCCAGCCCGCAGTCAATGTACCAGTTGATCTCACGCATAGTATTTACCAGCACTGTGTCTGTCAACGAGTATGGTGAATTTTCTTTCCAGTGGTTTGTAATGCGTGTAGTATCTGATAATCCCGGCCCGAATATACTGCCGAAATATTTTTCATAACGGTCTTGTGGCAAACTTTTAAAAATCGATTCGGTACGCACTGCCGCACTTAATGCCACTACTGTACCGAACTGGTGAGGTGGTTTTAAGGCATCGATAATGGCTCCGAAACCACCCATCGACAATCCCATAATTGCACGGGAAGATTGTTCCGGTATTGTCCTGAAGATGGAGTCAATCGCGGGAACCAGCTCCCGGGAAAGGTAATCGCTGATCATGTTGCTGCTATCGTAATTGTTAATAAAGTAGCTGTTGCCTGCATCGGGCATAACATAAATAAAGTTTCTGATGTGCATTGTCAATTGAATACTATCAACCAGCTCGTTGATCCTGCAGCGTACCAGCCAGCTATTCTGATCACCACCAAAGCCGTGAAACAGGTAAATGACAGGGAAGGAATCGGAATTTGTGTCATAATCTTCCGGTAACAGCAGGGAATAACTCATCTCCCTGTTCATGATCCGGCTACTTATGATCTGGTTCTTCACAACCAGACTTTGTGCAAATCCTGGTCCGGATGTAAAAAACAACATCATGAAAACCAAAGGAATATACTTATGCAGCATTCTATACCTCATAATGAAGAATTGGTCAAAAAAGTAAATAAAGCCATACTATTACAGCCTGTTAGTACTTAAGTTTTCTTTAGATTTGCGAAATATAATGTACAACAGGTTCAATTCCCACAAATGAAGAAAATCGTTTTCAACACCATCAAGTATCTTTTGCTTTTTTCGATCGGAATACTCATCTTCTGGTTTCTCTACAGGAAGTTTGAATGGAAAGAGATTACAGATGCTTTAAAAGGACTGAATTATTTCTGGATCGTCCTTTCCATCATATTTGGCTTGCTGGCTCAGTTGTCCCGTACTATCCGGTGGAAAATGCTTATCAAACCCATGGGATATAATCCGCGGCTTTCCAATACGTTTTTATCTGTTCTGGTACTGTATTTTGCGAATCTGATTATTCCCAGGGCAGGTGAGGTGGCCCGCTGTGGAGTGCTGGCCAAAACTGATAAGGTGCCGTTTACAAAGCTTGTGGGTACCGTATTTGTAGAACGACTGGCCGATACTATCATGTTATTTATTCTGGCAATCATCATATTTGCAAGCAACATACCCATCGTACTGAAATTCTTTGAAGAAAATCCGAAGATCACTGAGAATTTACTGAACCTGCTAAATCTGAAATATATCCTCTTATTCTGTTTGGTGATTCTTTTGGGAATTATAGGTTATAGGCTATTGAAGAAGAGGTTGAAGAAATCGAGCAAGAAGGGGAGGATTGTTGAGTTGAAAGACCAGTTTGTTGCAGGTATCAAGTCGATCGCTTCCATGAAAGGAAAATGGAAATTCCTGGGACATACCATGTTTATTTTTCTGATGTGGCTGGTTATGCTTTATGTGGTTTTTCTGGCCTATGAACCTACAAAACATATGACCCTCCGGGCCGGCATGGTGGTGTTTTTAATGGGCGGACTGGCAATGCTTGCACCTATCCAGGGAGGAATCGGGCCCTGGCATTACATGGTGGTTCAGACCATGATCCTTTACGGTATTGAAGAAAAAACAGGATTGATCTTTGCATTAATAGCACATACCTGTACCAACCTGATCTATATTGTCTTTGGCGGCATAGCGGTGATGATCCTGATCTTCAGGTATGGCAGTGAAACTATCCGGTTCCGGTCAGCACCACCGGCAAACAAGTCATAAGATATTTTTTAGCTTAACGTGAGTTCCTGATAAAGCAATGACTATTTTTTGGAAGTTGTACTGAAATCCCTTGTTTTTAGTTGTCCTCGCCGGACAGGCATTTCTTTTCTCCTTTGATGAGAAAAGAAATCAAAAGAACCTTTAGCTCACGACCAAAGGGAGTAATCAAGAAAAACCTAATCAGCCCACAAGCTACGGCCGACCCAATTACGCAGGTTTTTCACCCACTACACATGCCAGAACTAACTATGATCTATAATTGAATAAATTAGTAATCATAAAGGAGGAAAAAAACTTAGTGAGCATTGAAAAAAGTAATAGAAACAAACCAAAGAATAATACTTATTTCTGAATTTCCCTGGTTTATTACAATCACTTAAAAATGTTCGTATCCAGATAGCATTAATTCACCACAGGCAAAAAGGAATACTCCTTACCGTATTTCAGCATCTGTCCGGCAAAATCATCCACATAATGTACTTTCACATCCACAATCTCTCCGTCCTTCTCCACGATTTCATATTCCGGATTTACAAAGCCGCTGTAAGGAGCAATGTTCAGTTTCTCAAACCTTGCCAGTACTTCCCTGTGCAAATCGGCATTGACCTTTACAGCAAAGTTTTCAACCAGTTCTTTGCCGGCTTCGTAATCCCCTTCCGATTTGATGCGCTGAACCTCTGCAAGCAGTTCTCCGAAAAGACCACGCAGCTTTTGAAAATCGTTTATCCTGTAATAGGTTTTGTCGTCTTTTACGATCTTTTCAATAACATTTTCGTCCTTTCCGTTTTCATAACACCATTTTGCGATTAGCTGACGGTTGCGCATATGTGCCTGCTCAATTTCATTTCCCGGCTTGATACGGTTTAACTGGGTCATTATACCATTCCGGATATAACTTATGTATGCTGTTTTTGCTGCATCTTCATTTGGCAATAATCCCAGTCCGATCATTTTAGGGTCCATGATGTAATACAATGCAAACAGGTCGGCCCGTGCTTCTTCAAGCGGCGACTGGTAGTTTTTCAGATCTTCCGAACGAACTCCCTCCAACAACTGTCCGGAGCCATGGCCAAGGCATTCATGCATATCGGTATGCAGGTTACCGGCAAGCAAACCGTATTTTTTGCTCAGCTCAATTTCAACAGAATCATAGCAGAATTCTTCCAGGAAACCGCTTCCCAGGTTTGCCTGATTGTATGCATCCGTGATATTTTGTATGGTAACAGATTTTGATCCGTGTTCTTTTCTTATCCAGTCGGCATTTGGCAAGTTGATCCCAATGGGTGTATGTGGATAGCAATCGCCGCCAAGCATAGAAACGATTATGACTTTTGCCGAAACACCCTTAACTTCTTTCTTTTTAAATCTGTTCTCAATGGGCGAATTATTTTCAAACCACTGGGCATTGGATGAAATAATCTCCGTTCGTTTTGTTGCTTCAAGGTCCTTAAAATTAACCACCGATTCCCAGGTTGCTTTCATCCCGAGAGGATCTGAATAGGTTTCAACAAACCCGTTGACAAAATCAACAAAAGAAGTATCGTTTACCCAGATTGTATTGTATTCGTCCCAGGTTGTCAGGTTTCCGGTTTTGTAATAGTCAATGAGTTTTTCAATACCGGCAAGCTGCTGCGGCGAATCCGCAACAGTTACTGCCTTTTTCAGCCAGAAAATGATATTATCAATGGCTTCTCCGTAGAGTCCTCCCGATTTCCATGTGATTTCCTTTATAGCTCCGTTATCTTTAACAATCCGTGTGTTCAAGCCGTAGGATACAGGGGTCGTATCATCCGGGTCTTTTATTGCTTCATAGTAGGAGGTTACTTCTTTTTCATTGACATTCTGATAGAAATTAACCGCCGAAGCTGCCACCAGGTCTTTGTCAGGATCCTGGTTTACCTTTTTGCCCAGCACATTTTTATCAAAGATCACAGGGATAAGAATATCCAGTGTTTCCTGGACAGAATGCTCCTGAAGCTGAGGAAATTCTTCGTTGTCTGAATTTGATGTTAATTCTGTAAAATAGTCCCTGGAAAAATCAGGGAGGATCTTGTCTGTGGAATAATGATGGTAAATACCGTTTGAAAACCATACTCTTTTCAGGTAAACAAGGAACTTTTCAAATTCTGCGGAAGTCCGGTCACCTGAATATGTTTCATAGATGTTTTCGAGGGTTTTCCGTATGGCAAGATTGTATTTGCCATTCTGATCCCAGAGAATGTCGCGCCCGCAGAGAGCTGCCTGACCAAGATAATACAGCAGTTCTTTTTGTTTCAGGTTCAATTCATCGAACCCGGGAACCCGGTATCTTAATATTCTTAGATCTGCAAATTGTTCAAGCACATAATTAAATGCTTCCGTTTGTTTCATATCTTCTTTTTTGGCTCTGGAGCAAGATAATGCCATTACAATGGCTAATGATGCAATGATAATTTTTTTTGTTTTCATATATATGCTTTTAATCCCGGCAAATTTATGATTTCTGTGGCACTCGTCACGGATTTTGTCAGCTAATATTTATCATGTTTTATAATAAACCAGGGGAAGCAAAACATGTTCTTCCGGATAATCTGAAGGCTGAACCAATCACTGTATTGTTTTTACCAGCTTGGTCCTGCTGCTTTCTTCCCGGAGCCTGAGCTTTTTTATTGTCTCAAGGAGAGGTTCTTCAGGCAGAATGGTAGTTTCATTTCCCCAGAATTCCGGATCGCTGTTTGTAATTTGCTGGAATAAGATATCACCGGGTTTGGATGCATCGCGGTATTTGATCTTTTCAAATTTCTCCGTGTTTTTCCCGGTAATTACAAATTCAGAGGTTGACTGAAACTGGCAGGTAAAGCCTTTGTGTTCTTTGCCTCGCTTTTTCCGAACCCTAAGAGCTATTTCGCTGCGTGCATAGTTCAGGTTCCATTGTTCCAGGTAATAACGATATTCCACTTCATATTTTCCGTATTTAGGCTGGATGCGGTATGATCCGGGGACTTTTTTAATCAGTAGGTCATGCGCATGCTCAAGTCCTGCTTCGCTGATCTCAAATTCTGCTCTTACCAGTGCCAGTGATTTTGCATCAAGATAAAATTTGCCGTCAAATCCCGGAATGGGAATATTGTCTTTGAACCTGAAACCGATAACATAGGTTTGTCTTTCATTGTACGTAATTTGTTTCAGCATGAAATAGTCATAATTATCAAAAAAATCCGGGTCAAGAAAATACACTCCATATTTCATTACGTCCAACTGCATATTATGATACAATCCTCCTTCAACGATCAGGTTGATCAGTTCCGAATTTTCCGTATTCATGCCACGTCTGCCTTTTCTGAGTTTTACAAGGTCTCTTTCGTTTGAAAGATAAGAAGTTTTGTATATGTCTATTACAGCCTCTGAAATGGATATGTAATTGTCATTTTGTTTTGATGCTTCCCGGAAAAAGGCAGTAAGCATTGTCGGTTTTTGACCGTAGTTTTCGCCTTTTTTATCCAGAGCCGCCAGTATTAATTCTTTCGGTTTTTCCGGTCTTACGATCAACTCTTCAATTTGAAATTTTGTTGCATGGAGCTTAATTTTCACAGGCCCTGTTAAAAAATTCTCTGAAAGGATGATCTCAGGTTTATAACCAATACAGGATATCATCAGGGTATCGGCAATTGCATCGGCGGGCAAATTGAGCTCAAAACCTCCCTCGTAGTTAGAAATCGTGCCGGTACTTGAACCCGGAACATGAACGGCAGCAAAGGGGACCGGTTTATCTGATTTCTCCTGTGTAACCACTCCTGTGATCTTAACAAGGTTACTTTTTACCAGTGCATCGGTCTGTGGGGAAAGAATTAACAAATTGTCTTTTACAACATATTGAAGACTATAAGAGGCAAACAGCGTATCGAGAAGTTCTTTTAACTGAATGCTGTCCGGATACAGGGCTATTCTTTTATTGTCTACAATGGCCGAACTGTAGCCAAGGTGACAGCCTGTCATTTCTTCAATATGGTAGAGGTATTGTTCTACAGTGAGCTCCTGTGGAGGCAGGTGAATATACTTTTTCAGCAGATCCTGAGTATATGCATGAGGATTAGCACATATCAGAAAAAGATAAAAAAAAATATGTAGGCTTTTCAATTTCACTGCCTTCTAATGATCAGATTGTTTTTTGTAGCTATCAATTCAACATCCCCGGTTAAAGATAAATTAATATTGCTTAACACATCCTGGACAGATTGAGTGCTGCAGGTTATTGTTATGGATTCATTGATTTTAAGATCATCATCCTTAATAATATCGAGCTGATAATACTTAGCAATCACATTGCAAACTTCTTCCAGTGGTTTGTTCCTGAAGACAAATTCTTTTGTGTACCAGGCAATGGAATTTGGATCGAATGTTTGTTCGATCTCAAATTCTTTGGTGCTGATATTCAGTTTCCCGGCATTATCAGGATTTAATTCAAGCCTCTTTGAGTTGTCTTCATTCAGATAGAAGGCAACTTTTCCTGTCATTACGCTGACGATAATACTATTGGTGTCGGTTTTTACATTAAAACTTGTACCAAGCACTTCAACAGTCGAATTCATGGAATGGATCCTGAAAGGAAGGTCTTTGTTCTTTGTTACTTTAAAAAATGCTTCCCCTTCAAGAATAACGTCCCTGTTTGTTTTCCCGAAATCACTGTTTCGGAAGATCTTTGCATTTTTATTCAGGCTCACAATGCTTCCATCCGGAAGATCCACATCAACAATTTCACTTGCTGAAGCAATTTCATAATAATCGGGATTATAAATGGTCGATTTATTCAGAAGCTGCAACAAAAAATAGGTAAGACCGAAAGCGAGTATGAGAATTGCAGCAATGCGCAAGGCATAACTTCGAAATGGGATCCTTTGCTTTCTGGGCAGGAACGACATCCTTGTACGCACTTTAGCCCAATCTTCATTTACATCCACTTTTTCGAAGTCCTTCACGTTAGCCGATCTCTCCCAAACCTGCAAATAAGCGTCAAATTCCTTCCGGCTTTTTTCATCGTTCAATATAATTTTATCCTTCATCACTTTTTCTTCTTTATCTTGTTTTTCAAGCAAAAATCTTGCAATTGTTCTTGTATTTGTTTTTTTTCTATTCATTTCTCTGATTCTATGACAATTCATTGTTCCGTTAGACGTATTGCATGAATGTTAAAATTAACACACCCAATGCCATATAGGGCTTCATTTTCACTCGTAAAATTTTTAATGCTTTGCTGATCTGGGTTTCAATGGTTCTTTTTGAGAGACTTAATTTATCGGCAATCTCACTGTTGGATAGCCCTTCAAACCTGTTCATCTTAAAAATTATCTGGCATTTTGGCGGCAAATCATCTATTGCTTTGTAGAGTGCATGCTCAAGCTCTGTTTTGTTTACTTCGTTTTCAAGGCTGTTTTCTTTGCCGGTATCAATTTGTTTTACATGATCAGCATATTTGTTGCGTATTTTTTGTGCGTTAATATAGTTAATGCATCTGTTATGGGTAGAACGAAACAGGTATGATTTTAAGGACGAATTAATATCCAGATGATCCCGTTTTTCATACAGATGGACAAAAAGATCCTGTATGATCTCCTTCGCGTTTTCAATATCATTCAGGTATTTATTGGCAAAAACAGTCAGCAGCTGGTAATACTCCTTAAAAAGCAGTTCATAGGCTGCTTCTTCGCCTTTTTTCAGGCGATTGATCAGAAATTTGCTGTCTGCGTTCAAATCGTAACTGTTAAAATCCCTCATCCCAAAATTAGCAATTGCTAAGCAATATTATGACATGTTTGGGGATTATAATACGTATTGTCAGTTCTCAATTCTGAGTTTAGAGTTCGTAGATACGAATCACTTTCCCGTCTTCTGATCCTATCAACTTCTCAACTCCATTGCACATCCCATGTTTTCGAACCACTCCTAATGCGGTCGGAATTCTTTTTTACTCCCTTTGGTCGTGAGATCGCTTCGCTAAGTTGTCTTCCACACAAACCGTTGTTTCGTTCCGTTGGGAAACGGAACGAGTTCCTTTCTTCCTTGATGAAGAAAGGAACCAAAGAAATCAACCGCTGGTGAAAAAATTGCTAAAAATCAATTCATTCCGCTAAAAGAAAAGAACTCATAACGCTAAAGCGTTACTCAGACAAATTTTCTTTTTTAACGCTTCATTCATTGATTTTCTAAACGCATTTTTTCAAGGCGGGATATATGATTTCTGCGGAATCATTTTGATTAAGTAACGAGTAACCAGAAACCAGTAACCCTAAAACATTTAAACAAATACAATTATACATTTACACGATTCCACAGTTAAACAAAAATCCAATAACCTAACAACCGGTGATTCGTAATTCGTGATCGGTAATCGGTGAACTGTGATCAGTGGATAGTTTTCAGTCTCAAGTCACTAGTTAAATTTTCAACTTACCAACTCATCAACTACTCAACTGTTACACTAACTCCAAACTCCAAACTCTAAACTCATCGTCAGATGTAATATTAATTCAATAAAAATGAATAAATTTTCAAAGCTTTGAACGATAAACTTTGGATTTTTCTTTTGAAAAACTATTTTTGTTGTGCTCCTTGAATATTATATTAACCATAATTGCATTATAACATGGCTAGAATCAGAAAAATTTATTTGCGTGAGGATGAAATGCCTCGTCAATGGTATAATCTTGCAGCTGACTTAAAAACACCTCCCTACATGAGTCCCGACGGAGCTGTACCGCCTGAAGCATGGGCCCCTGTATTTCCAATGAACCTGGTAGAACAGGAATACAGCACCGAACGCTGGATCGATATTCCGGAAGGCGTTAGGGATTTGTTGACAAGGTGGAGACCTTCTCCTTTACACAGGGCTTATGATCTGGAAGAGGCATTGGGCACGCCGGCAAGAATTTATTATAAGAATGAAAGTTTATCGCCTGCTGGCAGCCATAAACCCAATACAGCTGTTACACAGGCATGGTACAACAAAGAATTCGGCATAAAAAAACTTACTACTGAAACCGGAGCAGGCCAGTGGGGAAGTGCATTGTCTTTTGCATGTTCGCTGATAGGCCTGGAATGCAAAGTGTTCATGGTTCGTATCAGCTTTGATCAGAAACCCTTCAGAAAACTGATGATGCAAACCTGGGGAGGAATTTGTGTTGCAAGTCCGAGCAACGAAACACAAACCGGAAGAGCTATTCTGGAAAAAGATCCGGATACCCCGGGAAGTTTGGGTATTGCAATTAGTGAAGCCATTGAACAGGCAGTTACGGACAAGAGCGGACAAACAAGGTATTCCCTCGGAAGCGTAACAAATTTTGTTTGTATGCATCAGACCATAATAGGTCTTGAAACCAAAAAACAGCTTGAAAAAGCAGGCGAGAAAAAAGTGGATATTATAATTGGTTGTGCCGGTGGCGGAAGTAACTTTGCCGGTTTATCATTCCCCTTCCTCTATGATAAAATAAATGGAGCCGATATTGAAATTATTCCTGTTGAACCCGCATCCTGTCCGACAATGACAAGAGGACCCTATGTGTATGATAATGGAGACACTGCCGAAATGGTTCCCCTGGTTGCGATGTATTCGCTGGGACATAAATTTATTCCTCCACCAATTCATGCCGGGGGTTTACGTTATCATGGTATGTCTCCCCTGGTTAGTAAAGCCATAAAAGACGGCTTGATGTCACCTTTGGCATTGCATCAGTTGGAATGTTACAAAGCCGGTATATTGTTTGCAAAAACCGAAGGCATTATTCCTGCTCCGGAAACCACTCATGCCATTGCAGCTACCATAAGAGAAGCAAATAAGGCAAAAGAAGAAGGGAAAGAGAAAGTGATCGTATTTAATTTCTCCGGCCATGGTTTAATGGACCTTACCGGTTATGATAAGTATCTTGCCGGTGAATTAACTGATTATGAGCTTCCAGATGATGTTATCAGGGAAAATTTAAAAGTCATTGAGAATTATCCTAAACCCTGAGTATATCAAATATGAACCATAAAAAGAGCATCCGGGAAGATGCTCTTTTTTTTATTTTGTACGTTCTTGGTTAACAATACTATTTTCCCCTACGGGGAATTGTATAAATATGTCAATTCTTATTTTACTATACTTTACCTATTGCACGGAATTCGCTGCAGGGTATAAATTATTGCAGAAAAAAATTGTTTACAAATAGAATTCCCTGCAGGGGATTAAGTATTTGAGTCGGAATATGTATTGACTTTATAGCGGTTGGTTACATTGTGAGATAAACACAATGACTGACTCACTGAAGAGTTCAGTGAGTCAGTCGTGTCAACCTTTAGTTTTCGATTGAATAGATGGGAATATGGCTTAACTGGTTGATGTTTTCAAGGTCAGAATAATCGTACTGGAACAAACCGTCAATACCTATCATCAACAATACATCGCCCAGAGGAATCACATCAAATGCATCGATATCAGGGTATTCTGCAAGTTTGTTATCAGTTATGTGCATAGGATCTTCAGCATTGTAGATCTTTAGTCCAGCGCTGCCATCACAAACAAACAATACTGAATTGTCAATCCCCAGCCCGTAAGGTTCTGTCATGGCGTATTTTTTTAGCAACTCGGGATTGCGGATGTCACTGATATCAATTACATCCAGCAAATTCTCGCTTTCACCGCATAGATTTCCTGCCCTCAATGTAACATAGGCATAATTGTTTTCCACAACAACAGGATCGCAACTGCTCGCATGCCAGAACTCAGATATGTATTCAGGATTTGCAGGATCCTGCAGACTATAGATCAGCATTCCTGTCATTGTCCCTATGAATAGTTTGCCGTTGTATGGGAATAGAGTCTCTATATTCCACCCGATATTCATTTCACTTTCCAGGATCGGAGTATGAATTTCTGAAATATTAAACAATTTTAATGTTGCATAATCAATAGCATAGAGATAATCGGCGTACAATGTAAACCGGGCCATCGAACCTCCCACACCAAAGCTTTGATCGCCTCCGCTTGCTGAACTTCTTACATTGCTTGCTTCCGCATAATACATTACATCCCAGCTTGGATAATACTGGTATTCAAATTGGTTTGGTTTAACTTCAACAGTTTTTTCCACTCTTTGCCAGCCAATAACAATACCCTTTTCTTCAGAGACTTCTTCAACAATTCCATCAGTGTATTCAGGAAGCATATAAGGGAATGCATCTTCCACTCTTCCGACTTCTTTTATGTCATCTAAATTGCTAATGTCAATGGCTACGAGGTCAACATAAGAGTCTGCGAACAGGATGTTTCCTTTTATGGCAAGATCAACATTGCCGGGAACTTCAATAAACTTAACAATTTGAGGATTTGCAGGATCCTGGTTATCAATTACATGAATTCCTTCCTGGTATTCATTTACATAGATAAAATTGTCTTTAAAATAGATCTTTCCGGGTTGTATAATATCTTGTGCTGATTTCACATTGAGCGGAGAACGCAACTCATCATAACTCAGATATACCGGTGCATTGACCATGTAAGTCTCTTCTATTTTATCCTTGCATGAAAAGGCAGACAAAGTCAATATAAATAGTAACAGGTTTCGAAAATGTGTATTCATAGTTTTATTTCATTTAAAAGGTTTTCATTATGATGACAAAGACCATGAATAAGTTGCGTTGGCAATTTTTTTTTTACTCCGCAACCTTTTTTTATGGATTTTCATCTATCAGGTCTGATGGAAATAGTTTTCGTTTGGCCATATTTACAGTGAATAAAATCCAGTATTATGAAACAATTCATATTCCTATTGATACCATGTGTTTTCTTTTTTTTTGAAGCAAATGCACAAAAGTATACAGAAGCTGTATACCTGAAGAACGGGAGCATAATAAGAGGCAAGATCGTTGAGAGCAATTCTGAAGTCCTGAAAATTCAAACCTGTTGCGGAAGTCTGTTTGTTTACAAACAGGATGAGATAGAAAAAACGGAGCAGCTTCCTCGGTATAGCGATAAGAATAAAATAAAAGAAAAAGGATACGTAAACTATACATCTTTTGGTGCTTTGGTGGGTTCTGCGAGCAACAGCAAAACCGCTCCCTTCAGTCTGATCAGCGAACATGGATACAGATTCAACACGTATTTTTCAGTGAGCGGATTGATAGGTTATGAATTGCTTAGCGAGGCCACGATGCCCCTGGCAGTGAATCTGAAGGGGTATTATCCGGCAAATAACACAAATGTATTTCTGGGTTTGTCAGGAGGGTATTCGTTTTCTCTTGAGGATCCTTCAGAATTTGTTGTGGAATATGAAGATTTTTCGGGAGGGATAATGGCAAATGCAGAAGTCGGAATTGTTTTCCCTTTTTCAGAGATCAGCGGATTCTTTCTCGCCATTGGCTTCAGGTACAACAAGTTAAACTATGAACGTTTTGATTATATGGTTGGCGATGTTGATGGGGTTATACATTACAAAAGACTATCCTTACGAGTGGGAATTAATTTCTATTAAACAAAGGTAAAGAGGGCAATGGAAAAAACAGATTGTCAAAAAAAATAAATAGCCAAAGACCCAAAGAATGCGCTTTGAATGCAAAGTACCATCTAATTGATTTCTAAACAATTGCAATTTTCATGCTTTCTAAGTGTACTCGGTGGTTAAAATAAAATAGTCTTATGAGACAACCTCTTCATCAGATAGTACCGGGATGGGGGAGTTTGTTATATATGCAACTTCTCAAATAGAAAAGAATATAAACCTTGGTCTGACAGCAAGCTTGTTTGTGCAGCCGGATAATCTGAATGGAATCAGAACGAAATACCAACTACCAGATTGAATTCCTCAGCTTCAGGATTTAGAACGATCTGACCGCTGACGGGCAGGGAGTAATTATCCGTTAGTTTAATTTCTTTGCTTGTTCCAATACCTATGTTACAAATATTGAATTCCCCGTCGGAGGTATGCCAGCCATCACCTGCTCCGATGAATATATCGAAATGAGTGAAAGAGTAGCCAACCTCAAAGTACATGTCGCCACCTTGTGAACCGGCACCATTCCTGGCATCGTTAAAAATGCAATTGACAGCAATCGAGAATCCCCCGATTTCATACCCCAGATTGCCTTCAAAAGCATGACTGGCTGAATCAGTCCCATACCGGAAATAGGGAATGCCCTGATAATAATAATCGGTCAATCCAATAAAAAGACCAAAGTCAAAGCCATAGCCTAAATAAAGATCTGCCTCATTGACTGTTTCATCTATTGGCCCGATTTCGAAAGAGCCCCATGCCCCGATAGCAAATCCGGCAATACCAAACTCAACATAAGGTTGTAATGATGGTCCTCCGTATTTTACTCCGCGCCAAACATAACTGCTTACCAGATCAACACCTGCTGAAAATGGTGAATTTTTTTCTTCCTCTTGTGCATAAATTGAATCAGGAACCAGGAATGTTGCTAACGTCAAGGCAAGAAGTAAAATCCTGAAATTTTTCACAGCTAAAATTTTAAGTTATTAATTAATTGACGCTGTAAATATATAAAATAAATGTATATACCCCCTATAAAAATATCAATTAACTATAAAAAATGTAAAATAATAAATATAACCCCTATAAAAAAGGATTTAAAATAAATAAAAGTACATATTTATATGTATACCCTTAAAAAAGATAAAAATTTAAATTTCAAGAAAATGAGATGAAATTTGATTTATAAGAAATTTTAGTATTATTTTTGATCTATTCATGTAATTATTAAGTAGTTATATTTATATCATTCTGGTAATTTGTTCTCAAATTCCCCGAATTATAAAATGAAAAGAAAAAAAACTGATACTGAACATGTGCCTGGCATGGAGAAAATATCTATTCTCATTGTAGAAGATGAGATTTCTAATTATGAGCTTTTAAAAGCCATGATGCGAAAACTGAATGTGAAGATATATTGGGCAAGGAATGGCATAAATGCAGTGAAACTATGTGAGGAGTACAGTTTTGATTTGATTTTTATGGATATAAAAATGCCGGGAATGGATGGCTATGAGGCCACTTCAATTATCAGAAGCCATAATAAAACAACTCCGATTATTGCTCAGACTGCCTATGCAAGAGTGGAAGATGAAAAGATAATTCTTCAAAAAGGTTTTAATGCTTACCTCTCAAAACCTATCGACAGGATAAAACTTCTGAATTTGATCGAAAAATACATTTAACACTTCGGAAGAATCCTTTGTAAATTTCTATCAAGTAGTATCTGAATTGTATTTTTCTTTTAACCTGATGTATTTCAGAAATGTAGCCTGTGCCGATATTATGCTGATAATCAATCCGTAATAGCCATCAAGAAATCCCAGTTTTAAAATATAATCCTTGAAAAATTTCCAGGTAGGTTTAAAGAGTATTAAAAAAATATTCGAGCTTTTTCCGTTAATAAATGCTGTTTTTGCACCAACATCTGCAAAATGATTGGCCTGGTTAATATGCTGATTTATATTCCGGTATGAATAATGCAACAAATCACCTTTAAGATATTTACGTGTTGCTCCTTCCTCCATTTGGTATCTGTCATGCGGATTGAACCCGGTAAATTTCCCTTTTCGTCTGTCCCATAAGCGCAATTTCTTATCGGGATACCAACCGCAATGTTTTATCCATCTGCCGCAATAATTTGTTAAACGGTTGAAGTAATAACCGTCATGTGTCCAGTTCTTTTTTACTTCCATAATTGATGCAGCAAGACGATCAGAGAGAACTTCATCGGCATCCATCGACAAAATATATGGATATTTTGCCTGCTTTACAGCCCAGTTTTTTTGTTCAATCATACCTTCCCATTCATGCTCAATAAATCTTGCTCCCAAACCTGTACAGATCTCCTTTGTCCGGTCAGTTGATAAAGAATCAATTACAACTACCTCATCTACAACAGGTAGCACTGATCTGATGCATTTCTCAATATTCTTTTCCTCATTCTTGGTAATAATTACACAGCTGATTTCCATAAAAAAATATAAACAAAAAACGAATATACATCAAATTCTTCAACTGCTTAATTTATTTTTGGGACTTAAACATCAGACTATGGATACAACAATACAGGTAGTTGGTTTTGCATCAGCCGTTTTAACAACAGGTGCATTTTTACCCCAGGCTGTAAAGACCTGGAGAACAAAATCAACAGATGATTTGTCGCCTTATATGTTTGCTTTCTTTTGCACGGGCATTGTCGGATGGCTGATCTATGGAATTCTCAGATCTGATCTTCCTATGATCCTGGCAAATTCAATAACAATTTGTCTGGCAGGTATGATCATGTTTTTTATTATTCGTCCCGATGATACACGAAAAATCTCACATGTGGCTTTGTATGTAAATGATCTGGAAACGATGAAGAATTTTTATGTCTCAGTTTTTCAGGCAAAAAGCAGTGCAAAATATAACAATCAGTCTACAGGTTTCAGTTCTTATTTTCTTTCATTTTCTTCAGGAGTCAGACTGGAGCTGATGCATGACACAAACAGAATTGCCAGAAATAACCACGAGTCCTGGGGGCATATAGCGCTTGCGGCAGGAAGTAAAAAAGCTGCAGATCGTTTGTTCTTTTCCATTGAATCTAAAGATATTGAAATTATAACCAAGCCAAGGCTTACCGGTGACGGGTATTATGAATTTGTTATATCCGATCCGGAAAAAAACAGGATAGAAATAACCATTTAATTGCATTTATTTAATGAACAATAGAATTAAAATTCTAAACTCAAAACTCTTAACTCATTTTTTTTATTGATTAACTGATGAATTGACTTCGTCGAGCTCGCAAGCTCGGTTGGGTACTGATTAACTGAGGTTTTCTAATATATACTATTCCAGATAAATAAACTTCATTTAATCAATTCACCGATTCACCGATTAATCAATTTCTAATAACCCAACTCAAAACTCAAAACTATCATGCGTATCACTTACTATCAGATCAATGCGTTTACAGGAAATGGTTTTCAGGGGAATCCGGCAGGAGTTTGTCTCCTGGATAAAGAATCGGATGACCAATTGATGCAATATATTGCAAGGGAGAACAATTTGTCCGAGACAGCCTTTGTTGTAAAGACATCCAAGCAGTTTACCATCAGGTGGTTTACTCCATCGGTTGAAGTTGATTTATGCGGCCATGCAACCCTTGCTTCGGCAAAGGCGATTTTTGAATTCACGGATTATAAAAACAAAACTATCCGGTTTCTGTCAAAAAGTGGTCTCCTGGAGGTAGAAAAAGAAGGTGAGATGTACAAAATGAATTTTCCGGCAGATACAATTCAACAAGCTGTTCTTCCGGCAGCAATTGAGAAAGCTTTTCAGCAAACTGCAGAGGAAATATTTTTGGGGAAAACAGATTATTTGCTGATCTTCAGGGACGAAGAATCTGTTCGTAAGGCGAATCCTGATATGAATATACTTGAAAAAAGTGATGGGAGAGGTGTAATCATCACTGCCCGGGGAGACAAAGCAGACTTTGTTTCAAGATTTTTTGCACCACAATCGGGTATACCTGAGGATCCGGTAACAGGATCGGCTCATACAACTTTGGTGCCTTATTGGAGCAAGCAGTTGAACAAAACACGATTGCTTGCACATCAGTTATCGGAAAGAGGGGGGGAACTGCATTGTACAAACCTTGGCAACAGAGTGGAAATTGCAGGAAAAGCTCTTTTGTACCTTGAAGGTCATATTATTGTATAATTTCAATATCATTATTCAGATCAATTAAAATTTTATCAGAAATGCAAAACAATTACGTTCACGGATATACAGAACTCGAAACAACACGACTAAATGACCAGGCCAGTACCTTAAGTTCAATACTTCATCATGATTCAATATTCCCTGAAGGTGCAAAGGTTTTAGAGGCTGGTTGTGGTATTGGAGCACAAACAGTAATACTGGGAGAAAAGAATCCGGGCATACGCTTAATTTCAATTGATATTTCAGATGAATATTTAAGAATGGCAAAAAGAAGATGTAAAGAAGCCGGAGTAAACAATGTTGAGTTCATGCAAGCCGATATTCTTAATCTCCCCTTTGAGAAGGATAGCTTTGATCATATTTTTATTTGTTTTGTTCTTGAACATCTTCCAAATCCACACAAGGTATTACTCAAATTAAAAACTCTACTTAAAACCGGAGGCTCTTTAACAGCTATCGAAGGTGACCATGGATCGGCATTCTACTTTCCGCGCAGCGAATACGCCCAGATGACCATTGACTGCCTTGTTGAACTCCAGGCAAAAAAGGGAGGGGATGCACTTATTGGCAGAAGGCTTTACCCACTTTTTCAGAAAACAGGTTTTTCCGATATAAGAGTATCGCCAAGATTTATTTATGCCGATACCAGTCTGCCTGAAATGGTGGACGGATTCACAAAAAAAACCTTTATTGCCATGGTAGAAGGCATTAAGGAGGAAGCTATAAGTCATCAGCTTATCGATCAGGAAACCTGGGAAAAAGGTATTTCAGAATTGAAAGAAACGGCATTGGATACAGGTACCTTTTGTTATACTTTTTTTAAAGCCGTAGGGTATAAACTTTGAAATTGCTATCTTGTCAATAATTTGCAGGATGTTTCATTCTGTAGTACCTGTGAATCTGATATAAGAACAAATACTGTGAAACGATCATAACTTCTTATTTAAAACACTTTGTGTGAGAAAGAGTGTGATGAGTGATTGCATTCATTCTCAGATTTTTAAGGATAGTATTAATAGCAATATAAAAAAATACACGTATGAATATTTCAAAGAAATTATCGGTTATACTGAGTTTAATACTGTTTATCTCATTGCAAACAAAAGCTGCCCCCGATAGTGTAAGTGTCGACACCATTGATAATTATCAGGGATGGGGATGGGATACAATACTCGTAGTGAAAAACAATTTTATCACCCTGGGCGTTGTTCCTTGTATCGGAGGCCGGGTGCTTCAATACGACCTGGAAACGGATACCTTCATGATCATTAACGATGATTTGTTGGGAGATATATTTGATCCCTCGGTTAATATCTATGGACCATGGAATGGGAATTGGGGTTATGGAGGATACAAAACATGGCCGGCACCACAGGATGACTGGCCGGGGACATGGCCGCCACCGCCTATTCTGGCATGGGGAAATTATGCTTATGAGGTTTTTCAGACATCAAAGGATTCGGTTGTCATCCGGATGAAAGGGGAGACGGAAGTCTATCAGGCCCCTGATTTGCGTTTTAACCGGTATATTACTGTTTACGCAAATTCAACACGGGTGAAGGTTACCACCGTGCTTTTCAATGATGGTACTGATCCACAGGAAAAAGCGATATGGGATATAACGCAGACCATTACACAACATGAGAACAAAGAGGATTATACGAATTTTTCCGTGTATTTTCCGCTTGAATCGGAAGATGATGTTTGGTATACCTGGGGAGATGTTCCTGCAAGAGATTTTGCTCTTCCCGGTATTTATAAAGTGCAATATTCCGGAGCCGAAGGAAAAATCTTTGCCGTTGCCTCCGATGGGTGGGTATGTTTTACTGATGAAAGGGACAGTCAGACCTACGCCAAAATATTCGATATAATCGATGGGGCGGAATATTCTGACGGAGGAGCAATGGTTCACATCTATACAAACGGATCGAATGAATATTTTGAAGTAGAAGTCCTGGGCCCCCTTGAAACCATTGGAGCGAACGGAGACAGTATTGTATTTGTTGAAGACTGGTATGTAACGGGTACCGGTGGACCCTTTTACTATGCAGGTCATGAAGGGATAATTAAGGAGCATTTACAATATGATGCTGAAAGTGAGAATCTTAGTGGTGAGTTCTCTTCATTTGTTGAAGGAGAATACCGTATAATTTATCTCGATGAAGAGGAAAGTCAGCTTGGCTCAGGTTCTGTTTTTGTTACGGTGCCTACTGCTGCAACACATATTGATGAGGCTGTAACACTGCCTGAAAGTACAAGGTACATAGAGATCCTGGCATACGATCATTCTGATGATCTGATCGGGGTACTGGACAGGGTTGATATCGAAGGAGGACCTCCTGAATTGAACGAAGGATTAACCTGTTCCACAGACGCCAGCATTTTCCCTGTCCCGGCAAAGGATTATATTTCTGTTCGGTTGAGTGACCACACAGGAGGTAGTTGTCAGATCAGAATACTTGGAATTGCAGGTCAGGTTCTATTCTCCGGCAAGTACGATGGGAATCGCTCTGAATTTACTGTTCCTGTTGGAGATCTTCCGCAGGGATTGTATTTTATTGAAATTACGGGAACAGACTTCAGGATAACAGATCAGATCATTAAGCAATAGGAATACTTCCAGATTATCATTTTGATATAATAAGGATTTTATCCTGATCGATTGCGTATTCCCATTCTGCTCAATAAATTTGTGACAAGCATTACATACAGCATAAGGTTTATCATCCATATTACCGATACATTGAATTCAAGTGTATCGATACGCTGCCCGCTGATTTGCTTTTCGGGGATAAACATCTGGCCTCTTCCAATATCAGAATCAGGGTATTTAAAGACGGCATGTTTAATTTGTACCGGAGTGTCGTTGTAAAAACGGATCGGATCCTGAATAGCACTATTGGTTACTTTATCGGCAATGGCATAATTGTAATAGGCTGACCTCAAATTCCGGAGGAACTCCGGGCCCAGAGAATCAGATATCTGTCTTTGATATTCTTCCTTTGAATCCTTTGAATTTGCATGCATCGAGTAGAAATGAAGCTCAAGATATTCGACGTATTCCAGGAGGTCTTTTGCCAGCATTGAATTAAAATCTGAAAGATTCAGGCTGTATATGTTCTCATAGGGGAATACTTCATAGTTGTTTGCCAGGAAAACCAGCATACTCTTAATCGATTGTAATTTGCTCTTAACACTATCCTGATGGCTTTGATATTCTTTTTCACAGTATTGAATTTGTGATTTAACAATTGGTATAAGGTGAACATAATTCATTTTGCCCGAAGAAATATCGCGATCGAGATAATAAAACTTACGTTCGTATTTGTTTTGCTTGAAGTGATATACCATTGATGCTTCGTATGCCCAACGGGATACGGCCAGATCGGCTATCAAGGGAGTATATCTCTTATATTTTAAACTGATAGCGTTCAGACTGAAAAATCCTCCTCCCAGCAAAATCTGAATAATAAGTGCAATGGGTATGGATTTTACATAAATACTCTCAAGGGATTTTCTTGTATTGGAAAAAATCAAACCCAACAAAATTCCAAATGACTGGCAACTGAAAAATATAAGCCAGTCAACCCAAAATGTACCTTTTACTGCTAAAACCATATTTCCTATACCCACAAATAGCAACGACTGTATCAGGGCAATGACCAGTAAATAGGTGATCTTTGAGTTGATATAGGAAAACATGCTAAGATTCAGGTATTCTTGTTTTTTATTGATTGCTCTTTCCTTGAATATCTCATTGGCTGATTGTATCAATCCTAAAAATACAGCAATGATAGTGGATAAGAAGATGTATGCCGGGATATGCGGATTCGAGGAATAACTATATCCGGGACCATCGCTTTTATGAAGAAACAGGGATATTATTAAAGCGAGAAAAGGCGTGACCAGAACTGCATATACCAATTCTCGGGTCCGTGAAATTTTGGTTTTAAAATTTCTTATAAAGAATGTAAGATATTGTCTTTCAAGAGTTGGCAGGTAAAGTATTTTTTCAGGAAGAATTTTCCGGGAAACTTCCTCCTTGTTTTCAGAAAAAACATTGGAATTTAAAAATTCTTTGTAAAGCTCAACCGGAGTTTTGTAGCGATATTGATCACCCTCATCCCTGTATTTCTTTTGATGAATAAACTGTAGTATTGCTTCGGGTGTAAAATACTCGTTTTTGTTGTGCTTCAAATGAAAAAGCTCTGCAAAATAACCAATGGTGTCCGTTGTACGACCAAAATAGACAGGAAAACCTCCTTCATCCAGGATGAATGTTTTGTCAAACTCAGAAAAGAATTTTTCATTCGTTTGTGTTATACTTGTTATCACAATCTTACCATGGAAGGAATAGTTGGCCAGAACCTCAATAATTTTGGAAGAATCAGCAAGACTCAAAGGAGTGATCGCGTTATCGACTATAAGTATTTGTGGATCACGAAGCAGTTCAAGGGCAATATTCAATAACCGTCGTTGTCCCGGTTGAAGGTTTTTATCCTGCATCGACCCGACAACAGAATTTTTTAGTCCCTGCAATTCCAGGTCTCTCAGAAGATTTTCAACTTTTCGATGAATATCTTTTGGGGATGTTTTACCAAGATACAGTTTTGCTGTAAGATACAGGTTCTCATATACTGTCAGTTCATTGTAGAGAAGGTCCTCTTCGGGAACAAATCCTATTATGCCTTTCATCTGGTAGAGATCTTTTGAAAGATCATAGCCATTGATTATTATCTGATCTTTACCGCATGGAATTTCACCGGCCAGCAATTTTAGCAAAGTGCTTTTCCCTGAACCTTCTTTCCCCAGAATTCCTATCAGTGTACCAGGCTCTATATTAAGACTGAATTGTTTTATTCCTTTACCGTTGGAATAACTATAAGCCAGGTTTCTGATTTCCATTTGTAGTTTTTGAGAATATTTCTCAGAAAGAAAAATGTTTTTTAAATCGTGATAACTGATTTCAAATTTGTTTCTGAGCACAATTTTCTCTCCAGGTTCCAGGTATTCCCAGCCAAACAAATTGTTTAGTTCGTTTTTTTTAACAATGGAATTACAATCATTGCATGTTAACATGAATGTTTTTATCTGTTCAACGTACAAAACTTTCAGAACCTGATCAATTCCTTCAATAAAAAAAGATCTGTTTGATTTCAGTTCGTTTGGTTCATTGCTTCTTATCCATTGTCCTTCGAGTGATTCTTCAGATTTTTCATCCGGTTTTAATAAAAACAGTTCATTTCTGCCATAACTTCTTTCTGCGTTTTCAATTGAAAAGAAACCATCAAGGGCCTGCAGCAGGTCAGTATCAATCAGAAATACCTTTTGTAGTAGTTCTGCGTCGAATATCCGGTCTTTTTCATTTTTCACCCAGTTTAATACACATGAATAGAGTATTACTCGTTCTTTGAAACTCAGAATATGTATATTACTGTATCTAACAGGAAGATCATGATAATCAACAAAAAGGATATCTTTCTGATCCTTATTTCGTTCCAATGATTTGAACTGAATCAGAACAATATTGAAATCATCACATTGAAAAACCGAATCCAGATTGTTTGCAATCCTTTCCAGAAATGAAAGATGCTTTTTTAATTGACCCTGATAAGTATTAATGAGGGCAATTAATATCTCGAAGGATTGTAGGTATTGGTGTTTATTCATGATTTAAATAACGTTCATAAAATTAGTTATACTGTTCGTCATTAATATGATATTATTGTTAATAATTATTAAACATATTTTTATTCATTGCGTATTTATCTTTAGTACTTTTAATTAGAATTGATATATATCATCAAATTGTTGTAAGAAAACTCATCTTTTTTTGTTAGAGTTGCAACAATTTGTATAATATTTTTGTTAATACATTAAGCAGTGCAATTCTCATAGTTGGGTTTAGTTAGATTTAGGGTTAATTGTGAAGATGAATCTCAGAGGAGTGTTTAGTTTTAGGTAAAAAAATCCTGTCATTCAATTGGCAGGATTTTTTTTACCTGTTTAGTGAGGAATATCATCGTTGCATAGTATTCAATATCATATTCTATCGTTATGTATAAGTTTAATAGCATTTGTATTTTTATTCGTGAAATTCAAATTTAAAAACCACACCTGGCCGAAGGGGCAGGGAAGTGAATTGAAATTTGTAAGTGGAACTAATCCCGATAGCACAGCGTATCGGGATAAATGAGCTTAACATGCCA
>Ga0315546_1000589_pt1 | contig 25380 bp, 19 predicted proteins | sample SalMarSW160170MG_FD_203833 | JGI IMG/M metagenome (GOLD analysis project Ga0315546, IMG submission 203833) | Salt marsh sediment microbial communities from the Plum Island Ecosystem LTER, Massachusetts, United States - Salt Marsh Sediment SW1601-170 ...
CGAGCCCGGTCGACGTGCCGCCTGGGTGCAGCTTCCATCTGCGATGCCCGGAGCGAATGCCGATCTGCTCCGACGTGGATCCGGCGATGCGCGCGATGGACGACGGCCGCTTCGTGCGGTGCCATCTGTATGAGCCGGGATAGTACTGAGGCGTCGGCTCGGGCGGCGACGGCCGTCGCTGAGACGGGAGGGTGAATGAGCACGCGGCTGGCGATCGACATCGGGGGGACGTTCACCGATCTCGTCGCCCTCGATGAGGCGACCGGCGAGGTCACGCTGGAGAAGGCCCTGACGACCCCCGCGAACTTCGCGGACGGCGTCACGGACACGATGGGGAAGGCCGGCCTCGATGCGGGGGACGTGGCCCAATTCGTGCACGGCACGACGGTCGTGATCAACGCGCTGACGGAGCGACGGGGCGCCAAGGTCGCGCTGGTCACGACGGAGGGATTCCGGGACGTTCTGGAGATCCAGCGGGCCAATCGGACCGACATGTACAACCTGATGTACGAGAAGCCGCGCCCGTTCGTCCCGCGGCGCTTCCGGTTCGAAGTGCCGGAGCGGGTCACCCATCGAGGCGAGATCCTCACGCCGCTCGACGAGGAGGCGGTCCGACGGGTCGCCGAACGCTGCAGGGGCGCCGGCGTCGAAGCGATCGCGGTCTGCTTCCTGAACGCGTACGCGAATCCGGATCACGAAGCGCGCGCGAGGGAGATCATCGAGCGGGTCCACCCCGATGCGGCCGTCACCGCATCGTACGAGATCACCCAGCAGTGGCGGGAGTACGAGCGGACGAACACGACGGCGCTCAACGCGTTCGTGAAGCCCGCGACGGCGCTGTACCTGTCGACGCTCGACCGGCGGCTGTCGGAGATGGGCTTCTCCGGGTCGAAGCTGGCGATGCAGTCGAACGGCGGGACCACGACGTTCCGCCAGGCCGAGCGGGTCCCGATCCATCTCGTGGAATCCGGCCCGGTGGGCGGGGTAATCGGCGCCCGCGTCGTCGCCGCGAAGGTCGGCGAGGAGAACATCATCTCGTTCGACATGGGGGGGACGACGGCGAAGGTGAGCCTGATCGAAGGCGGAGAGATTCGAATCAACACCGAATACCACCTGGAGAAGTCGGCGACGTGGGCCGGGTACCCGCTGCGGATCCCCGTGGCCGACATCGTGGAGGTCGGTGCGGGAGGCGGGTCGATCGCGTGGATCGACGCGGGCGGTGCCCTGCACGTCGGTCCGCGGAGCGCCGGCGCCGATCCGGGGCCCGCGTGCTACGACCTCGGGGGAAGCGAACCGACCGTCACGGACGCGAATCTGGTCACGGGGCGGCTGAGCGCCGACTACTTCCTCGGCGGGCGGATGCGGCTCGACGCGGAGAAGGCGGAGCTGGCCGTCGCGACGATCGCCGGCGCGTTCGGCCTTTCGGTCACGGAGACGGCGCTCGGGATCCTTCGACTGGCGAACGCGAACATGCAGGCGGCGCTCGAGCGCGTCTCCGTCGAGCGAGGATACGATCCTCGCGACTTCGCGCTCGTCGCGGCGGGAGGGGCCGGCGGCCTGCACGCGCCGATGCTGGCCCGCGAACTGCGAATGCGCAAGGTCATCGTGCCGCGGGCGCCGGGCCAGTTCTCGGCGTGGGGGATGCTGATGACCGATCTCCGGCACGACGTCATCCGGACGCACGTCATGCCCTGCGACGACGGGTCGCTCGGCGAGATCCGCGAGACCTTCCGCGACCTCGAGCGGGCGACGAGGGCCCAGTTCGAGGAGGAGTCCTTCCCGGCGGAGCGCGTGTCGATGGAGCGGCTCCTCGACCTCCGGTACAGGGGGCAGGAGCACACCGTTCGAACGCCGGTCGCCCCGTCCAGTCTCGACGGGGCGTTGGAGACCGTGCTCGAGACGTTCCACCGGCTGCACGAGCAGGCGTACGCCTTCCGCCAGGACGACCCGGTCGAGATCGTGAACTTCCACGTCGTCGGGTGGGGAGCGGTCGACCATCCGAGCGTCGCCGCGCGGGAGGCGGACGGCCGAGGCCTCTCCGCGGCGGAGAAGGGGGAGCGACCGGTGGTGTTCGAGGACGGCGGGGCCGCGCCCAGTCGGGTGTTCGAGCGCGATCTCCTCCCGGTGGGCGAGCCGATCGTCGGACCGGCCGTCGTCGAGGAGCCCGCCTGCACGACGATCGTCTGCCCGGATCAACGGGCGGTCGTGGATCCGTTCGGGAACCTGGTGATCACGGAGGGTGCGCCATGACCGTGCGACGGCCGACCGATCCGTTCACCGTCGAGGTCATCAAGCGGGCCCTGATCTCGGCCGCGGAGCAGATGTTCGTCGCCCTCGGGCGCACGGCCAGAAGCTCGGTGATCTACGAAGTGCTCGACTACGGGTGCGCGCTCACCGATGCCTCCGGGCGGATGATCGCGCAGGCGAACGGGATTCCCGCGTTCATCGGCGTGCTCGGCGACGCGGTCCACGACGTGCTCGATAAGTACGGGGCCGCCGGATTGGAGGACGGGGACGTTCTGATCACGAACGACCCGTACATGGGCGGGGCGACGCATCAGAACGACGCGGTGTTGGTGATGCCGATCTTTCACGAGGAGCAGCTCGTGATGTTCGCGGCCGGGAAGGCGCACTGGAACGATGTCGGCGGGAAGGACCCCGGAAGCTGGTCCCCGAACGCGACCGACATCTACCAGGAGGGGATCCAGTTCCCGGTGGTGAAGATCTTCCACCGGGGCGTCGAGGACCGAGACATCGCCGACATCCTCGCCCGCAACGGCCGCATCCCGGAGATGACGCTCGGCGACATGCGCGCCCAGGCCGCGTCGCTTCGGGTCGCGGCGCGCCGGGTGCAGCGAATCTGCGACAAGTACTCGCTTCGCACCGTGCTCGAGGCGATCGAGGCGTACCTCGAGCAGGGCCGCCAAGAGGCGCTCGCCGAGCTGAAGCGTCTGCCGAACGGCGAATACACGGCGGAGGAGTACATCGACGACGACGGGCTCGGCGGGGAGCCGGTGCTCGTCAAGGTGAGGGTCACGATCCGCGACGACGCCTTCGTCATCGACTACACCGGCACCGGAAAGACGTGCCGCGGGCCGATCAACAGCCCGTTGTCGGTCCTGCTGAGCACGGCGAAGTTCGCCTACCAGGCCGTGGTCGCGCCGCATGCGGATCCGAACGAGGGATTCTTCGCGCCGCTTCGCGTCGTCGTTCCCGATGACTGCGTCTTCAACCCGGTGCGGCCGGCGCCGGTCAGCACGTACTGGGAGTCGGCGAGCTACGCCGGGGACGTCGTCTGGAAGGCGCTCGCCGACGCGATCCCCGACCGAATCCCCGCCGGGCACTTCCTGAGCGTCTGCGGGACGACGGTGAGCGGGATCGACGACGAGACGGGGGAGTGGTTCATCTGTGTCGAGCCGAACGCCGGCGGATGGGGCGCCGGACGGGGAAAGGACGGCGAGCACGGCCTGGTCTGCACGAGCGACGGCGAGACGTACGTCCTGTCGGTCGAGGTCGCGGAAACGCGCTACCCGTTCCTCGTCGATCGGTTCGCGCTGAACACGGCCGAAGGCGGGCACGGCCGGTGGGTCGGCGGCCGCGGGCTGGTCAAGGATTACCGGATCACCAACTCGGCGGCGCAGGTCACGGCGAGCTTCGGCCGCAGCCGTTTCCCACCGTGGGGGTTGGCCGGCGGTTCCGACGGGGTGCCGAACGTCGCGGAGATCCGTCGGGCCGACGGATCGGTGGAGCGACGCGGTCGATTCTCGAGCGAGCCGCTGGCCCGCGACGACGTCGTCCGCTTCGTGACCGGCTCCGGCGGGGGATACGGCGACCCGCGCACGCGGGAACCGTCGGCGGTGCTCGAGGACGTCCTCGACGGGTATATCTCGGAGATCACCGCGCGCGAGGTGTACGGCGTGGCGCTGGAGGGGGACCCGCCGGCGGTCGACCGGGTCGAGACGGAGCGACGGAGAAGCGCGAGCCGGTGAAAGTGAGGCGGCTTCCAGCCGTCACGGCTTGTGCGGACGCCGGGCGAGCTCCTCCTCCGAGCGCTCCTCCAACCAGGCGCAGAACCGGCGCAAGCTGTCGCACGCGGCGGAGAGGAGTTGCCTTCCCTTGGCCTCGTCGGCGAGCCTCGGGTCCCCGACGTTGCCCGGCTCCGTGAAGTCGGCGGCGTCGGAGCCGACGAGCACGCCCTCGACGAAGCTTCCCCATCGGTCGGCCGAACTCGCCTCGTCGAACCGCTCGGTTCGAACCAGCTCGGGACGGACGACCAGCATGGCGCTCGTCTCGATCGAACCGGCGTGGGCGGTCGGATCGGGGAACAGCGTCCCGAGTGTCGACGCGATCGACTGCCACCAGTTGAACACGAACGCGAAGACGTTCTCGGCTCGGAGGCGGCGCGCCGCCTCCTCCAGCGGCGCGGCGTTCGACCCGTGCCCGTTGACGAACACGGTCCGCCTGAGTCCGTGGGCGGCGAGGGAGCGGGCCAGCGCCATCGCTTGCTCTCTCAGCGCCTCGGGGGAGACGGTGAGCGTCCCCCAGAACTGGCCGTGCTCTTCGGAGACGCCGACCTGGATTCCGGGAAGAAGCAGCCGATCGTCCGTCTCCGCGACCTCCCGCGCGATGTGCGACGCGATGTACCAGTCCGTGCCGAGCGGCAGGTGCGGGCCGTGCTGCTCGATCGCGCCGACGGGAAGCAGTGCCAGGCGGACGCGCCGAAGCGCCTCTCTCGCGTCGGGCCAGCTCAGTTGCGCCAGTTCCACGGGACCTCCTCGTGTGTGACCGGCGTCCGTCGGTCGCTTCATCATAGCAGGAAGCGCCGGGGTCGAGCACCTCCCGTGCGAGCGGCGTCCGGGCCGTGTGGAACGCCTAGCGGACGAGGAACCCCTCGGACAGCGGGTCGTGCGGGTCGATCCAGAATGTGTGCGACCCGGTGATGTGCGCCGACCCCTCGATCTCCGTGACGACGGCGTCGCGGCCTTCGAACGTCGTCTCCTCGAGGACGCGCCCGACGAAGCGGGTCCCGATGAGGCTCTCGACGGTGTGCGCCTCCGCGAGTCCGATCTCCCCCCGGGCGTAGTGGAGGGCGAGCCGGCCGGAGACCCCCGTCCCGGTCGGGCTCCGATCGACCTCGCCGTCGGCGAAGACGCAGACGTTGCGGCTGTCGGCCCCGTCCGATAGAGCCGGTCCGACGAAGATGGTCCCGTAGAGGAAGCCGAGCGACGCGTCGACCGGATGAACGATCTCGACGGCCTCCGCGACGGCCCGCTTGATCCGCGTCCCGACGTCGATCAGTCGGTCGACCTCGCTCGGCACGCATCGGAATCCGAGTTCCCCGGCGGCGACGTACGCGTAGTAGGCGCCGCCGAAGGCGAGGTCGTATCGGATGGGGCCGATTCCAGGGACGACGACGGTCCGGTCGAGCGAGACGACGAAGGACGGCACGTTGGCGAAGCGAACCGAGGAGACGCGGCCGTCCTCGACCCGCGCCGTCGCTTGCACGGGTCCGACGGGCGTGTCGATCCGGACGACGGTCTCGGGAGCGTCCATCGGGAGGAGGCCGGTCTCGAGCGCGACCGTCGCAACGGCGATGATCCCGTGGCCGCACATCGTGCTCCACCCTTCGTTGTGCATGAACAGCACGCCGAAGTCGGCGTCGCTCGTGACCGGCTCGGTCAGGAGGCATCCGTACATGTCGGCGTGGCCGCGCGGCTCCCACATCAACGCCGTCCTCAGCGCGTCGTGGTGCGTCCGCGCGAACCGGCGCTTCTTCGCGATCGTCGTTCCGGGGATCTCCGGGCCGTCGACGAGGACGCGGAGCGGCTCCCCCGCGGCGTGCGCTTCGATCGTCCGGACCGACCGCCCGTCGCGCGGAGGGTTCCAGCCGGACGGCAGCTTCGGGTGCACGGGGTCCTCCTTTCGACTTGACGGCGCCGGCGGAAGCCGATTGTCGATGAACGGATTGTGGATGCGGGCCGTTTCGCGGGCAAGTCTGCCTCGGGCTCGTGGGATCGTACCGAGCACCGGGGGGGCGAAATCCACGCTCGGCACGTGACGGATCGCGCTTCCGGCCGTATCGTGCACGATGCGGCCGGGACGGCCGCTGGACTCCGGGCCGGATGTCCTCCTCCGGCGTCACGCGTTGGGCAGGGAGATGTCGAGGTCGCGCAGGAACGCCGCGATCCTCCGCGCGATCTCCCCCTCGTTCACGGAGTAGTAGCGATTCTGCGCGTCCTGCTGGAACGTCACGAGGTTCTGCATCCGTAGGAGCTGCAGATGACGAGAGACGGTCGGGACGGTGATGCTCAGCTTGTTCGCCAGGTCCTCGACCGTCAGGTCGTCGTGCTCTCTGAGCAGTTTGAGGATCTGGATCCGCGAACGGGCGGAGAGCATCTTGAAGAACATCGAGTGGGTTTTCGGCATCGGTGGTTTCTCCTTTCGTCGATGGCCTCTTGACAAGCGTACGGGCTTGAGTATAATGCTAGCTGCCCAGATAGTCAACTGCGCAACGTGTTAGCTGCGCAAGGAGGAGAACATGGGCCGCACGCTGCTGAAGCGAAAGAAGAAGCTGGTCTGCCCAGCGTGCAACGCGCCGGTGCACTTCCAGGCTCAAGAGGATGATCTCGGGACCTGCCCGCGCTGTGGGGAGTGGCTCGTTCAGAGGGGGCGGTGGAATCGAAGGCTGGAGCGGCTGGATCACGAGCCCGACACGGACTTCGACGAATCGCCCGACTGGGAACGGTCACTGGTCGACGAGATCGAGTAAGCAGCAGGACATCCTGTCCCAACAGGGGGAGGAGGTGGCGCGAATGGCGACGAAAAAGAGCACGCCGAAGCCCAAGAAGAAGACCGTGAAGAAGAAGTAAGGGAAAACGCGGCGGAGCGGTTGCCACGGGGCCCTGCAGCCCGTCCCCCGCTCCGCGTTTCTTCGGGCCCTCCGCGCGCATCGAATCCGGCTGCCCGCAGCCATCACGAGCCTCCGCCGTGACGGTCTCAGGAGCTGAATGGGGGAGCCGTCCACCAGCGATTATGTGGCGGCCGGTCGGGTTCGTCGTTCAACCTTGTTCCTGTGACAGGTCGGTACGCGTCGGGGGATCGGCGCCACGGCGCGAGCACGTGATCGTGGCGACCCTCGTCGCGAAGCGAAGCGCTCGCTCGGTTTCGGATTCTGTCAGGAGATCCATGCGACGGATCGTCAGTCGATCGAGATCGAGCAGCGTGGCCAGCAGCCCGGACGTGAACGCATCGCCCGCACCGACGGTGTCCTCTACCGCCGTTCTCTCTCCGGGGACGTCGACTCGGAAGCCGCGCGCGTAGGCCGTTGCCCCCCGGTCACCGCGCGTCAGGACGACGAGGCGGGTCCCAGTCGTCAACCATCGATCCGCCGCTTCGTCGGGGCTCTCGCCCGGACAGAGGAACGCGAAGTCGTCCACGCTGAGCTTCACCACGCGCGCAAGCGAGCGCAAGTGGGCGAACGCCGCGCGATACGAAACGGGGCGGGGGATCAGGGTCGGTCGGACGTTCGGGTCGAACGTGACGACTCGCTGACCGTGTTCCCGCTCCATCAGGGCGGTCAACGTCTTCCCGGTCGGATCGAGCGCCATCGAGTACGACCCGAAATGCACGGCATCGATTCCGGACGGCAAGCATTCGGGCAGGTCCTCCGCGCCGAGGGAGCGATCCGCGGTCCCTTCGATTTCGAAGACGTACTCGGGCTCCGCTCCGGGCGACACCTCGACGCGAGCGACCGTCGTGGGACGTGGACTTCGGACGACGAACCGCGTGTCCACGCCGCTCGCGCTCAGGTAGTCGTACAGCGTCTCGCCGTATTCGTCCGTCGAGAGCTTGCCGAGGAAGCCGGTCGGAACGCCCAGACGGGCGAGCCCGACGGCGACGTTGAGCGGTGAGCCTCCGGGGGTCGGGACGAGCCTCGTTCGCCCCTCCGCTTGGAGCGGGACAAGGTCGACCAGCGCTTCGCCGCAGACGAGAATCCTCACGGGTCTTCGCTTCTCCTGAGGCGGCGCAACGGCCGAACGAGCCGCGGATTGCAGCGCCGAGCGCCGTCCCTCACTCGGGCCGGGATCAGATCCCGTCGATGGTGCGTCCTGCGATCACTCTCTTGTACCAGTGGTAGCTCTCCTTCGGGACGCGTTCGCCACTCTCGAAGTCGACGTAGATCAGGCCGAATCGCTTCTTCAGGCCGAAAGACCATTCGAAGTTATCGAGGAGCGACCAAACGAAGTAGCCGCGAAGCGGGATCCCCTCGTCGACGATTCGTGCGACCTGGGCGAGGTGGCGACGGAGGTACGAGACGCGGTCGGGGTCGTGCACCGTCCCTTCGCGGTCGACCGCATCGGGATACGCGGCGCCGTTCTCCGTGACGTGGTACGCGGGAAACGCGTACTCCCTTCGCAGCATGTCGAAGACCTCGAACAGGCCCTCCGGGTACACCTCCCATCCCATGTCGGTCGTCTCGCCGCTCGGCCGGACCGTCCGCGGCGCGTTCTCGGGCTCGGCCACCACGTCGCTCCGCACGACGTGGCGGGTGTAGTAGTTAACGCCGAGGAAGTCGATCGGAACGGCGATCCGCTCCAGGTCCCCACTCCGGACGGACGATTCGAGGACGGAGCGGTCGTACGGAACCACGGAAGGGTAGCCCCGTCCCGAGATCGGATCGAGGAACGTCCGGTTGATCGCGCCGTCGAACCGCTGCGCCGCGAGGACGTCGTGGTCGCTCTCGGAAGCGGCGTGGAAGGGGTACAGCACGTGCGTGATCCCGACGTTCGCGTTCGGAGAGTTCTCGCGCACGATCGGAACGGACCGTCCGTGGGCGAGCAGGAGATGGTGCGTCGCGGCCAGCGCTTCCTCCTCGTTCCGATGGCCGGGGGCGTGACGCCCCTCGGAGTAGCCGACGGCGGCGCTGACGAACGGCTCGTTCAGGGTGATCCAGTCCTTCACGCGATCGCCGAGCCGTCGACAGACGACCTCCGCGTACTCGCAGAAGGCGTCGACCGTGTCGCGCGCCGGCCAGCCTTTCCGATCCTGAAGCGCTTGAGGGAGGTCCCAGTGATACAACGTCGCGAACGGCCGGATTCCCCGCTCCAGCAGCCCGTCGACGAGGCGGTCGTAGAAGCTCAGTCCGGCTTCGCTGACGGCTCCGACCCCGCGCGGGAGAACGCGAGGCCACGAGATCGAGAACCGGTAGGCGTCCAGGCCGAGGTCCGACATGAGGTCGAGGTCCTCGCGCCAGCGGTGCAGATGATCGCAGGCGACGTCGCCGGTCGTCCCGTCCTCGATCGTGCCCGGTGTGTGGACGAATCGGTCCCAGATCGACTCGCCTTTGTCGTCCTCGTTCCACGCCCCTTCGATCTGGTAGGACGACGTCGCGGTGCCGAAGACGAAGTCCTCGGGGAAGCGGTGCTCGGTCATGAAGGGCCTCCCAGCGTGACGGTCACGTCGTGGGTTTTCCCGTCTTCGAAGACCGGGAGGACGGAGCCGTCGAACCGCTCTCCGTCGATCCGGATCTTCCGAACGCCGCCCGTCGCGCCGTCCGGGTTCTCGATGAGGATGTCGTACGTCGCACCGCGGAAGCGACGGGACACTCGGTATTCACGGACGCCGGCGGGGACACAGGGATCGATTTCGAGGCCGTCGAACGTCGGCCGAATGCCGAGGATCCATTGCGTCGTGGCCACGTAGGCCCAGGAGGCCGTCCCGGTCAGCCACGAGTTCCTCGCCCGTCCGTGGTCCTCGGCGTCGCGCCCGACGATCGTCTGGGCGTAGACGTACGGCTCGCATTCATGGACTTCGCTGATTTCCTCGCGTCGGGCCGGGTTGATTCGCAGGGCGTAATCCCACGCTTCCTCCGCTCGCCCGAGGCGGCACGCCGCGATCACCACCCACGGGTTCGTGTGGCAGAAGACGCTCCCGTTCTCCTTGTAGCCCGGGGGGTACGAACTGATCTCCCCGAGGTTCAATCGGTACGTCGTGTAGGCCGGCTGGAGGAGCAGGATCCCGTGATCGGTCAGGAGCTCCCGCCCGACGGCGTCGAGCGCCGTGTCGGCCTTTCCGTCTTCGATGCCGATGCCCGCCATCGGGCAGATCCCCTGGGGCTCGACGAAGATCCTCCCCTCGTCGTTCTCTCGCGACCCGAGCTTGTCGCCCCGCGCGTCGTACGCCCGGAGAAACCACCCGCCGTCCCAGCCGTGCTCCGCGACCGCGGTTCGCATCCCGACGACCGCGGACCGCAGCCGGGAAGCCGTCGTGCCGTCGCCGATGCGAGACGCGATCCCCTCCAGCTCCTCGCCCGCCAAGCAGAAGAGGCCGGCGATGAAGACGGATTCGGCCGTCCCACCGTCTCGAACCGGCGCCGTCTGGAACGGCTCGTCCGGGTCCATCGAATGGCTGTTCAGATTGAGGCAGTCGTTCCAGTCGGCCCGCCCGATCAGAGGGAGCCCGTGCGGTCCGAGGCGCGCCAGCGTGTAGTCCGCCGCCCGGACGAGGTGTTCGTACAGGGTGGCCGTCCGAGGTTCGTCGCCGTACGCAACCCGTTCCTCGAGGACCTCCCAGTCCCCGGTCTCCTTGATGTACGCCGCCGCCGAGAGGATCAGCCACAGCGGGTCGTCGTTGAAGCCGCTTCCGATTTCGTCGTTTCCCCGCCGGGTCAGCGGCTGATACTGATGATAGGCACCGCCCGAGACGAGCTGCGCCGAGGCGAGGTCGAGAATCCGCGCGCGGGCCCGGTCCGGCATCATGTGGACGCAGCCGAGCAGATCCTGGTTCGCGTCCCGGAAGCCGATTCCGCGGCCGATCCCCGACTCGTATCGCGACGCGGAGCGCGACACGCTGAACGCGACCGCGCACTGGTATGGAGTCCACGTGTTGACCATCCGATCGACGTCCGGTTCGGGCGTCCGGACCTGTAGGGCGGACAGCCGCCGGTCCCACGCGTCGCGGAGGCGGTTCAGCGCTTCGTCGACGACGTCCGGCTGGAAGTAGCGCCGGATGGTCTTGCGCACGACACCGGCGTCGAGCGTCGCGCCGCCCGATTCCGCGGCGGGGTTCTCGTGGTATCCGAGCACGAAGATGACCCGCTTCGATTCGCCCGCCCGAAGGTCGAGGCGCACGTGATGCACGCCGACGGGGCAGCCGCCGACTCCGATCGTGTCGGTCGTCGCTCCCCGCTCGACCGCCAACGGCTCGCTCCACCCCCGGTAGGCTCCGAGGAACGCGTCGCGCTGCGTCTCGAAACCGGCGAGCGGCTCCGAGCAGGCGAACGTGGCGAAATGGTCGCGCCGCTCGCGGTACTCGGTCTTGTGGACGATCACGCCCGCCTCGACGGCCACTTCTCCGATGTTCAGGTTGCGCTGGAAGTTGGTCGCGTCGTCGAGCGCGTTCCAGAAGCAGAACTCGACGGCCGAGAACAGCGAGAGCGCGGCCGGGGCGGTCCGACGGTTCGTGATCCGCATCGACCAGATCTCGAGCGCCTCGTCGAGCGGGACGAAGTAGGTCGTCTCCGCTTCGATCCCGGCGTGCGTCGATCCGATCACCGTGTATCCGAGGCCGTGTCGGCAGGAGTAGCCCTCGAGGCGTCTCCGCGTCGGCTGCCACGACGGCGACCAGTACTCCCCGTTCTTGTTGTCCCGGAGATAGATGTACCGCCCGTTTTCGTCCACGGGCACGTCGTTGTATCGGTAGCGCGTGAGCCGGCGCAGCCGCGCGTCGCGGTAGAAGGCGTAGCCTCCCCCCGTGTTGGAGATCAACCCGACGAAATCCTCGGACCCGAGGTAGTTGATCCACGGGTGCGGCGTGTCCGGACGGTGGATCACGTACTCCCGTCGCTCGTCGTCGAAGTGGCCGAATCTCATCGGATCGCTCCGTCGATCCGATGAGAGGAGGATCGCGATCGGCGCGGGGAGAGGTCAGGCATCGGCTTGCGCGCGGGCTCGATCTCCGGCTTCGTCGTTCTGCGCATGGGATAGCTTACCGCGACCCGCAGGAGCCACGCACGACCAGCTCCGTGGGGAGGACGAATCGCTCGGTCGACGGTCGCCTCCCTTCCGTCGCCTCTCCCTGGATCACGTTGACGAGCGTCTCGACGGCGAGTTGGCCGATCCGCTCGATCGGCTGACGCACGGTCGTCAACTCGGGATCGACCGTCAGCGCCGAAGGGATGTCGTCGAAACCGACGACGGCGATGTCCTCGGGGACCCGCATTTCGGCCGCCCGGATCGCCTTGATCGCCCCGATGGCCATCGAGTCGCTCGCGGCGAAGACCGCCGTGGGACCGACGGCCAGGAGCTGCATCATCGCCGCACGCCCGCCGGCCTCCGTGAAGTCTCCCTCGATCACCAGGCCGTCGGGGACGGGCAAGCGGTACGTGCTCATCACCTCGCGGAACCCGTCGAGGCGATCTTGACTGGGCGTCATGTCGAGCGGCCCGCTGATCGTCCCGATCCGGGTGTGGCCCAGCCGAATCAGGTGCTCGGTCGCCATCCGGGCGCCTCCGATGTTGTCGACGTCGACGTAGTTCACGCGGTCGTCCGGGTGTCTCCCGATGTTGACAAACGGGATCCCTTCTTCGAACAGACTGGGGATCAGCCTGTCGTCCAGAGACGCGTTGGCCGCGATCACGCCGTCGAGGTACCCGCTTCGAGCCACGCGATCGTGCATCACGCTCGATTCGACGGACGCCGTGAACAGGGAGAGGATCAGGTGGAAGCCGCGCCTGTTGCAGGCCTCCGTGGCGCCGCGGAGCATCAGAGGGAAGTACGGGTCGGTGAACAGCTTCGTCACGGATTCCGGAACCACCATGCCCAGGATGTTGGTCTTGTTGGTCGCGAGGCTCCGAGCCACCGCGTGCGGCCGATAGCTGTACTTTTTAATCGAAGCTTCGACGCGGGCGCGGGTGGCCGGACTGACGTTTGGGTGGTTGTTGATGACGCGGGAGACCGTCGAACGGGAGACTCCCGCGTGTTTCGCGACCTCATCGAGCGTTCGGGCCATGATACCTCCGTGGGAGCGCTCTCAAGCGTACCACGGGAATCCGTGTCTGTCAATCCCTCGCTCCGCGGTTCCGGGGCGCCGACGGCCCACGGGTTGCGTAGGAGATCAACCGTACAAGGACCGGCATCCCCCGCAGGACACATCGGCGAACTTTTTCCAGAGCGGGCATGACTTACCTCCTTTTCGGAGCGCTGGGAGAACCCGCGCGCGGCACCGCGTCGCTTCGGCGAGGAGACAGGAGGTTCGCGACGGAGCGCTGGGAGGAACTGCAAGGACGCACTGGGAGCGGTGCCAATCCAAAGCATAGAGCTAGAATCAATAACAGGACTGCGTTAGAAGGCGAGAACCAAGTGGATGCAGGAGATCCGCGAAATAAGAAACGGCGGCGGTCTGCGCTGATTCGGGACCTCGAAGCATGTAAATCCCCTATGGAACGCATAAAAAGAGCACCTTGACACGTAAAGGGATTCATGATATGGTTGGGAGCGCTCCCAAGGAGGCCACATTGGACCGAAGGCCTGAATCTGCTGTAGTTGTCGTTTCGGCAGATGGGGCCGTAGTTCTCGCTCAAGCGGCAGGCCCTACGGCCGTCGCGCGCATGACGTTGGCCTTTCCTCCGTCTCATCATCTCGGTTCCAATGGGCGTCCCTGTGGGCATCTCCACTAGATGACCGGAAACTCGTCTCGGGGGTGATGCGGACGGACGAAGAGCAAGGGCGAAACGGCGAGCGAAAACGAGGTTGCAGCAAAGGGAGGCTATATGTGGTCGAGGAGTAAGAGGGTCATCAGCATGCTGGTGCTGTTGCTGTTGTCCGTAGGGGTGCTCGGCGCGTTGGCCGTCGGGCAGGTGTACGAACGAAGCGAGACGCTGTACGTGGGCGGCGCGGCGTGGGGCCCGGCGTCCACGTGGAATCCGTTCCAGCCGGGGAGTCTTGCGAACACCACCGGAACGCTCGGCCTGGTCTACGAGACGCTGTTTAACTACGACCCGCTGACCAACGTAATGATCCCGTGGTTGGCGGAAAGCGGAGAATGGGTCAGCGACAACGTCTATGAGGTTACTCTCAGGGACGGGCTCACGTGGAGCGATGGGGCGCCGCTGACGGCTGACGACGTCGTGTTCACGATGAACCTAGCGGATCAGTACGAAGCGCTGTGGTTCGCTCCGATGTGGGAGTACTTGGTGAACGTCATCAACATCGGCGACTTGATCGTCCAGTTCAACTTCACCAGTGAGCCCCTGTACCAGGAGTTCGACAACAACCTGTACAACATCCCGATCGTGCCCAAGCATTTGTGGGAGGATCGGAGCGAAGAGGACATCACCATCGGAGCGAACGAGAATCCGATCGGCTCGGGCGCCTACCTGTACGACACGCACGCGTCGGACCGCAACGTCTGGGTCCGCAACGAGAACTGGTGGGCGATCGACGCTCTTGGTCTCTACCCGGCTCCGAAGCGGATCGTCGACATCCGCTATTCGAGCAACAACGTGGCGCTGGGATCGGTCATCATGGGCGAGCTCGATCTGAGCAACCACTTCCTGCCGGGTGTGGCGGGGCTGTCGGACAACAACGTCGTCACGACGTACTTCGACGGCGCGCCGTACATGCTGTCCGCCAACACGGCCGTGCTGTTCCTCAACACGACGATCGCGCCGATGGACGACGCGGTGTTCCGAGAGGCGCTCGCCTACGCCATCAACGTGGACGACATCGTCAACGTCGCGTACGCGCAGTTGGTCGCGGCGGCCAGCCCGACCGGCCTTCTCCCGTCGCTGTCGGACTACGTCGACGAGGACGTCGTGGTGGAACTCGGTTGGACCTACGATCCCGCAATGGCTGCTCAGATTCTCGCCGACGCCGGCTACGTCGACGTCAACGGAGACGGCTACGTCGAGGCGCCGGACGGCTCCGCGATCGCGCTGGAAGTCACCTGCCCGAGCGGATGGACGGACTGGATGGCGGCCATCGCCGTCATCTCCGACAGCTGTAAGGCCGCCGGGATCAACGTCGAGGACGTCACCCCGGACTACGGCGCTTGGAACACGCAGATGCAGACCGGGACGTTCAACATGACGCTCAACAACTGGGCGGCGCTGAGCAACACGCCGTGGACGCTGTACAACCTCCTGTTCAGGCACCCGATCCAGGCCCAGATGCAGAGCGGCAACTTCGGCCGGTACGACAACCAGGAGATCTTCGATCTGGTCGATGCGCTGGCCGCGATTCCGACGAGCGACATCGCTGCGATGAAGGCCGCTTGTGCCGACATTCAGCGAGTGTTGCTCTCAGAAGTACCGATGATCCCGCTGTGGTACAACGGGATGTGGGCGCAGTACAGCGACGCGGTCTGGACGAACTGGCCGGTCGACGGAGACAACACGCCCAGCCGCCTGCCGACCACGTGGTCGGGCTACTGGCAGTTGGGCGGCCTGATGATGCTCTGCGAGCTGGAACCGGCAGAGTAGATAGAGCTTCTCACCGCCCCTTCCGGTAGACTATGGAAGGGGCGGTTTCCTATCTGCGCCCAGTAGGCGGGAGTCACCGTGAGACGCTACTTCGGGAGAAAGCTGCTGATCTACCTCGTCACCTTCTTCCTCGCGGTGACCATCGACTGGCTGATCCCACGTCTGACGCCGGGGGATCCGATCCAGAACATGCTTGCTCGCGCGGCGCTGAACGCGAACGCCGCAGAGACGATGTACACGTACTATACCCACGCGTTCCGACTGGATCTTCCCATCTGGCAGCAATACCTGAACTTCTGGAACGCCCTGTTTCACGGCGACCTCGGGATCAGCACGTACCTGTTCCCGACGCCCGTGGCCGACGTCATCAAGGACGCCGTGCCGTACGACATCTTCCTGCTGCTGCCGGCGATCCTGCTCAGTTGGTGGGCCGGGAACAAGTTCGGTGCCTTCGCGGCCCGAACGAAGCGATTGGACAACACGGCGTTGCCGATCGCGTATCTCCTGACGGCGACCCCGTACATGTGGCTCGGGATCCTGCTCGCCTGGCTGTTCGGGATCATCCTGGGGTGGTTCCCGATCGCGGGGGCGTACAGCTACACGATGGGGACCGAGCTCTCGTGGACTTTCGTCGGGAGCGTCCTGCATCACTGGTTCCTTCCGTTCGCCTCGTTGTTCATCATCTTCTTCGGCGGGTGGGCGATCGGAATGCGGAACATGATCATCTACGAGCTCGAGGCGGACTACTCGCACTACTTGGAGGCGCTCGGCGCGCCGAGAAAACTGATCCGGAAGTACGCTTTCAGGAACGCGATTCTCCCGCAGATCACCGGCCTGGCGCTGCAGCTGGGCGTCATCGTCGCGGGGGCACTCGTGACCGAGGTCGTCTTCTCCTACCCGGGCATCGGCTACCTCATTCTGGCGGCGATCCAGAACCAGGATTACTTCCTGGTGCAGGGATGCTTTCTGTTCATCATCATGGGCGTCCTGTTGGCCAACTTCCTGATCGACATCGCGTACGTCATCGTCGACCCGAGGACGCGGAAGGGAATGGTGGGGGAGTAGCGATGGCGGAAGCGAAGGACAAGAAGAAGCGCAACGAGTTTCTCTACTTCGCCTTCCGCAACAACAAGCTGAAGGTCGGGATCTCGATCGTCCTGTTCTTCCTCGTGCTGGCCGCCGTCGGCGCGCTGTTCACGAAGCACGATCCGGAAGCGTTCGTCGGCCCGTTGTCGGATCCGCCGTCGTCCGAATTCTGGTTCGGGACCACGGTCTTCGGGCAGGACGTCTTCGCGCAGTTCGTGGCCGGCGTGCGGGCGACGTTCATCGTCGGCGCGCTCGGCGGAGGCCTCGCCACGCTGATCGGGATGCTCGTCGGATTCGTCGCCGGGTATCGAGGAGGGATGGTCGACGAAAGCCTGAACGTGCTGACCAACATCGTCCTCGTGATTCCGACGTTCGCGTTGCTGCTGATCATTTCGGCGTACTTCGAGGTTCGTGGGCTCATCCTCGAGAGCGTCTTCATCGGATTGACCTCCTGGCCATGGGCGGCGCGCGCGATCCGTTCCCAGACGCTCTCCCTGCGGTCGAGGGAGTTCGTCGACCTGGCGAGGATGAGCGGGATGAAGCCTCTGCGGATCATCTTCACCGAGATCGCGCCGAACATGATGTCGTACCTGGTGATGGCGTTCATCCTTCAGTTCGGCGGGGCGATCCTGATCGCCGCGACGCTCGACTTCATCGGACTCGGCCCGACGACCGGATTCTCACTCGGCATCATGATGCAGTACGCGGTCCTCTGGGGCGCGCTCCCCCTCGGAACGTGGTGGTGGTTCGTCCCACCGGGGGCCGCAATCGCGGCGATCGTCGGAGCGCTGTACTTCATGAACGTCGGCCTCGACGAGCTCTTCAACCCGAAACTGAGAGAGACGTGAGAACGTGAGCCTTCGAGTCGAAGACCTGACCGTCTACTATCAGACCCTGCGCGGAGACGTCCGCGCGCTGGAGAGCACGACGTTCTCCATCGCGGACGGCGAGATCATGGGGCTGGCCGGAGAGTCGGGCTGCGGGAAGACGACGCTCGCGAACGGCCTGATTCTCCTCGTCCCCCCGATGCGGCACGTCGGGGGACGCGTCCTTCTCGACGATCGGGAACTGCCGATCGCCGACGTCGAGGCGATGAACCGGTTCCGGTTCAAGGAGATCTCGGTCATCCCTCAGTACGCGATGAACGCGATGAACCCGACGCGAAAGGTCGGCCGAATGGCGGCGGAGCTTCTCCGTTCTCGCAGGATCGACCCGAAGCGGACGTTGCCCGAGCTGGAGAAGCGGCTCGACCTGGTCGAACTGAACCGCAGCGTCCTGAAGATGTATCCGATCGAGATGTCGGGCGGGATGAAGCAGCGGATGGTGATGGTCCTTTCGACGCTGATGGATCCGTCCCTTCTTCTGGCGGACGAGATCACCTCCGCGCTCGACGTTTCGACGCAAAAGGCGGTGGCGAAGATGCTCGTTGACTTCCGCGATCGGGAGATCGTCAAGAGCATCATCGTGATCACGCACGACATGTCGATCCTCTATCAGATCGCCGACAGCATCCTGATCATGTACGCCGGCCAGTTGGCGGAGAAGGGCCCGACCGAGACGATCATCCATTCGCCGAGGCATCCGTACACGAAGTTGCTGATCACCTCGCTTCCGAAGGTCGGGGTGAAGCATGACGCGACCCGCTTGACGGGAATCCCCGGGAAGCCTCCGCTGCTCCTCGACCCGCCGGAGGGGTGTCGGTTTCGGGAGCGGTGCCCGGCGGCGTTCGAGCGATGCCGAGACGTGCCGCCGTTCGTCGAGATCGAGCCGGGGCACTTCGTTGCCTGCTGGAGGGAGACCGAGTCGAATGCTTAGGCTCGAGAACGCATCGAAGATCTATCGGGTTGGCACGTTCGGAGGGAAGCAGCTTCGCGCGGTCAGCGACGTCAGCTTCACGGTCAAAGACGGTGAGGTCGTCTCGCTGATCGGCGAGAGCGGAAGCGGGAAGAGCACGATCGGCAAGATGATCTTGAGGCTGATCGGGATCACGGGCGGGAAGATCACGTTCGACGACCGGGACATCGCGACGCTCCGGGGCGGCGCGTTGAAGGCGTACTACCGAAACGTGCAGGGCGTCTTCCAGGACCCGTTCAGCTCGTACAACCCGATTTTCAAGGCGGATCGGGTGTTCGAGATCGTCCGGGACCACTTCTTCCCCGGCGTCGAGGACCGCGAATGGGACGAGAAGGTTCGCCGGTCCCTCGAATCGGTCGGACTCAACCCCCGGCACGTGTTGGACAAGTACCCGCACCAACTGAGCGGGGGGCAGTTGCAGCGGTTCCTCATCGCGCGCGCGTTGCTCCTTGACATCCGGTTTCTCGTCGCCGACGAGATCATCAGCATGCTCGACGCGTCGACGCGGATCGACGTCCTCAACCTTCTCGCCGACCTGAAGGAGCGCGGCCTCGCCGTCCTGTTCATCACCCACGACCTGTCGCTCGGCTACTACATCAGCGAGGACGCCGCGATCCTCTACCGAGGCTGCGTCGTCGAATTCGGCCGGACCGAGAAGATCTACGACCATCCGGCCCATCCGTACACGCGGATGCTGATGGCGTCCGTCCCGCGGCTCGACCAGAAGTGGGAGGACGTCGAGATCGAACTGCGGGCCAAGCAGGAGGACTTGTCGACCGGCTGCGTTTATTACGAGCGGTGCTGCGATCCGCATCGGAGCGAACGCTGCAGAGAGCGACGGCCGCGGCTGGTCGAGATCGAGCCGGGACACTCGGTCGCCTGTGACAGGTATTCGACCGACGGCTGAAGGGAGGATCGCGATGCGCGTCCACTCGCTGGCCGGGGCGTGGGAGTTCCGCCAAGCCGGCACCGAGGAATGGCTCCCCGCGCGGGTCCCGGGGTGCGTGCATACGGACCTTCTCGAGCTCGGAAGGATCCCCGATCCCTTCCACCGGGACAACGAGCTGCGCGTCGCGTGGGTCTCCGACGCGGAGTGGGAGTATCGCCGGCGGTTCGACGTGCCGGGCGATCTGCGCTCCGAGGACAAGCTCTTCCTGGTGGCGGACGGGATCGACACGCTGGCGACCGTCACCCTGAACGGCGAGCCGCTCGGTTCCACGAACAACCAACACCGGAGCTGGCGATGGGACGTCACGGACCGGATCCGCGAGGGAGAGAACACGCTCGAGGTCCGGTTCACCGGTCCGACGACCGCCGCGAGGGCGGAGCAGGCGCGACGCCCGGTGACGAGCGTGGCCGATCAGATCGCCGGCGCCCCGCACGTCCGGAAGGCGCCCTGCCAGTTCGGCTGGGACTGGGGTCCGAAGCTCCCGTCGGTCGGCCTCTGGCGGGACGTGCGGCTCGAGGGGCGGACCACGGCACGGCTCGCCGACGTCGAGATCCGTCAGGTCCACGCCGACGCCGGCGTCACGATCCGAGCGCGCGTCCGCGCGGAGCGATGGGCGGACACGTCCCTCGAAGCCGTGCTGCGCGTTGCGCCCCCGGACGGCGGCCCGCCGCTCGTCGCGCGCCGCTGGATCGACGGCGAAAGCGTTCTCGAAGTGAACGTCGAACGCCCCGAGCGCTGGTGGCCGAACGGGTACGGCGATCAGCCGCTCTACGACGTCCTCGTCTCCCTCGAGGCGGACGAGGAAACGGTCGACGCGCGAAGCTTCCGGCTCGGCCTTCGCACCCTCGAGCTACGGCAAGAGCCCGACGAATGGGGAAGATCGTTCCGGTTCGTCGTCAACGGGGTTCCCGTCTTCGCGAAGGGGTCGAACTGGATTCCGCCCGACGCGTTCGTTCACCGCGTCAGCGACCGAAGGCTCGAGCGACGGATCGCAGACGCCGCGGCGACGCATCAGAACATGCTTCGTGTATGGGGCGGTGGGCTGTACGGCTCCGAGCGTTTCTACGATCTCTGCGATCGCTACGGTCTCCTCGTGTGGCAGGACTTCTCCTTCTCGTGCAGCGTCTATCCGCTGGACGAGCCCGACTTCCTCGAGAACGTCCGCGCCGAGGTCGAGGAGAACGTGCGCCGGATTCGGCATCGCGCCAGCTTGGCGCTGCTGTGCGGCAACAACGAGATGGAACAGGGGTGGGAGAGCTGGGGCTGGGCGAAGCACGAAGCCGAGGACGAGCTCGTAAAGCTCGCGCGGCGCGTCCCCGTGCTGCGGGGGCTGATTCGGACGCCGGGCGAGGAGACGCGGGTCCCCGACTGGGAGTCTTTGAAGGCGGCCTACGAGCGCTTCTTCCATCGTACGCTGCCCGATTGGCTGTCCGAGCTCGCGCCCGACGCGGCGTACTGGCCGAGCTCGCCGTCGTCGAACACGCCGTTCCGCGACGCCAACGGCCACGACCAGGGGGACGCGCACTACTGGGAGGTCTGGCACGGGCGCAAGCCGTTCATCGCGTTCCGCTCGTGCGTGCCGCGGTTCATGAGCGAGTTCGGCTTCCAGGCCTTCCCGACGGTGAAGACGGTCGAGGCCTACACCGACCCCGAGGATCGGAACCTCACCTCGCGGGTGATGGAGCACCACCAGCGCGGACGGCACGGGAACGGCTTGATCGTGGCGCAGATGACGGACGCGTTCAGGATGCCCGAACGGTTCGAGGACTGGATCTACCTGAGCCTCGTCCTGCAGGCCGAGGGCATCCGCAACGGCGTCGAGCATTGGCGGCGGCACATGGACCGCGTCGGCGGGACGCTCTACTGGCAGCTCGACGACTGCTGGCCGGTGGCGTCGTGGTCGTCGATCGACTACTACGGGCGGTGGAAGGCGTTGCATTATTTCGCGCGGCGGTTCTACGCGCCCGTGCTGCTTTCGGTGCTGGACGACCCGCCGGGGATGGACCTTCACCTCACGAGCGATCGGACGGAGGAGTGGAGCGGGACCGTCCGCTGGAGCCTGGAGACGCTCGCCGGCGAAGCGCTCGAAGCCGACGAGCAGCGGGTCACGGCCGCTCCGCTGTCCAGCGCGCCGATCGCTTCGCTCGACTTCGCCGACCGACTGGACCGGGAAGCGCGGCGCGGCGTCGCGCTCGTCACCGAGCTGACGCAGGGCGACGAACGTCGGACGCTCGCCGTCCATCCGTTCGTCCCGAGCAAACACCTCGATCTGGTCGACCCGGCGCTGCATGCCGACGTGCGGTGTGAGGGCGACCGCGTCGTTGTGAAACTAAGATCCCGTTCGCTGGCGCGCTTCGTGCAGGTCACGCTGTCCGGCGCTCCGGACGTCGTGTTCTCCGACAACTACTTCGACCTGCCGGCGGGTCGCGACGTCGAGATCGCCTGCGTAACGCCGCCGGGATGGACGCCCGACCGGGTGCAGGGTGCAATCGAGGTGCGTTCGCTCTACGATACCTACGCCGGGACCGGACGGCGGTGACCGGCGGCGACAAGGGGGAGGTCGCTCCGTGAGACGCTCCGAGATCAACGCGCGCATCGTGGACGCGGTCGGCTTCTTCGATCGCCACCGGTTCTTCCTCCCGCCGTTCGCCCATTGGGCTCCCGACGCGTGGCCGGAGGACCCGGAGAGGATTCGCGAGATTCTCGATCGGGGCCTGGGATGGGACGTGACCGATTTCGGGCAGGAACGGTTCGATGAGCTCGGCCTGCTCCTGTTCACCCTCCGAAACGGCGCCGCCGACGGCGCCGGAGCGAGCGCGAGGCCCTACGCCGAGAAGGCGATGATCGCCGGCGTCGATCAGGTGACGCCGATGCACTACCACTGGAGCAAGGCCGAGGACATCATCAACCGCGGCGGCGGTCGGCTGATGATCCGTCTCTACGCCGCCGACGAGCACGACGGCCTCAGCGAGGACGACGTGACGTTCGTCGCCGACGGCGTCGCCTACACCGAACCGGCCGGCCACGTCGTGTCCCTCGCGCCGGGCGAGAGCATCACGCTGACGCCGAAGCTGTATCACAGCTTCTGGGCCGAGGGGGAGCGCGTGCTCGCCGGGGAGGTCTCGAGCGTGAACGACGACGAACGCGACAACCGGTTCCTCGAGCCGCTCGGACGCTTCCCCGCCATCGACGAGGACGAGCCGCCGTTCCGGCTGCTCGTCTCCGACTACGTGCGGTTCCGTCCGTAGGACTGAGCGGCGCGCGGGTCCGGCGGAGCGCTGAAGGGAGCGGGGTCCGCGGACCGACCGAGCCGGCGTCGTGCGCAATCTTCGCCCGATACCCCGTTATCCGCTGCCGGCAGCGTCTCGCTACGGCTTCCGCTCGACCTCCCAGGGTCGCTCGATGAGAACCCGCGCCCCTCGGAGCGCGAGCCGTCTCCACGCGCGGGCGAGAACGACGCACGCGCCGCCCGCCGCGACCCACGCGCCCCACGACGGGAGACCGGCGGTTCGGGGAAGGACGACGGCGCCCGCCAGCAGGGCGAACGTGCCGAGGCAGCCGAAACGGACCGCGAGCTGAAGGAGGCGATCGGCCCGGACCTCGGCGAACAGGGTGAGCATCGCCTGCTGGGCGACCAGGTATCCGGCGGCGACGAGGAAGGCCATCAGCGGCAGGAGGTCGGCCCGCTCGACCATCCGGAAGCGGAAGAGGACGAACAGGAAAACCCACCCCAGGGCGGTCTGCCAGACCCCCACCACGGCGGCGTTCCCGTCGACCCACTCCACCTCGCCGAACGGGAGCTGGCGGGCGAACGCCCAGTTTCCCGCGTCCCGGTACAGCGACGCGAGGGGGAACTTGGCGATCGACGTCGCGATCACGGACAGGAAAAGCGCCTTGACCCACAGGACCGGGACGTGGACGAAGGCGAACAGCACTCCGACGAACACCGCGGCCGCGAAGACGAAGGCGAGCGGGCTCTGTCGGAGGAGCATCGCGACCGCCTTGCCGGCGATCGCCCTCGCGCCGACCCGGTAGCCGATCGTCCACCCCCTTCGCTTCCGCGCCTTCGCCCGCCGCATCCGGGCCGTCAGGCGCTCCAGCTCCTCGTCCCGGTCGCCTCGGCGCAGGGCCAGGCTGTCGCTGACCCACAGGCTGAGCCGGACCAGGCCGTCGAGGCCCGCCCGCGGGACGGACCGCCACACCGCGACCCACGAGAGGGCCGCCAGGACGATCACGATCCCCAGCGACCCCGCGCCGAAGTGGGGGAACGTCCACGCCGGGCCAACGGCGAGGGTGGGCGTGCTTGTAAAAACCGGCGAGATCCTCGGGCCGATCCCCCACGCGACGAGCAGGGCGAGCAGGCCGGCGCCGACGAGGATAATGCCGGCCCACCGCAGGACGCGGGCGACCCGCTTCAGCCGCTCGAAGTGGAACACGCCCCACCGCCAGTGGATCAGGCCGATCCAACCGATCGACAGGTGCAGCCAGACGAGCGCCAGGCGGGCCGGGGAGAGCCCGCCCCAGATCCTCATCAGGAACGGGCCGAGCAGGATCATCGGCACCGCGAGCGAGAGCCCGGCCGACGCGTACGCGCGCACGAGACGCAGCGCGACGACCGCGCGGCGATCGATCGGCCCGGCCAGCAGCATCGGGACGTCCCCACGGGCGAGATAGAAGGGAGGATACCGGAGCCCCAGCGTCAGCTGCCGCCAGATCAGCGCCGCCAGCAGGACCAGCCCGGTCCGCGTGGCGACCGCGGCGATCGGAGCGCTCGCGTCCCGGACGATCTCGGAGAGCGCCGAGGGAAGCGTCGCGTACGCCCAGGCCGCTCCGCCGCCGAAGGCCATGAAGTAGAGCAGGACGATCGAGCGGTCCTCGATCAGCCCGCGGAGCCAGCGCCGGATCGCGCGCCGGTACTGAAGGAGTCGCAGGCGAACCACCACGCGCACGCTATGGCGCATCGTCGGTCTCCCCGCGCGTCAGGGCGAGGAAGATCCCCTCCAGACCGAGCCGGCGGTCCTCCTCCCTCGGAAGCGCCGAGCGCAGCTCATCCAGCGTGCCTTCGGCGAGCAGGGATCCTCGGTGCAGGATCAGATACCGGTCGCACAGCGTCTCGGCCGCTTCGAGCATGTGCGTGGAGAGAAGGACCGCCGCGCCGCGATCCCGCGCCCGGCGGAGGTGCTCCTTGAGCCTCCAGACGGATTCCGGATCGAGGCCGAGGAACGGCTCGTCGGCGAGGAGGACGGCCGGCTCGTGGACCAGCGCGCACAGGATCGAGAGCTTCTGCCGCGTCCCCTTGGAGAAGGTCGTCGGAAATTCGTCCTTGTGTCCGAGCAGGTCGAAGGTCGAGAGGAGCTCCGCGATGCGGGCCGACGCGTCGGCCTCGGCCAGGCGGTGCGCCATCGCGACGAACCGAAGATGCTCCTCGACCGTGAGATCGTTGTAGAGGAGGGGCACCTCGGGGACATAGCCCAGCCGGGCCCGCGCGGCCGTTGATTCCGGCGGACGCCCGTCGATCGCGACTTCCCCCGCGGTGCGCTCGATCAGGCCGAGGAGGCAGAGGAGCGTGGTGGTCTTCCCCGCGCCGTTCGGGCCGACCAGGCCGAGGATCTCCCCCCGGCGCAGCCCGAAGGACAGGTCGTCGAGGGCCGTCGCCCCGTTCTCGTAGACCTTTCGCAGATGAAGCGCGGTGACCGCGTCTTCCCGCTCGCCGTTCTGTGACACGATCCCCCTCGCCTTCCGGAACCGTCCACGGCCCGACCGACCGAGGGAATCCCACCGAAGCCGAGTGCGTGTCTTGGTTCCTCCGTCAACGAGGATACCACACGCGGGGAATCCGACAAACACGCGCGGAGGTCGATTCCGCTGATCTGCCGGGAGTCGGAGACGTGGACGCCGAGGAGAAGGCGCTTGCCCCCGCCGTCGTACGAGTAGCTTGAGCGCCGGATCGGGGAACATCTGTGCTACACCGGTCCGTTGGGGCTCAGAGCGCAAGCTGTCGCCGTGGACGGCT
>Ga0315546_1000593_pt1 | contig 25363 bp, 19 predicted proteins | sample SalMarSW160170MG_FD_203833 | JGI IMG/M metagenome (GOLD analysis project Ga0315546, IMG submission 203833) | Salt marsh sediment microbial communities from the Plum Island Ecosystem LTER, Massachusetts, United States - Salt Marsh Sediment SW1601-170 ...
AGTATCGGCCACTTTATTCAGGCCCATTCCCTCAAGGGTATTTCGTGTGGGCCAGCCGTTCTCCGGGTTGTAACCCTCAAACTTGTAGAATCTGGTCTTCCAGTCTTCAAATCTATCTCTATCAATCTTTCGGCCTCTACCCGCATCATATTTCCACTTACCATCTATGTACATGGGCATTTCATTACCCATCATGGTTGGCTCGTCATATACATAATCGGGAAAAACTTCCATGTTTCTGTGTCTACCCTGCAACGCCCAGATAGACCTGTCCAGGGTATAGATTTTATGGCCAAGTTCCATTGAGTCCTCAAAGGTGAGATTCTTTCCGGTGACGGCGTTCCAAAATCTGGGTTCCGCTTCTGGCGTCGGACCCCTTCTGTCTGCTGTAGTACATGTAATACACATAGGCCATCTCCAGCCGCAAAAACCTCCGCATCCGACCCAGAATTTCTCATAGTGTTTTACCCAGGCAACCTGTTTAACCTTACTGTCGGAGTATATTCCTGTGGGTCCCTCGCTGTAGTCCACCATGAATGGGTCTCCCTCGTACGGGACCATGGCGTCTGTATAAAGCTTGGCAGCTTCTTCTGCTGTGAGAAAAGGATCTCCCGACCATGCCATCCAGTGGAGGGGATAATTGGCCATCATATGTAGCATAAGGTCACGTTCTCCCAGGATAGACCCATAGCTCCATTCTACTTCAATCTTTGACTCGTAATGCTCCGCGGTTCCCCAGTAGGTTAATCTCAGATTCCCGCTGGATATATCCTCATCATAAAGCCCATATTTTTGAGAGAATCTGGCGGCAGCTTCAGCAAGGTCATCGCCGATTCCTTCACGCATTGCTATCTTTCCCATAAGCAGTTCGTTGAAACCCGCCGTATTGGCCTGTTCAAATGGCAGATCGCATTCGATCTTCTTGCCTTTGCCCAAGAGGCCTCTCTGGTTAAGATTCCTGATGTATGAAAGGATTGGCATCATCTGCCAATGGCCAAGGCCATATTTTTGCATCAGGTCGTTGCTCTTTCGTGTAAACTTAGGGCTTCCCGGAACATTAAATACCATTGTTCCGGCGCATACAGACTCATTGCTGTCCGAGCTTGCCAGCCGCATACGACAACCTCTCGGGCACGATGCGCACGCTGCCGCGCGAGCCGGAACAAGGGGGATCTGCCCATTTGTAACATTGCCGCCGCTTGGCGAGCCGGCCGATACTCTGTACATCCCGGTTATAAATCTATCGCCCTCACGGGGATTGTCTACATCCCATTGAAACCGGTTAAACCACAAACGGGTTTCCATAAATGCCTTGGGATCAGCAATAGGAACGCTCCCCGTGCCGATCGCGCTGATCGCCTTGAGGTTCTTGGATCCAAAGACTCCGCCGAAGCCACATAATGCCGCTTGCGATCCGGGGCCGTGAAGCAAGGCTCCGAGGCGGCTTTTGTTTTCTCCTGCTACTCCACAGCAAACCACAGCGGGGACCTGAGTTGAGTAGCCATCACCCACTTCCACCCACTCGCCATCTTTTAGGCTGGGTACTACGCGCCTGGCGATTTCCTCCTGAGTGTCCCAGGTATCCATCCCCCATATCCCGTTGGCGCTTTCAATGGTAACCTTGTCGTCGACTATGTTAATCCAGACCGGATCGTCGGACGCCCCTTCAACCACAATGCCGTCCCATCCGGCAAATTTCATTTGGGCCGTAAAGCGTCCTCCAAAGCTGCTGTGTCCGAACCATTCGATGGGGTAAAGCATGGGACCCAGGCCCTGCACCTCGCATCGTCCGGAGCCGGGCATGAAGGTGCCGGAAAATGGGGATGTCATCATTATAATGAGATTCCTGGGATCGAAGGCCTCAAATGGCAATTGATCGCCGACGAGATCGAAAAAGATGGCAGAACCTATTCCATGACCGCCGCCGTATTCTTCATACCGCTCGGTTGGAATAGTGCCTATCGATTTGTTGGTCAGATTTACTCTTAATATCTTACCTGTGTATCCGCCTTTCATATCTGTCCTCCTATTCCTCTGCCTTTGGTTTTGGTGGTGCTCCGAACTTGCGCATATTTTTCATGATTGGTGGTACGACTGTACTGTCGTCAACCAGACCAAGATTCAACCAGTGCTCATTACGCAGATTAACATCGTATCCTTCCGTCTCTTTTTGATCAGGAGTGGTTGTAACGAATTTGATGGCTTGCATGGGGCAGGCTTCCACACAGGCCTGCTTGCCGTTAACGCCGCCCTTTTCGTCCCAGTAAGGGGTATCGATGCAAAGATCGCACTTAGTAGCCTTGCCTGTGAAGTGGTTCCAGACGATGCGGTGGGGCTGCTGGGGGCACATTTCAAGACAGGTTTGGCAGCCGATGCATTTTTTCTCATCAATTCGTCGTACGTTGCCATTTTCGGTATCTACATAGGCGGCTCCCACCGGGCAATTTATAACGCAGGGTGGTGTGACACACTGCCGGCATGGAGCTATTTGTATGTCATCAGGAAACTTGCCAAAGGAATCCTGTATAATCTGAATACGGGAGAGGGACAGATTCTGCACCCCGTAATGAACCAGTGAACAGCTCAGCATGCAGGTAGTGCAACCGGTACATTTTTTGCTGTCGTAGACCAGATATCCTTTGGATGCGGGGTAGGAGACTTCCTCGGGCCCTGGTGAAGCGGCAGTAGCAACTCCGGCAGGGGTCGCTGCCGCGGCAACCACCGCACCGCCGATAGCCAGAAAATCCCGTCTTGAGTATTTTTTCTTGTCAGCGATTTCTTTGTTTTCAGGTTTTTTGCTTTTAGGCATGGGACTACTCCTTGTTTGATAATGGGTCTATTGAATTATGGTCATAATTCTTTGAAATATGAACTAAAGCCTTTTATCTATGCGGAATATGAATATTATAAAGAAGAATGAATACCTGTCAAGGAAAATTGTTAATTTATAATCGGGCTGGTTTCCCTATGCGTTTTTATACTTGAAACACAAATAGAAATTGTTTAAACTAATTCTTTCAAAATGTAACTTCTTATCAATGCCAAATGCAAAAGGCCGCTGTCTTTTACTGTATATTTTAATGGAGCCTTATAAAATGGCCAAATATCTGACAAAGTGGGTGGATTATCGTTTGCCGACCGGTCAGGAGTTTTCCGTTGCTGTCTGCGGATACAGCGGTATGGTGCGCCACTTGTACCTGGGTAACGATCCTGTTCGAAGGATGCTTGCACAGCATGTTTATGTGGAAGAGGGATATTGCCAGACCGGGGCTCACTGCCTAGCACTGGATTGCCCCCTTAACAGGGCTGAACGGGAGCACCTTCTCCACATGCTGGATATGAATGAAGATGAAGCCATGGATCCGGAAGCCGCCGAACAATGGGGAACCGAGAGCACCCTGGAAGGCTTCCTGTTATTCGCTCGCAAAATAACGGAATCCCTGCCGGATGATCTGAAAAAGCCGCAGAATCCGGTAGATGAAGAATAAAAATTTAGCGACATTCGACAGTGTGTGCATCTAAATGAGTGTAAATACATGGTTTAGCCAATCTCCGGTTATGCCAATAATCTGGGCGTAAGGCGCGTGGCTTAATGCTCAAGGCTATTATCGCGACTTACAATTTTTATGGTCTTTTCCTTGTGCCTTGCGCCCTGAGCCTTGTGCCATTGGTTTTTGATATACCGTCTTTCAAATACCGACATGACCTTCGAATAAGAGAGTAACATAAATACGCTTTTGAACATTATCAAAAAATTTAGTGAGATCTGACATATGAACATACAGCCACAGTGGAAGCAGAAATACGATGTACTTAAAGACTATATCAGGACAAACCCGGAGATTCACATCGATGTGAGTGAAGTTTCCATACCTGAGCATCTGCGTGATGAGTTCTACAAACACTTTGATGAAATCCGCAATTTATTTATAGAGTCGAGTTACGCTTCCTTGCCTCTCGAGATGGATGCTCTTTGCAGGAATTATATCCGCTCTGAAAAGGAATTAACGGAACTATTAGAGCTGAAGCGCATCAAGTTGCCGGTGGATCTTTGGAGTTTCCTTCACAATCCCAAAGAGGGCCTGGTACGTTGGCTCTACAACCGGCTGTTTGAAATGGTCCAGGGGAAGATATCTGTAGATGATTTTGAGCAAATGGCCGACAGCGATCTCACCGCCACTGCTGCGGAACTGTATCGACTGGGGTATGAGGCTTGGGCTGCGATTACTCTGATCCTTTCGTTGGAGCCGGATGGAGCGTTCGAGGTAGGACTGGATGAGGATCATGAACCATCTGTTTTGGAGCTCAAGGAGATTGCTTTCGGCCGTCAGTTCCATCACCCAGCAAAGCGTATTCCAGAGTTTATTGTGCATTCTAAAAAACTGGACAGGCATATTGCCGTCAAAATGCCCCTGGCAAGAGAGGTGGACGCCTACTATATTCCATTCGAGATCCCTAAGAGAATGTTAAAATACCGTACCGGAGATACGTCTTATGCGCTTGATTCCCGTGTGATGTTCCTTTCTATCCTTCAGGATCTAAAAGAAATTCCCGTCTTTCTTGATATGCATACCCGTGAGATCAAGAGTCCCGATCTTACAGTTGAGTTCCTCACGCAACAGGATCTGGCCAGTCCGGATGAAATTGGTCAGGTTCAGAAACGGGTGGAAATTATGAAACCCAGACTGGGCGGCAGTATTGTAGTCATGAATCCTGAAGCGGCCCCGGATATGGTGAAACCGGCGGGGAATATGCATGCATTTGCCGTGGGACTCAATCCATTGAAACTGCAGCCAATTGTCGATAAACTTGCATAATTATCCAAGGTCTAAGGACTAAAGCGGATGATGCGGAGCTTTAATATGCTGATCAGAATCTACTTGACACGCAAGTTCCATCCCCTTTATACTCACGCACTAAAGGGATCATGCCTTATCGATTCAACTCAACTCAACTTTAGGAGGACCGACTATGGCGGATGAAATAAATAATATAAACCGCAGAGACTTTCTTAAAAGCGCTGGAGTCATCGTCACCGGCAGCGCCCTTGGAGCCGCCGGGATGACACTTAGGCCTGAAATGGCACAAGCCGTTGAAGCCGTCGAAGCGATCCCCACGACCCTTACCCAATTCCGCTGCCCCATTTGTGGCAAGAATTTCGGCAGCTTTGCGGACTTGAAGAACCATTTTGCTACCGAACATCCTGATGCCGTGGTCCCGGTTACAACCAAGCTTAACATCAACGGGAAGGATTGCGAAGTGCTGATTGAGCCGCACTGGACACTGCAGCGCACGCTCCAGTTCAAGCTTGGCCTGACTGGGGCCAAGCATATGTGCGACCGGGGCGCGTGTGGCTCCTGCACCGTCATCATAGACGGTAGGCCGGTTCTATCGTGCATGACACTGGCCGTGGAATGCGAAGGCAAGTCTATCCAGACCGTCGAAGGAATCGCGGCCGATCCCAAGTGGCGGCCCTTGATCGACGCCTACTGCAAATGGGACGCCATGCAGTGTGGATATTGCACTCCTGGCATGCTGGTAACCGCCAAATCACTATTGGAGAGGAATCCAAATCCGACCGAGGAAGACTGCAAGCAGGCCCTGGCTGGCAATATCTGCTGCTGCGGCACATACCCGCGCCATCCCACCGCTATTATGGAAGCCGCGCCGGCAATAAAAGGAGGTGCATAGTATGGCTGACCTAGCAGGAGTAAACGGACAAAGAGAAAAATTCAGGGTTGTAGGAAAGCCGAACCTTCCTGGCAGGCTGTCCTACGGAATTGCCACAGGAATCGCAAAATACGGTATTGACTATGTGGTTCCCAATATGCTCCACGCGAAATTCTTAAGAAGCCCCTACGCAAGTGCCAGGATTAAGAGTGTTGATACCAAGAAAGCCAGGAAAATACCCGGGGTCGTCGACATCATTACCTGGGAAGATGAGGACATCAAGAATCTAAGTTCCGGTGGTGGCTTTATGGGCCCGGCCCTGCCTTTTCTTGACAACTTAGCGGATCAGGAAGGCGCTGAGGTGGGGGTCATCGTAGTGGCCGAAGATGAAGACATCTGCGAGGAAGCATTGAGGCAACTGGACGTTAAATGGGAAGTGTTACCCCATGTTGTGGATATTCTTGAAGGAAGAAAACCGGATGCCCCGGTTATTCGCCCGTCTCCTCCACCCGCAAAAGGCGGTTTTGGAGGATCTGGAATGGGAGGGAACAACAATCCCCCCAAGAAAGGCAATGTTTCCTATTCCAATGTTAACCAGGGCGATGTGGAAGCCGGTTTCAGGGAAGCCGACCACATCATCGAATATAACGTAAACCTGCCCGCCTTTTCCGGTCATATCCCCAATCCTACGGGTTCGGTTGCCTGGTGGTTCGACGATCCATATCACGGTGAAGGAAAGAGTCTGCGCATTGAAGGTACCCCTTGGGGACATGACCAGGTAGTGGGCATGTACCGCATGCCTGCGGAAAAGGTCTTTCAAGAGTGCATGTTCGTGGGCGGCAGGTATTGTGACTGGGGTATTCGCAAATCCCAGCTTATCACCCCTTTGCTTGCCAAAAGAACAGGCCGCCCGGTTCGATGCGTCAATGACCGCTATGGTATGTACGACTTCAACCTGAACCAGCGCTTCATTCATCTGAAGATCGGTATTAAAAAGAACGGCCTTATTATGGCGATAGACGATTTTTCCATTGCAGACAACGGGGGTCGGGGCAGTTCCAGTTTCGGTACTACAATGGACCAGACCTATGGCCCCTATTTCACCACCAGGTGCCAGAACGTCAGACAGAATATGGATATTGTGGACAGCAACCGGGGGAAGATGTGGGTCAGCGGCCAGCATAATCCGATGAACTGGGATGCCCTGATGGTGGGGATTTATGTGATCGCGGAAAAGCTGGGGAAAGACCCAATGGACATCGCCACGTTGAATCTCCACGGGCCGACATCCCAGACGGATCCCGATCCTGTACCCAGCTTTGAGGCATGCCTCAAGGCCGCTAAGAAGATGATGAACTGGAAGTGGCACGGTACCGGCGCCAGGAAGCTTTCCGACGGCAGGATGCATGGAGCAAGCTTTAGATATCAGCAGTGCCCCCGCCATTCTGTTTCAGGATACAACCCCAAACTTGAGCTTAGAAACGGAGTTGTACATATGCCGACCAAGGGCCCTGTTATCGGCAACTATATCATGGAAGCAAATATAATGGTTGTGGCCGAAGAACTGGGTCTCGAGTACAAGGATATCAGCACGGAACTTGATCACCATGAAATTTTTAGGCCTTGGGGAGGCGGCAGCGACGGAACAACCGCATCTTCCTGGGCCTTGAAAGAGTGTGCAAATATCTTGAAGAAGCGAATTCTGGAGGCAGCGATCGAAGAGGCAAATAATCCTCCAGCATCTATGGGTTTTGGCTTTTTTGCCAAAAAACCGGCCGGTCCCAGTCCGTTAAAGGGTCGGAAGCCTGAAGACTTGGACTTGCAGGATGGAAAAGTTGTTGTAAAGGCTGATCCCAGCATAGGTGTTCCCCTTGCACAGGCTGTTAAGGCCAATCTGTTCGCGACATATTCAGGCAGACCTCCCCTTGCCCTCTGGACCCACCAGGGCAAAAAGTTAGATACCATGAACATTGCCATGTGCGAGGTCGCAGTAGATACGGAGACTGGAGAAGTGGAAATACTCCGGTTTGGAGTGGTTGCGGATCCCGGCAAGATCATGCGCCGCACGTCGCTGGAGAGCCAGATCGACCAGGTGATGGATTTCACCGCCGGATGTCAGTTGTATGAAGATTTTTTGTACGACCAGAAAACCGGCGTGAAACTCAGCACCAATATGTTTGAGTACAAGAAAGTCGGCATGCTGGACATGCCTCGAGTGGATCTGGAGCTTCTGGAAACGCGCGCAGGCAACGCCGCTTATGGCTCAAACGGCATCAGCCACTCCCTGGCAAACACCCATCTGGTTATTATGGCCATCCACAACGCGATCGGCAAATGGGTCGATCCGCCAGCCACGCCGGACAAGGTTCTCAAGGCATTAGGAAAGGCATAGGAGAAAGATCATGAAATCATTCAATCACACCAACGCGAAATCCCTGGCGGAGGTCAAGACCGCCCTTGGTGACAGCAAAACGATCCTCATCGCCGGCGGTACCGATCTCCTTGGAACGCTCAAGGACAATATTCTTCCCACCTACCCCTCGACCGTAATCAATCTCAAGACCGTTCCTGGTCTAGATTTCATCAAGGAAGAGGGTGGTATGCTCAAGATCGGTGCGCTCACCCGCCTGGCCGATATCGCTGCCAATCCGACAATAAAGCAGAAATACACCGCCCTGGCTCAGGCTGCCTTCCGGGTCGCCACTCCCCATGTCCGCGAGATGGGGACCATCGGCGGCAATATCGCACAACTGCACCGCTGCTGGTACTTCCGCAAACCAGAAAACCGTTTTAACTGCATTCGCAAGGGTGGCAATCAATGCTTCGCCATGACGGGGGACAACCGCTATCACTCCATCTTCGGCGCTGTCAACCGGTGCATCGCCGTGCATCCCAGCGATACTGCTCCCGCTCTCATCGCTCTCAATGCCAAGGTGGTCACCGACCGTCGGACTATCGAGGCCGAGAATTTCTTTGATGTCAAGAAACCGGGCAATACGGTCCTTGCCATGGATGAAATCATCAAGGAAATTCAGATACCCGCACCTCCGGCAGGTGCGAAAAGCGCATTCCTGAAATTCGCCATCCGGAAATCGATCGACTTCCCCATTGTCAACTGCGCCGTTATGGTGGGGGGGGACAACCCGCGGATCTGTCTCAATGCGGTGGCACCCAAACCCTACCGGGCGACAAAGGCGGAAGCGGCTATTGCCGGAAAGACGATCAACGAAAAGAATGCGGAGGCAGCCGGGCAAGCGGCTGTTGCGGACGCCCGACCTCTACAGGCAGCCAGGTTTAAGGTGCAGATTGCCAAGACCCTGGTCAAACGGGCAATTCTGGCTACTGTCTAAATACCGGGATTTAATTTATTATCGGAAAAGGGGTGTGTAACATCTATCCCAGTTTATTTTTTTGGCGTCGGAGGATTGCTATACATGCGAAGTGTCGGAATCGACGATTGGCGCTAGGTGTGCAATGACTCCCTTTTCTCCTGATGAGCAGGATCAATGTTTGATTTTCTGCCATTCCTCTTGGTAGTTCATCTCAAAATCAGGGCACCGCTCAGGTGTATGACATTTCACGCATAATGCCCTGTCGGGTCTTTGCTCCGGCAGAGATCCCGGATCCTTTAAATGCCGGGCGCTGTTCCCATGGCACACGTCGCACTGAACATTCCTCAATTCCGGCTGCTGGAGATCCATGGTAAAACCGCCGTCCTGCTCGAAGCGGGTGGTGTGACAGGCAAGACAATCCGGATTAAATTGTCGTGATCTTTTAACAAGGGTCTCAAATGCCCGGGCGTGATCCGATGCCTGCCATATACTGAAGTCTTCGGAATGGCATGTTGCGCAGGCTAGGGCGTTAAGGGACACTTCAACCTCTTCTTTTTCGGTTGAAGAATAAAGAGAAGTCACCTTGTCATTATATTGCTCAATCATGGCCTTTACCTGCGGATCATCGTAAATATCGGGTCCAAGGGGCACCAGCTCGTTTTTTGCCGTCTTGGCTCCGTCGGAAGTAAACGTAATCTCAAGCATGCCTTGGTACTGGCCCTTTTCACCGGACTGCACAATAAAGGTATTACCCGCCTTGTAGGGTTTTTCAATCCTTTGTTTGTGGTGCCCTCCTACGATAACGTCTATGCCCGGGACCCTTCGAGCGACGACCCAATTCCGTCCCATGTGATGATGGGTCATGGCAATTATGATATCCACCTTGCCCTTGAGTTCTTTGACCACGGATTCCGCTGATTGAATGAGGTCCATAACTAATATCTTACCGCCGGAGATCTCTTTCAGTGTGGAGACCATATCGGGGGTATCGTCCATGAGGCCAAATATGCCAATTTTTCTGCCGTTGATTTCTTTAATAATATAAGGTTTGAAAATAGGTGAGTTAACCTCATCCGCCAGGTTGGCGGAAACAAAGGGAATATCATATGTTTTTTCCAGGAACTTGAGATAATCCAGGCCTAAAGCCAGATCCAGTTCACCTACATTTATGGCGTCAATGCCGATGTATTGATAGATCCGAGCGATCAAATCCGCTTTAAGTCTGGCCGAGGGTTGGATGGATTTCTTGATCTCTATATGTTCATTGAGCAGGTCACCGGAATCAACAACGATCATATGCCCCTGTTTTTTCCGGTATTGTTCAAGATATGTTGATTTTTTATACAGCCCACCGAGCATTTCTCCGGTTTCTATTCAACCGCAGGGCTCAATATATCCTTCAACATTATTGCTGTAGGCGATGACGAGTTTGAAACTATCCTCTGCTGCCATGGAGTTATGTCTTGATATGATCAGCTTAAAGAGGATAACAGCGCTTAATAGTAATAATAAAGATAGTAATATTCTCCTAATCTTTCATTACCCCCGGCTTATCTGAATCTGATATGTGGACGGTTCTATGCTGATCCGAGTCTATTATTAGCCTGAAGCAAATCGGCGACATGCTTCATGCCCAGATCTTCAAGGGTCTTGCGTTTTGGATAGCCCGTATCCTTGTCCCATCCTTCAATATTGTAGAAGTGGTCCTTCCACTGATCCACTCCTTCTTTGGTCAAATAAAGTTCCCTGCAGTTCTGCCAATCCCAGTTCGAACCGTCGTATATGGGCAGTTCAGTGGCATATCCGCAGTAGGAGGCTCCGGGTCTGTAATAGTACCCGGTGAAGTTCTCCATGTTTCTGTGCCTGCCCTGGAGGACAAAGATGGCCCGTTTCAGATTCCAGCCACGCCTGCCGATCTCCAGGCCATCCTGGAAGGTGTGATTCCTTCCGGTGATTGCATTGAGATATCGGGGTTCTGCTTCTGGAGTATGCCCATAGCCCTTGGGGTGTGCCGCACTGAAAAGCTTGGCGTAACCCCAATCACAGAAACCGACCGATTCTTTATAGTAGTTCCAGTAATGCTGGCGCCAGGCAACAAATTCAGCCTTATGTTTGGAATAGATGCCGGTATCGTATGCCTGTTTACCCTGCCAGCTGTAATCGAACCAGAACGGGTCGCTTTTGGTGGTCCTCTCGGCCATGGCTTTGACAAATCGTTCACATGTCCAATCTCCTCCACCTCCACCACCGAAGCTGAAGGGTTTACCCATGCCCATATCATGGCTGTTGATGTCCCGGGAATCCATCAGATTGCCGTATGCCCAGTCCACTCCGGGCATGGACCAGTGATCCTGGTAACCCCACATGGTCAAACGGCACAGGGTATTGAAGTCATCCGTTCTCCCCAGTTTCTCGGCAAAACGGGCGGTTCCTTCCGCCAGAAGGTCTCCGATACCAAACCGGTTTGCAAGCGCAATCCCATAAATTTCCATGAACTCCGGTTTGCTGAAATCCTCCATCTTAAGCGGGGACACATCATATTTTGTGCCGGGACCGATGACGCCCATGTCGTACATCTTCTTCATGTACCAGCCCAGGGCCGTATAAGCGGGAACGTTCGGCTGGATGGGGAAGTCCGGGTTATGGTCAGTGGGAAAGGACATGGGGCCCATGAAGCAGGTTTCCATGCCATTTATACCCAGCTGCTGGACTATATCGGTCCCTTTCAGGTTGTCCCTTTGGATCTGTTGACGATCTCTTGTTTCGTTCTCAGGCGTATGACTGAACCATGTGGATTCCGCACAGTCGTCCGAGTCCTGGCTCCAGGCCCGGTCCCGGTTGTGGCACATCCTGACGGTGCCGCAGCCCACGCAGGCCGATCCAATGGATTGAGGACCGAACCCGCCGAATCCGGGGCCCGGCGGCCAGTTTTTGTCAAACCAATCTCTGGCGTCCTTTAATCCCTTCGGGTGGGCTATTTTAATGCCCTTTGTGCCTACCACAGCAATTGCCTTCAGGTTTTTGGATCCGAAAACCCCGCCGAATCCACCCTGTCCGGCGCCGCTTCCACCACCGTGTATCAGCGAAGCAACCCGGGTCATGTTTTCGCCGGCCGGTCCAATGGTAACAATAGCAGGCCTTTGCAAAGTATATCTGCCATCAGACTCCTGCCACTCCTGGCCGTAACGGACGCCGGTCCTCTTCCATATCTCTTCCTGGCATTCCCATGAAGTAAGGCCCCAAAGGGCTTTGGCGTCTTCCAGCGTAACCTTGTCGTCGACAATATTGATATAGACGGGAGACTCCGCCCGGCCGATGACCGCAACACCGTCCCAACCCGCCATTTTAAGCCAGGCGGAGAACATTCCGCCGAAATTACTGTGACAGAACCACTGTATGGGATAACACTGTGGAGACAATCCCGAAACACTCGTCCTGGCGCCTGCGGGAACCCCGGTCCCGGACACAGCGCCGGTCATCAAAGAAACCATATTCTTGGGATGAAAGGCGTCCTGAAGATCCCAGTCTCCGGGAGCTACGCAATACTCCCAGAAAAGGGCCGTGGAGGTGCCGTGACCGCCGCCATAAGACTCATACTTTTCGGTATCTAACGCTTTGATTTCCTTAGTGGTAAGATTGACTAATAATATCTTTCCAGCAAATCCTGGTGTAGACATAATTGTAACTCCTTTCCTTTACTCTTTAGACTTAGCCTTAGCTTTGGGCAATGCAAATGGAAAATCCGGGGTGGCTTTTCTCGGCGGCTGAAGGTCCCGGTCATATCCGTTGATATCGGTCTGATCCGGAATCTCAGTCACAACCTTCAAAGCGTTTGCGGGACAAGCCTCAACACAGGCTTGAGTGCCGTTGATCCCACCCTTTTTATTGTAATAGGGCGTGTCCGCGCACATGTCGCACTTGATGGCTTTTCCTGTTACATGATTCCATATAGTACGGTGGGGAATAAACGGACAGGATTCTATGCATGTCATGCAACCGATGCATTTTTCGGCGTCAATCATCCGAATGTTGCCGTTTTCGGCGCTGATGTGGCAGGCCCCGGTGGGACAATTCTCCACGCATAGCGGCTCCGGACATTGACGGCATACATTTATCTGAATATCGAAGGGATATTCGTCAAGTACCGCCCGGTGCACCTGAATCCTGGACAGGGAAAGGTTGACTACACCTTCGTGTACAAGGGAGCATGCGATCATGCATCCGTAGCATCCCGCGCAGTGTTTGCTGTCATAAACCAGATACCTGGTCGATAGAGGGTATTCCTCTTCTTTTGCTTCCGTCTTTGTAGGCGAATAAACCGCCAGAGCACCCCCCGCAAGAGCGGTTCCGCCCACGGTCAAGAAATCACGCCTTGTATATTTGTTTTCCTGAAGTCCTTTCTTTTTACCTTCCCCGGATTTATCCATTTACATGACCTCCCTGTATTTTATTCTATTTGTTCTAAACATAACCTCATTCTCTGATAAAGTCAAATATATTTACTGGCCGGATTTAGCCCTATGATGCTATGGGGGGCCTCTATTGATTTCAGAGGTTTAGCACAAAAGGAGCACATGGAGGTCTCCTCTTTTTAGGTCCGGGCATAGAGTGAGTCTCTGGCCTTCTCTTAATTACCTCCAGTCATCAATCGATACACCCCTGCCCGCCATGAAATCGGTCAGGAACCAGACACTCGCTGTACTTCCTCCCACCACGATCGTCCGAATATTTTGCGGGTTGGGCAAGTGATTAATCAAAGTGTCGTTGGAGACTTTTCGCCAGCTGGCATAGGGCTCGAGACCTTGTTTGGCAAGGGGACCCATCATACCGGATGCGATGGAATTAGCCCAATAGGTTCCCGCAGGCACTTCCGCGTTGTCAGAGAGCCACTCAGCAAGCGCCGCTTTTGTTTGAAAACCCTGTGAGTTTCTGAGCAGATACGCCACGGACGGGTCCATAATAATTGTTGCGGATCCGATTGCCGCCAGCACCCTCATAAAGTCACGCATCAAAAACTGCGGGGGATAATGCTCCACGACCGAACCCGAACAGTTCACGAAGTTCCAGCCCATGAGCACTGTGAGGACGCTCTCTTCAGGCTTATGACCCATCAGCACATGGAAAGGCTTCCATCCTTCCGGAAGTGCTTCCTCGTTTTCCGCTATGGTCACGTTGTTGTAGCGCAGCGGGTTGCTGAGGGAGGAGTAGCCGGTCACACCCTCCTGATAACCCTGGATTACAAAGTGTATCAGATTCATGGCCCGACCGATTACGGAATTGGCCTCGGCATTCGGACCCAATGCCCCTATCCCCGAATTCATTCCGATCTCATTGCGTATCGGTCCGTTCACCAGCACCATGTTCGCGTTGGAAGTGGTGGAATCCGAATACGGGACCTGGCTGGCCAGCGCCAGGATAACCGGCAGATATTCGGGTTTGGCTCCCGCCATGACGGCAATGATGGCAACCTTTTCCACGGTGAATGGACGGGTCGTTCCAAAGGTACCGGCGCCTGTCTTAACCACCTCATCCGGCTTGTGGCTGGTGCCTTTCAGCATGGCGGCCACCCTCTCCTCTGTGGGAAGTATTATTGGATTATAGTCGGTCCAGTGCTTGTCCTTAAACAGGCGTTGCAGATTATCTTCCGTATCCGGGGGCAGGAATCTGGGTTCAGGCGCCTCTTGTGCCGGGGTACCGGTTTTCTTTTCCTCACCAGTTAGAGGTCTTGTCAGACTGTCGATCATCGCCTGCATTACGGGATTGCCGCTGACATTATCCTTGCCTTCCAGATAGGTTTTCAGCATTTCTTTGTTAAGGCCTGTAAACGGATACGGCATCCCCACCCAACGTAGGGGCATGCCGGTACTGTATTTGAAATGCGTATTAATCCCGAATGATACAACGTTTTCATTCGCAAGGGACACGGTGGGGATACCATACTGCTGTTCCAAAGTTCCGCAAAAGCGGCTCACGGCCGCGACACAGCCCCATCAACCGGCAACTCCCATGATTACCCCATCGCCCCCGTTTTCGGTAATCTCCTTCCATAATACAGGGTCATCCGAAACGTAATTGCCGCTCTTGAGCTTGAATATAGTCTTTACACCGGGCATGTTCTCGGCAAACCACTCCTGCATCTCCTCGAACACAGGGGTGAGTCCGAATCCTTCATAATTCATGTCCACCAGGTAGATGGTTTTGCCTTCCAGGGTGTCCAGCCGGGGCGCCACCAACGGCACCCTCTTCGCAAGTTTCTCTGTAATGGCCGGATTCAGAACGGTTATCAACTTGTCCTCGGAGGCGACGGCATCACACGCCGTTTGCATGGTTACAATACCGCAGAGCGTCAGTAGCGCAACCCCCCGCATGCAATTGTACAATAGTGACTTTCTATTCATTTCTATCTCCTTCTAAAATCAAATGATGGATTTTTAAGCCGCTTCCAACCTATTCTTGGATTGGAGCAAATCAGCGACATGCTTCATCCCAAGGTCTTCTAGGGAAAGGTTGACTTCACCTTCGTGCACAAGGGAGCATGCGATCATGCAGCTGTAGCATCCGGCGCAGTGTTTGCTGTCATAAACCAGATACCTGGTTGATAAAGGGTATTCGTCTTCTTTTGGTTCCGTCTTTGTAGGCGAATAAACCGCCAGAGCACTGCCCGCAAGAACGGTTCCGCCCACGGTCAAGAAATCACGCCTGGTATATTTGTTTGTTGCGGCTTTATCGGGTACATTTTTGTTGTTTTTAGCCACGAACGTCACTCTCATTGACTAAATATTCTAGGTGATATGAACTTGCTTCTTCAGGAAATAAGCATATGAACATAAACCTTGAGTGTCAAGACAATATGACACGTTACAATAGGTCCCCTCGCGCTTGGAACGCGATCTATTGAGTGGGATTGTTCTCTTCTGCTGTTCGTTCGTATGGTCGCAGGCCAAGCCGAAGAGTGATAAGACCGAGAATCGAAGCGATAATACCCACTATTACCGCTGAAGAGCGCACCATTTTATCATCGCCGAACAAATATGTGGTGAGAAATCCCACCGACGAAATGCCGGCGGTCATTGCCACCAGGTTCAGGATAAGGAAGCATATGGCGGTAATCTGTCCACGCATCTCATTGGGAGTTATAGTCTGCAATGATGTCGGTCCGAGACTGGCTGACACGCCTCCGAAGAATAGAGTCCATCCGACACAACCCAGCACCCAGTAAGGATTATCTATCGTGTGCGCCAGAATAAGAGGTATCAGGACCAGGGCCTCTGCCGCCATCATAAGCTTGATATAGACCGCCTTTTTCCCCGCGCTGATATACCGGTTCGCCAGCGATCCTGCCAGAAGGGCACCGAATGTACCGAAAATGAAGATGGTGACCCCCATATAAGGGCCTATAGTGGCATTATCCCATGCGTACCGACGTGAAAACCATGGCACTATCCATCCCAATATGGCCCCGTTTGTCATGGCGCCGAAGGTGGTGCCTCCGATCACTGATCCATATGTCTTCCAGTGCCTGAAAAGATATCTTAATGTCGCCCCGAAATCCGCCGATCCCCGTTGCTCCTTGCGTTCCGGTTCCCTGACAGTAATCATCGCCAGCACGAACAGTATGCCGGGCAGGCCAACCAGCACAAAGGAAAGCTGCCATGGTTCCACATATCCCAGGAGAAATATCTCCCTGGGGCCGCCCTCTAAAGCAAATTGGGTGACCAGACCGCCTGAGACGTGGGCTACCAGGGAACCCAGCATGATACCGCTGGAGAAGACATTGAGAGGAAGACTGCGTTTTTCAGGGGGAAAATAGTCTGCGATTAACGAGTAAGCGCAAGGAACCAGGCACGCTTCTCCGATACCGACTCCCATCATGGCGAAAAAGAGTTCCCAGAAACTGTCTGCCTTGCCGCAAAGAACAGTCATGCCGCTCCATACTGCAATACCCGCGGCAAGCTGGACGCGACGTGACTTTGAATCGGCGAGCCTGCCTAGCGGAATGCCCATAATGGAAAATAACGCGGTAAATGACAGGCCGCTGACAAGACTGAACTGAAAATCATTGATCTGCAAATGAGCCCGGATCGGGTCCACTAGATAGGTAATGATTGACCTGTCAACAAAGGCCAAGGTATAGGCAAGATACAGCGCAATCACAACATACCATGCATATCCGGCAGACGGATATACCTGAATTTTTTCCTTAAATCCTGCATTGCTTGAATCAGTGCTATTATTCATACGATCCGATACCTCTCTGTATATCCCAATCACAAATCAGAGGGCGCTTGCCCTCATTCCTCATTGGTTTTTATTCTCTATTGATTCTCGATCCAGGATAATCCTGGCGTCAACAGCTACAGCTCCATCACTGTAGGCTATCAGAGGATTGATATCCATTTCCTTTATTTCGGGATTTTCTTCGATGAATGCCGATAAATTCATCAGCATTTCTTCCAGATACGCGATGTCAACGGCCGATCGCCCTCTGAATCCTTCAAGCAGAGGATAACCTTTGATCTCCCGGATCATATCCCCGGCATCCTCTCTGGTTAGTGGAACAATCCTGAAGGCGACATCCTTTAATATCTCTACTGATATCCCACCGAGTCCGAACATCAGCATCGGGCCGAAGTGTGGATCCCTGGTCATGCCTATAACCAGTTCCAGGCCGGATTCAGCCATCTTTTGCAGGGACACGCCTTCAATCACTGCTTCGGCAGCTTTTTGTTTAACTGCTGTCATGATTTCATCATAGGCGTTTTTCACCTGATCTTCATTTTGCAGGCCTAGTTTAACACCGCCAATATCGCTCTTATGCGTAATATGCGGAGAAACAATCTTTATTACCGTAGGGTAACCGAGATTGTTTGCCACTGATAAAGCTTCGTCTTTCGATTTTGCCAGCACCGGTTCGGTGACATTTATGCCGTATTCTTTCAAAATGGTTTTACATTGTATCTCATCCAGGATATTGCTATCAGACTTTTTTAATATGTCCAAAAATATCTTTCTGTTTTCTGATGAAAAGCGCTCCTGTTTTTTTTCAGGAACAATATCCTTCCCGGATCCCGCCCTGAATTTTACAAGATTTGAGAGTGCTTTAAATGTTCTCTGCTCTGAAAGAAAGACCGGAATACCGTTCGCGAAGAAATAATCGCGAATATTTCTTCTTTCTACTTCAAGCTCTATTGATTCCACTCCCGTAAGATCTTCCGGAAGTATTATTATAATAGGCTTTTTGTATTTGTTTCTTACTTTAACTGGGACTTCAAGCAGGGCCTGCTGCTGTTCTTCCGGCGGTGCAGTGGTTCCGCTGAAGATCTTGCTCATTTTGACAGAAAACAATACCCTTCTTATTACGATAATATCAATATTATCGTCAGCGGAAATTGTCTCAAGAAGGGCCTCCAAGAGTTCCAGCGGAGGATGAGGGTTCCCGATATCAACCGGATTTCTTGAAGACGTCCCGATACCCGGGAGTAATTCCCGGAGCCTGGCTTCAGTCTCTGCAGCAAAGCCCGGCATCTGCATGCCTGACATTTCGCACGCATCCGCCCCTATAACTGAGCCGGCACCTCCCCCGCTCATATATGCAACCCTCAGGCCGCATCCTTCAGGTATGCAGGAGAATCCCACTGTTGTATCGGTCAGTTCATCCAGAGTTGAAACCTGAATAGCGTTTGTCTGCCGGAAGAATGCATCCCATGCAGTACCTGTTCCTGCAAGAGAGCCGGTATGAGACAACGATGCGGCAGCGCCGAACCGAGTCAATCCGGCTTTCCAGATTATCAGCGGTTTTTTACCGGAATGCCGGCGGGTTATGTCAAAGTACTGCGGGCCGTCTTTTACACCTTCCAGATATGATGTTATTATCTTTGTATCATCATCCTGTATCAGATACTCAAGAAGATCGGATTCGTTAATATCAGACGCGTTTCCGTAACTGGCGACCTTTGAATACCTGATGCCTTCTCCCAAAGCGCGGCCTATAATACATTCGGACAACTGCCCGCTTTGAGCTGTTAATGCCACTGTTCCCGCTTGTTTGGAAAAATCTCCGCCAGTAACAACAGTAATTCCGCCCTTTGGGCAATAAGGGCCAAAACAATTTGGCCCCATAACTCTGATTTTCTTGTCTGCAATTTGTACAATCTGCTGTTCAATAATGCGGCCCTGCTCGCCTGTTTCGCTGAAACCCGCGGTGAACAGAACAGCTGCCTTAATTCCTTTTTCTATGCACTCTTTTACCATATCCGCAATAAATCTGGCGGGGATTGAAATAAATGCCATATCAATAGTATCCGGAATATCCGCCAGTTTGCGGTAAATCTTGAATCCCAGAACTTTATCGCCTTTATGATTTACTGCATACAGCTTACCTTTATACTCGAAATCGAGTAGGGCCTGTATATAACGAGCGCCGTATGAAAGTAGATTCTCAGAAGCGCCTATTACAGCTATCGATTCCGGGTGGAAAAACCAATCAAGCTCATTATTATAATCTGGCATAGGTTTCTATCGCAATTCAGGTCAATTATCGATTCATCCGGCTAATGAGTACGGAAAGGACTTTATATAAATAATAACCAATCTTGCTATAATTTTATCATTAAGCGTACTCATTTGCCGGATGATCCTTAATTATTTAAAACCGGGAAATCTCTTATTTTATCGGTTTTTTAGTTACCTTCTTTGCCGGCTTTGCGGCTGTCGTCTTCTTAGCTGTTTTTGCAGCCGAGTACTTCGCTGGCGATTTTTTTGTCACCGTATGCTTTGTATCTCTTCGGACATACCCTGTTCGTAGGTGCTCCATCCGGAATTCATCCCGTAGGGACATCTATGGAATACGGCTTCTATATGGCGGATAAGGCCATTCTCGATCTTAAAAAGTTCCGCGATCTGCCATGTCCAGTTGATCTGCACATGGTCAAAAAAGCCGAACGCGAAGACGATCCCGCGTTCATGGTCTACCGCTACGAAACGGCGGTCACGGATGCGTGAAACAACGTTTCCCAGCTGTCCCGACTCAAATTGTTCCTTGCAGTTCGTCTGGGTGGTTTGTATGCCGTTTTCAAAGCGTTCGCAGTCGTCTGTGAAAGGATAGTAGCCCTTGCCGTCATTTCTCTGCAGACCTTCGAAGTAATAGTCGGCGACTTTAACAAGTTCTTCGCGGGACGGACGTTCGGCCTCGGGTATGACTTCAGTAAATACCTTGTCGGGCGAGCCCATTCTCTCAACGGCCTCGCCGGTGGGTGGAAACCGTGAGGACTTTTCTTCTTCCTCTTCAAACAGGCTCATCTCAGGACGTATCACAATCTGTTCCGCCTCGCAGATCTTCCCGCTATCAGCTATTCTTAAGCGAAGCGCAATAGCTGAAATGGTGTCTTGCGCGGGTTTTGCGTCAGGGGTCTTTTTGGCCGGGGCGCCAGCTCCTTCTTTAACAGTCCCGATAAAGGCGATCTGCCTCGTCTCGACATCGGGAATATAGAATCTATAGGCTCCCCTTCCCGACATGCTGTACCAGAGTCCCTCACCTCCCAGTGGCAGCTGAACACCGTTTTCGGTAAACTTGCAATCTCTGGCAAAAAGCTCCGAACTCGGATCATTGGCCATCATCGCGTCCAGGTACCGATCGACATAATCTTCCAGACACGTACGATCGCAGGCCGGTTTGGCCGCACTCTGGGCAAACGCCACCGGTGCCAGTAACAATACAACTGCAACAACCATAAATCTCATCCGCATGGCACTCCTCCTTTAATGATAGGAACAAATAATTAAGAATAATGAGAATCAGGATCTCTTAAAGTCAATCCAATTTCGGTAATTCTTTATAAAAATCGCTGAGTTGTTCACTCAGAGGGATCAGGTGGTAAGAATTTGCTTTTTCAGGGAGGAAGCATAGGAAGATAATCCTTGGGTGTCAAGACAAAATGACACGCCACATAATGTTGAAGGGGTCTGTTCGTCAAAAAAATAAAATCCACCAGAAATGGCAGCCCCGCTCAAGACGGTGGGTTCTTCGACAAAACCGCAGGGTATTCTGGCGAAGGCTAATAAAGAGTGAAAATATGGCTGAGCAGGGCAAGCGTGCACTCAATCGTTTTGTTTCAAGGCGATTTTTGGTTGACGGACTTCGTTTTTTGAAGTCTAAATATGTTAGGAAGGTAAAAAATGGGCTAAAAGCAAGGAAAAATCGCCTGACGAATGTCGAACAATCGCTCACCGAATGACGGAAGGGTGAGTGTCATGAATACAATTGTGAAGGGGGCAAGTCTCCCTCCCTGGAGCTCTAGAGGTATTGTCTTCATGGGGTCCTCTTTTCTGCATATCTTGTTTCATTAAATGATATGCGGAAAAATCTAAATATACCGCTGAAAATAAATTATCAATATATTATTGTCCATTCTAATGATTTAATTGTATTTATAATAGGTTACGTGGTATCTGACGTAGGATCTAACACAAACTACATATTAACCATCATTAACCAATAGAAAGAATTGCGGTTAGTATTTTTAATTGTCTTTCCGTTGATCATTCCAAAAGGCATGATCCGTGGAACCGTAGAATAACTTGTTAGGGTGATAAATTAATAAAAATATTGGGGGCCAAGATGAAACGAATCGAAGTATCTATAATGGTTTTATTTATTGCAATAGCCTTTTCAATAAGTGCTATGGGAGAGAATAGATATGAATCGCTTAGATCCAAGAATATTGATGCAAGTCAATGGAAAAACTATCTTGGTGCGAAAAGAACTCAATATGATATTGAGGTTGCTGCAAACACGGTTGATGAAGAGATAAAAAAGATTTTGGAGCAAGCAGTAAACGAATTAGCTAAAAAACGAGAAGTTGATGCTTTAGCTGTGAGACTTTATTTAAAAGATACCAATTTACCATATGCAATTGCATATTGGGCACCCGATGGAGATTGGAGTAAACCTGAAAGAGGAAAGTCCAAATCAACTTTTAAAACATCAATTACAATATACCAGGAGCATAGACCCAAGGAATCGAGCAATACTGAAAAACATGGCCTATCTTTGGAACAAAGAAAAATGGTATATCGTGAAGTATCTCAGTCTCAAGAAAGAACTCGCCAAATCGCAACTAAAAAATACCCCGCTGACTCTGATTATATGAAACGATATGACTATATGGAAGGACTAGATAAAGAATATGAAAAGAAAATCTGTGATAAATATGGGATTACAGATAAAGAAAAGGGAAGGATTATAGAGGAGGGCGTATTAAATAATTGGCCTGATTAAAACAGCAACTTATCGATTATTAAAGAACCCCTAACAAGGCAAATGCAGCGGATCGCTAACGCGTCCGCTGATTTGCGGCGTTAGCCGCAAAAAACGAAAGGAGGGCAAAACATGAAAAGAATTATTCCATTAATGGCTGTGATCACTATGCTAGGTTTTACTTTTTCTACCGAAGCATTGGCACAACGAGGAATCACATGGAAAGGAAGTGGTGGCTGGGGATCAGGAACACCTTACGGCAGGATGTACAACCCCCAGACCGTTGAGATGATCAGCGGCGAGGTTGTCTCAATTGATAAGATCACACCTATGAAAGGCATGAACTATGGTGTGCATCTCATCCTTAAAACAGACAAGGAAACGATCTCTGTGCATCTTGGCCCTGGTTGGTATATTGAAAACCAGGACGTAAAAATAGCGCCCAAGGACAAGATCGAAGTTAAAGGTTCACGAATCACATTTGAGGGCAAACCCACTCTAATTGCTGCTGAGGTAAAGAGGGGTGATGACGTGTTGGTGCTTCGAGACATAAGCGGTTTTCCCGTTTGGAGCGGTTGGAGACGCAGATAGCAATTTGATAGCAGTGTAATTGCGGCTAATAACGGCTTGACTGGATGCCCGGAAAACCGCCCGGCCACCTGTTAACCGGGTCGTTATGCAAGGATGAAACAGGAAAAAAGAATTAAAATGCATCATTGGTTCGCTCTACTTTCGATTCAGCAACGGTTTTGGCTCTTTGGAACAAGTGGCCTTATGATTGTCATCATGGGATTCGGTATTCTGATGAACCTAGGCGGTGAACCAAAGAAATTGGAAGTCTACAGCATTGATATGTCCATAAGCGATATTGCTCCACAACTGGAGGTCACAGGCAAGGCTCTTGCCCACGAACTACATCTTCCCTTGGATGTCTCTAAGCAAAAGCCTCTCAGCGAGCTAGATGTCAAAACCGAAACGCTACAGCATGCGGTCGAGCACCTCCTTTCTCACCGCGATACCATGCTTAAGTATTATTTGTATGCGGCACTCGTTCTGGGAGGCGTCGTGTATCTTGCCCGGTTGGGACGCCCTGACCTGTCCCGCGTCGAGCATAGGCAGAAATGGTTTCCCCGAATACCTTACATAATTTCGCTCATGGTTTCGGTAATTGTTGCTGGATTCCTATTGGGAAAATCGCCGAATCCCATGGAGGGAGCGGTCAAGGTATTCAAATCGATGGTAGGCCTGTACCCTGATCCAACAGCTAAAGCGGCAGCATTTATCTTCTTCATCACCCTGGCTATTGCCGGCAACAAAGTGATATGTGGGTGGGCATGCCCCTTTGGCGCTCTTGAAGAACTGATATACAGTGTTCCAATCCTCAAAGGGCTAAAAAACCGAAAGCTTCCCTTTGTCTTGACAAACACAATCCGCGGAGGCTTGTTTGCAGTCATGCTGCTTTTCTTATTCGGGATTGTTGGAGGTCGGAAAGGAACGGTAATCTACCACTATCTGAATCCGTTTAATCTGTTCAATTTCGACTTTGAGACGATCAGCATATCGCTAACGATTATCCTTGCTTTGCTGGGATCGATTGTTGTCTACCGTCCTTTCTGTCAGTTCATATGTCCTTTTGGATTTATTTCCTGGATAGCTGAGTATGTTAGCATTTTCCGCATTCGGATCAACAAAGATAAGTGCACCCAATGCGGTGCTTGCATTAAGGCATGCCCTTTGGCGGCCGCAGAGAGCCGTGTTTATGGAAAAATATTATCAGCAGATTGTTTCAGTTGTGCCCGTTGTTTGAATGTTTGTCCTTTTGACGCCATTCAATACGGGTTTGTTTTTAAGAATGGCATAACAACACAATCGAGAGAGACTTCGAGTTAGTTGCGCTTCCAGCGCGTCATCTCGAAGCTCCTCATTGTGAGCGTTAAATGCCAAAAGGAAATTATTTTCATGAGTCCTATTTGGGGAAAATGCCAATATTAGCATTTTGCCTAAATGATAATTTTCGAGAAAAAATATTAAGAAGATCAAGGTATCATTCACACTATCCGGGAAAATATAATCATCAGTGAGTTCCCGAAATTTTTTGAAAATTTATTGTCCAGACTCAACCTATTTACCCAAAATGGCAGTATTGCCAAAATGGGTAAATAGCAATATATTGAATAATATTAGGCAGATATAAAAAATATAACGCTATTTAGCAAAAATTCTAACATTGGCAAATCGGCCAAATAACAATAGATCAATACAAAACCGGCTTTTAACATCCTGCTGGTAGGGATGCGCAAAAAAACAATGGGATGTAACTGAGTAAATAACTCTTAACATATAAAATAACTATATTAATGTTTATACTAAAGTTTAAAACTACCCCTGTGGTTTCGACCCAGGGCGCGGGGCCGAGAGATCGGCCCCAGCTTTTTATTAAAACCCGATGAGGACTTCAATATAAATATGACTGTGCTGCCATAATTTCTAATGACAGCGATTTGGCAGAGCCACTCCATATTATAAGATCGTCTTAAATTTTCCAGAATTTTCTTTCATTGACATTTCTGCGTTAATGTTATATCGTATATACGTTATAGCATAAGGTGAGGAGGTTTATAATGACTACTCAAATGATAGTCAGGATCGATCCTGAGCTCAAAGCCAAAGTCAATAATTTTGCCAAGGTGGAAGGGAAAAGCGTGAGTGAAGTTGTCAGGGAATTGCTCGAAGAATATGTCAAAAACAGGGACATCGATTCTTATATTGATAATCTATGGGATCGAATCGGAGGTAAACTTAGGTCAAGTGGGATTGGCCCCAGAGATATTAAGCGCTTTGTTCGTCAGGCGAGGGTTAAGCATTGATCAGGGTAGTGGTTGACACAAATATTTTCATATCTTCTTTCTTTGGTGGTAACCCTAGAAAAATCATTGATCTATGGAAATCAGGCCAGATTATCTTATGTCTTTCCCGCCCCATCATTGATGAGTATATAAATGTACTCAGACGTATGGGGTTACAGAATGAGCGTGAGTTGGAAGAGTTGTTGAGTCTTTTTGCGCATGGCTTTCATGTCTTATTCACTTCCAAAGCTCCTAATCTA